>ERZ779889.1544-NODE-1544-length-22440-cov-3.348046_pt1 | contig 22440 bp, 10 predicted proteins | sample MGYA00511030_ERZ779889 | MGnify/ENA primary metagenome ERZ779889 (study PRJEB29588, sample SAMEA2160616) | human gut metagenome | biome: human gut; feature: human-associated habitat; material: faeces | place: Denmark | collected 2008/2010 ...
GGCGTTTGCATAAGCCGGAGGCAGATGGTGGCATATATATCCATTTGGCTGAAGGTGTTTATCCTCAAGAAAAGCCTTTATTTTTTCGTCCGGAAGATAGTGGAAATCCTGAAAGTCCGACAGTGATTGTGGGCGAGGGCAATGCTGTCATCAGTGGAGGCGTTGGTGTGAAAGGTTGGAAATTATTAACAGAATCGGATACTCGTTTGCCTGCATCTGTTCAAGGGAAAATTTGGGTTGCCAAAGCTCCGTGTATGGGCAATCGTCATTTGGAATTTCGCCAAATGTGGGTCAATGGGAAAAAAGCACAGCGAGCTTCGCAGTTTGAAGATGGGGTGATGGAACGAATGTTGAATTTTAATCCAAAGGAGGAAACTATCACGATACCAACACCTCCTCTAAAAGGATTAGAAGATGCGTCTCAATTAGAGATGATAGTGCATCAACGTTGGGCGATAGCTATTCTTCGTGTGCGTAGCATGAAGACGATGGGGGATTCAACGATTGTTCGTTTCCATAATCCAGAAAGTCAGTTGGAGTTTGCTCATCCTTGGCCACAGCCTGTGATTGGTGGAGAAAAAGGAAATTCGTCTTTCTGCTTGGTCAATGACCTTGCTTTGCTTGACCAACCAGGGGAGTGGTATCAGGAATATCCTTCCGGACGCATATATTATTATCCCCGTGAAAATGAAGACATGACTCAAGCTGAGGTTATAGTGCCGGCATTGGAAACTTTGGTGGTGGTCGATGGCTCGTTGGAGCGCCCGGTGCATGATATTGAATTTCGAAATGTTAGTTTTGAACACGCGTCATGGAATAGGCCTTCTTATGAAGGGCATGTCACTTTGCAGGGCGGATTCCGTTTGCTGGATGCGTATAAACTTGCCATACCAGGGTTGCCTGAAAAGGCAGCTTTGGAAAATCAGGCGTGGATAGCTCGTCCGGAAGCTGCAATCACGGTGAAAGGTGCCAATAATATTGATTTTGATAGTTGTGTATTCCAGCACATGGGAGCGACCGGGCTTGATTGTGAATGGGCAGTGATAAATTCGGCTGTAAAAAATTGTAAGTTTACAGACATCGGGGGTACGGCTTTGCTGATAGGTGCTTTTCCTGATGGTGGATTTGAAACGCATGTTCCTTTTAAGCCGATTAATGAAAACGAATTGTGTTCTGATATTTTGGTACAAGACAATCTTATCACAGAAGTGACTAATGAGGATTGGGGTTGTGTTGGTATTGGTGCTGGCTATGTGAAGAACATAACAATTTCCCACAACGAGGTTTCCAACGTGAACTATTCTGGAATTTGTGTCGGTTGGGGCTGGACGCTTTTGGAAAGTGGCATGAAAAACAATCGTATCGAAGCAAACTACGTGCATCATTTTGCGCGACGTTTGTATGACGCCGGTGGGTTGTATACATTGTCTTATCAACCCGGTTCTATGATGTGCAACAATCGTATAGAACATTTGATAGATGCTCCGTATGCGACAAACGAACGTGCCTTTTATATTTACTTTGATGAGGCTACAGATGGTTATACGGTAGAAAACAACTGGTGTCCGGAAGAGCGTTTTGACTCCAATCAGCCGGGGCCTCATAATGTGTGGAAGGTGAATGGACCGAAAGTGGATGAACGCATAAAAATGGATGCAGGAAGAAGAAAACGTGATTCTAAACAATAAACATAAGCAACAAATCATAAAAGTATGAGACCAACAAACTATCATTTATTTGACTTCATGGACTTTGACCTGGAGCTTTCAAAGGATGAAGCTCTATGGAAAGCATGTAAGCCGACGGCTGTGTATGAGAAGGATGGAGATGTGTATGTGACAATCCCTTTTCAAAAACAGGTTTTAGCCAATGATATGGCAGCTGACATGTCGGTCCCTCGTGAAGAATATACGCTGATTCTTCGTCAATATAGTAATAAAGTGATTCGATTGTTTTGTGGCTTTGGCGAATGGGAAATGACAGATGAATCTGAAATGCTTCAATTTAGTGAGCGTGTTCAGAAATTGCCTTTGCAGGTAAAGGCCGGAGAGGATGAATGGTCGATATATTCGACTGATGGTGTGCGTCGTGCTTGGATTAATGTGAAAGGACCAAAACTTGATCATTGGAGTGACCTTTTGCCAGCCCCTCAAGAAACACTTGATTTAGTTATATATCCTGATGGAAAACGTGAAATTCGTTTGGCTGCTTACGACCATTTTTCACCTCCTCGTTACGATGGACTGCCTTTGGCATATTGCGTAAAAGAAGGGCATAAAGAGCGTGCAACTTTGTCGTTTGAATGTAAGGCTGACGAATGTTTTGCGGGAACAGGCGAGCGGTTTACTAAAATGGACTTGAGTGGCCATACTTTTTTCTTGAAGAATCAAGACGGTCAAGGTGTAAACAACCGCCGCACTTATAAGAATATTCCGTTCTATTTGTCTAGCCGTATGTATGGCACATTCTATCATACATGTGCTCATAGCAAATTGTCTTTGGCGCATGTATCTACTCGCTCAGTTGAGTTTTTGAGCGATCAGGCCATGATAGATGCTTTTGTCATTGCTGGAGACACTGTTGAGGAGATATTGCGCGGCTATCGTGATTTGACGGGTTATCCTTCTATGCCGCCTCTTTGGAGTTTTGGGATTTGGATGAGCCGTATGACCTATTTTAGCGCAGATGAGGTAAATGAGATTTGTGATCGTTTACGTGCTGAACATTATCCTTGCGATGTGATTCATTTGGATACTGGATGGTTCCGTACCGACTGGTTGTGCGAATGGAAGTTCAATGAGCAGCGATTCCCCGACCCGAAAGGTTTTGTTCATGGTTTGAAAGATAAGGGCTTTCGTGTGTCATTGTGGCAGTTGCCGTATGTAGCAGAGGATGCCGAACAGATAAACGAGGCACGTGAAAATGATTATATAGCTCCATTAACTAAAAAACAAGCCTCGGAAGGATCTAATTTCTCAGCTTTGGATTATGCAGGAACAATCGACTTTACTTATCCTAAAGCGACGGAATGGTACAAAGGGTTACTCAAGAATCTGCTTGATATGGGAGTAGTTTGCATCAAGACAGATTTTGGTGAAAACATTCATATGGATGCCAAATATAAAGGCATGTCGCCTGAACTTCTCAATAACCTTTATGCACTTCTTTATCAAAAGGCAGCCTATGAGGTGACGAAAGACGTTACAGGAGATGGCATCGTATGGGCTCGTGCAGCGTGGGCTGGCTGTCAGCGTTATCCGCTTCATTGGGGAGGGGATTCTTGCAGTTCTTGGGATGGCATGGCAGGTTCGTTGAAAGGTGGTTTGCACTTTGGCTTGTCTGGTTTTGCTTTTTGGAGTCATGATGTGCCAGGATTCCATACATTGCCCAATTTTATGAATTCGATTGTTGATGATAAAGTTTACATGCGTTGGACTCAGTTCGGTGTATTCTCTTCTCATATGCGTTATCATGGAACAAATAAGCGTGAGCCGTGGCATTATCCAAATATAGCTCCGATGATAAAAAAATGGTGGAAACTTCGTTATATGTTATTGCCTTATATTGTAGAACAAAGCAAACAAGCAACCCAAACAGGTTATGCTGTACTTCGCGCATTGATTTTTGAGCATCCTGCCGATAAAGTTTGCTGGCATATTGACGATGAATATTATTTTGGAGACGATTTCCTGGTAGCTCCAGTGATGAATAGTGAAGACTGTCGAGACATATATCTACCTGATGGTAATTGGGTAAATTTCTTTACCGGAGAACGTATTCATGGTGGAAAATGGTTGTATGATGTAGATGTACCCTTGGAGGAAATGCCAGTTTATGTTCGTGAAGGGGCTGTCATTTCCATTTATCCGGAAGAAGTGGAATGTACAGACGAGATGGATTTGAGCAAGAGGGTATCATTGTGCATTGATGATAAATTCAAAGGCATTTGGAGATAAGAGACTAGAACAATAGCGAAATAATAAGAATCTATTATAATTTTAAAAGGCAGAGTATATGAATACATGGAAAAAGAATATGGAAGAAACCAAGCAACATTACATTGATTGGTGGAACCATAAAGGGATCGTGCTGAACATGTGGGAGCATTTTCAGGATGGTGTGAAACCCCATGCGGATGTGCCGGCACCAGTATCTCCCAAGGATTTAAATCAGAAATGGTTTGATCCAGAGTGGCGTGCTGACTATCTGGATTGGTATGTGGCTCATAGTTCACTTATGGCAGATATATTGCCTGTGGCGAATACACAGTTGGGGCCAGGCTCATTGGCTGCGATTTTAGGAGGCGTGTTTGAAGGTGGAGAAGATACAATTTGGATTCATCCTAATCCTAATTATACCGACGATATTACCTTCAATCCTGAAAACAATGCAGCTTGGCAGTTGCATAAAGACCTCTTACGTGCGTGCAAGAAAAAAGCACAGGGGCATTATTATGTGGGTATGCCTGATTTGATGGAAGGACTTGATGTGTTGGCTGCAATAAAAGGTACGGACAAGGTGTTGCTTGACACTGTGATGCAGCCGGAGGTTCTCGAACATCAAATGCAGCAAATAAACGATATTTATTTTAAAGTATTTGATGAACTCTATGATATCATCCGTGAAGGAGATGAGATGGCATTCTGTTATTTCTCTTCTTGGGCACCTGGCAAAATGACTAAAATCCAAAGTGATATATCAACAATGATTAGTGAAGATGACTATCGTCGCTTTGTACAACCGTTTATTCGTGAGCAATGCCAGAAAATAGATTATACACTTTATCATTTAGATGGAGTGGGGGCTATGCGTCATCTTCCGGCTTTATTGGAGATTGAAGAGCTAAATGCAATTCAATGGACTCCTGGTGTGGGTGAACCTCAGGGCGGATCACCGAAATGGTATGATTTGTATAAGAAGATTTTGGCTAGTGGAAAGAGTATTTTAGCTAGTTGGGTCACATTGGACGAATTGAAACCATTGCTTGATAATATTGGAGTCGATGGTGTACATTTGGAAATGGATTTTCACAACGAACACGAAGTTGAACAGGCTTTGCGTATTGTAGAAGAATATAGAGGTACTTCTTCTTCAGCATCAACAATGAAAACAAATACAGAACAAATTAAAGAACAACAAACCATGCAAGACGAAACGATTCATGTACAAGCTTCTCAACAAGAAGATGAGGAGCTGAAACCTTTATTTGACGCTATTGTGAGTGGAAAGCTCGAACCAGCAGTTGAAGTAACCAAAAAAGCTATTGAAAAAGGAGTTCCTCCTCAAGTGATAATCAATAATTATATGATTAAGGCAATGGGAGAAATCGGCCAGCGTTTTCAAGACGGTAAAGCATTTGTGCCTCAACTCCTAATGGCTGGACGTGCTATGAAGGGAGCGTTGGAGCTGTTGAAACCACTTTTGCAAGGTAATGCATCCACCACTATTGGTCGTGTTGTCATTGGTACAGTGAAAGGTGATTTGCATGATATTGGTAAGAATCTGGTAGCTTCTATGCTGGAAGGATGTGGATTTGAAGTGGTCAATATTGGCATTGATGTTCCGGCAGACAAATTTGTTCAAGCAGTGAAGGATAATCATGCAGATATTCTTTGTATGAGTGCATTGCTGACTACTACAATGACTTATATGAAAGATGTGATAGAAGCGGTAAAAGCTGCTGGTATCCGTGACCAAGTGAAAATCATGGTCGGTGGCGCACCTGTGAGCCAGGCATTTGCAGACGAGATTGGCGCTGATGGCTACAGCGATAATGCCAATTCAGCAGTGCAAGTAGCTAAGCATCTGATAGGAGCTGCATAAAAATTGAGAAACATAGAAGTCAATAGTTATTAAACTTTGGCTTCTATGTTTTTGTTTATAAAAATGAGCGGCAGGCTAAGCAATGTCTGCATGTCGTTTGTCATGGAACTAATATTTTAGGATTTAACCTTAATATCTGATAAAGTATGAATGTGAAATTTTTGGAACCTTTAGATTGGGGTATCCTGGCTGCCTATTTTATTATACTATTAGCTATAGGTGTCTGGGCCAGTTTGAAAAGAAAGAAAGGAAGCAGCTTGTTTATGGCTGAACATTCTTTAAGTTGGCACCATATAGGTTTCTCTATGTGGGGGACAAATGTGGGACCATCTATGCTGATTGCTTCTGCCAGTGCCGGATTTACTACAGGAGTTGTGTCTGGAAACTATGCTTGGTATGCATTTGTATTCATTTGTTTGCTGGCATTTGTTTTTGCTCCGCGTTATTTGGGAGCTAAGGTAACAACTCTTCCAGAGTTTATGGGGCGGCGTTTTGGTCAATCGACCAGGAATATTTTGGCATGGTATACTATTGTGACTATTTTGATTTCATGGTTAGCCCTGACTTTGTTTGCTGGCGGCATTTTGATTCGTCAGATATTCGAAATCCCCATGTGGCAGTCGGCGTTGATACTTTTGCTTATTTCGGCTTTCTTTACTATAGCTGGAGGCCTGAAAGCTGTGGCATATACGAACGTCTTCCAGATGGTGTTGCTTATCGTTGTGTCTGCTGCGTTGACAGTCGTTGGGTTAGTGAAAGTTGGTGGTGTCAATGGGCTGGTAGAAGCTGTGCCGGCCGATTATTGGAATATGTTTCGTCCGAACGATGACCCTGCGTTTCCTTGGCTGCCTATTTTGTTGGGCTATCCAGTCATGGGTGTATGGTTTTGGTGTACAGACCAATCTATGGTGCAACCCGTCTTGGCTGCTAAAAGTTTGAAGCAGGGGCAGCTTGGTGCTAACCTCACAGGTTGGTTGAAGATTTTGGATGTACCATTGTATATTGTTCCGGGTATCATTTGTTTTGCTCTTTATCCCACGCTTCAGAATCCTGATGAGGCTTACATGACTTTGGTGACTAATTTGTTTCCCGTAGGTATGGTCGGAATGGTTATGGCTGTGCTTACGGCAGCTTTGGTCAGCACTGTTGGTTCGGCTTTGAATGCATTGAGCACAGTGTTTACCATTGATATCTATATGAAGTATCGTCCGAAAGCATCCGAGAAGGAGATGATAAGTGTCGGGCGCATTGTGACTGTCGTTGGAGCGATTATATCCATTGTGATTTGCATTGCCATTGATAGCATTAAAGGTCTAGATCTCTTCAATGTGTTTCAGTCTGTTTTAGGTTTCATAGCTCCGCCGATGTCGGCCGTATTCCTTTTCGGAGTATTCTGGAAACGGGCTACAACTCGTGCGGCTAACTTTGCACTTACTTTTGGAACAGCTTTCAGTTTGTTAGTGGGCATACTCTATTTATGGGTATTTCCTTCAGATCAATATCCCGGTATTTGGCCGCATTTCATGATGCTTTCGTTTGATTTGTTTGTTGCGATTTGTGTCGGGATGTTCATCATCAGTTTGTTCGATAAGAAGCCGCAGGGCAATGCTTTAGAATATGGCAAACTCTCCAAACCGTCTATTTTAGTTGTTGCATTGTGGGGATTGTTAATTCTGATGATGATTGCTCTTTATATAACTTTCAACGGACATTGATCGACAATCGAATTAAATAGGCTTTAAACCGGTATCGGTTTAAAGCCTATATTTTTAGTAATATCTGTTTAGTCTACATATGAAATATATCTGCATTCTTATTTTTTTGCTTTTTTGTTCTCCTTTTTATGCTCAGTTAGTTCGTGTTGGTGATGGATACAGCAGGACTTCTGTCAATACGACTGTTTTTCGGAATTCTTCTTTAGTAACCGATGGAAATATACAGTACATTTCTTACTATGATCCTGATGGTTTTTTAGTATTGGGTAAAAGAGCGTTAAATGATTCGGTTTGGACATTGCGTCGTTCTTCCTACCGGGGAAATGTTGCAGATGCACATAATGTTATTAGTATGATGGTAGATGGTGAGGGATACTTGCACGTGTCGTTTGATCATCATGGTAACCGTTTGAACTATTGCCGAAGCGTGGCACCAGGTTCTTTGCAGTTGGGAGACAAGGAATCAATGACAGGAATTGATGAAGAGGATGTGACTTATCCAGAATTTTATCGTATGCCTGACGGGGGTCTGATATTTGTTTATCGTTCAGGGGCTTCCGGTAAGGGCAACTTGGTCATGAATCGTTATGACATCCATACTCATTGCTGGGAGCGTGTGCAAGATGTATTGATTGATGGAGAAGGGAAGCGAAATGCCTATTGGCAGCTTTGTGTTGATGGGCAGGGGGGTATTCATTTGTCGTGGGTGTGGCGTGAAACGTGGATGGTGGAGACCAATCATGATTTATGTTATGCGTATTCTCCGGATGGGGGGAAGTCTTGGTATAAGTCGGATGGTGAACCATACGTGTTGCCTATTTGTTTGGACAATGCCGAATATGCTTGTCATATCCCGCAAGATAGCGAGTTGATAAACCAAACCAGTATGTGTGCCGATGCAGAGGGGCATCCTTACATCGTGACCTATTGGCGGGATGTTGATAGCCATGTTCCGCAATATCGGTTAGTATGGCACGATGGTAAAACATGGAATGTACGGCAAATCATGCAACGTTGCCAATCGTTTTCTTTGAAAGGAGGAGGCACAAAAATGATACCAATAGCTCGTCCGCGTTTGGTGGTAGACGGGCGGAAGGCTTATCTTCTTTTTCGTGATGCAGAGCGGGGCAGTAAGGTTTCGATGGCTTGCACCAACGATTTAGAACGAGGCGATTGGGTCATAAGAGATTTAACAGATTTCGCTGTGGAAGCATGGGAACCAAGTTTGGACGCTGAACTGTGGCACCAGCAACAACGTTTACATATCTTCGTGCAAACCACTTATCAAGGTGATGGGGAGAAGATGGTTGATAGTGAGGCTACTCCAGTCTATGTACTTCAAGTGGAGCTTTGAGAGAAAAAGGAAAGAGCGCATCGCCGCAGGTTTCTCGGGATACGCCCTTTGGGAAAAATCAGGTTTAGTTGTTTATTCGATTAAATTGCGGGGTAAGATTGGCATTGCGCCATTTTGTGTGCAAACGTAAGCTGATACTTCCACAGCCCGTTTGTGAGCTTCTTCAATAGACGCACCTCGCAGAATAAAAGCTGTGAAGGCTGCCGTAAATGAGTCTCCCGCTCCTACGGTGTCGGCCACGGGAACGATTGGAGTTTCAACAAAGGAAACTTTTCCAGGAGTAAAGACGTAGCTTCCATTTACTCCACAAGTGAGGATAAGCATACGCAAGTTATATTTTCCTAATAAAAGCCAGCATTTGTCTTGGAGGTCAATGCCCGGATAACCAAACATGCGGCTTATAGTTACTAGTTCTTCATCATTAATTTTCAATATGTTGCATTTACGCATGGAGCTGCGCACAATCTCTTTTGTGTAGAAATTTTGGCGTAGATTAATGTCAAATATCTTCAAAGTGCCTTCTTTGGGCATAGCATCAAGAAAACTGTTGATTGTTTCGCGTGACACAATACTGCGTTGCGCTAATGAACCAAAGCAGACGGCCCGTGTACGATGAGCTAATTCGTCCAGTGCAGTTGTATAGGGGATGTTGTCCCATGCCACTCCTTCTTTAATGTTATAACAAGGCACGCCCTCTGCATCAAGTTCCACTTGGACAGTACCAGTGGGGTAGGGCACAGTGGCAATGACATGACTCAACTGTTTCTCATGGTAATTGCTAAGAATTTCACGTCCCAAGTCGTCGTTTCCAACGGCACTAGCCACGTAGCTATCAAATCCAAATTGCGATACATGATAGGCAAAGTTTGCGGGTGCGCCGCCCATTTGTTTTCCTTCAGGAAGCATGTCCCACAGTGCTTCTCCCATTCCTACGACTGTAAATTGTTCGTTCATGTCGATGTTGTGTTATGAGTGTTTAATTTTTAGTGTATAGGTTAATAAGTAAACGACGCCCACTGTCATAATGGCTATGGCACCGTTCTGTCCCATGGCGTCGCTGGCTATGCCCATTAGAAGGGGGAATACGGTGCCTCCGAAAAGTCCCATGATCATCAAGCCGGAGACTTCATTCTTTTTGTCCGGACGTGCGAAAAGTGCCTGTGAAAAGATAATGGAAAACACGTTAGAGTTTCCAAATCCAATGAGCGCAATGCAAATATAAATCATTATCAACGAATGAAACGCAAACAGGCCGGCCATTGCAAGCAGCATGCACACGACACTAATGAAAAAGAATGTGCGTGCGTGTATGATTCGTAAGATGAAAGCTCCAGAGAAGCTGCCGATGGTACGAAATATGAAATATAGGCTGGTGGCGAAACCGGCTTGCTCAAGCGTTATGTCCAGTCGTTCTATTAGTATTTTGGGGGCAGTCGTATTGGTGCCTACGTCAATTCCTACATGACATATGATGCCCAAGAAAGAGAGTAAGATGAACGGTTCTGCCAGCAATTTAAGACAAGTACGGAAGCCCGATGCGTGATCTGCTTTTTCTTCTTTAATAGGTGTTGAAGCCAAGAACAAGATGGCAAAAATGGCTATTACCATGTAGATGGGAAAAAGTATACGCCAGCTTAGTCCAAAGGTCGGGATGGTTTGTAATGCTCCCCACATGGCTAGATAAGGTGCCATAAAAGAAGCGATGGCTTTAACAAATTGTCCGAATGTTAACATACTAGCTAAACGTTCGCCTGTGATGACATTACTTAGCAGCGGATTGAGCGATGTTTGCATTAATGCATTGCCAATGCCCAAAAGAGAGAAGGAGCAAAGCATCACACCATAGCTGTCTCCAAAAATAGGAATCAACAACGAGGCAAAAGTGACAATGAGACTGACTAATACTGTATTCTTACGTCCTATTTTATTCATCAGTATACCTGTGGGCACTGAGAAAATAAGAAACCAAAAGAACACAAGCGATGGAAAAATGTTGGCTTCAGCATCGCTAAGTCCTAGATCGGCTTTTACATAATTGGAGGCAATACCAACTAAGTCGACAAATCCCATTACAAAGAAGCAGAGCATGAGTGGGACAAGCTTGGCATATTTGATTTGATTGTTAGCTGTCATAATATATTGTTTTATTTTTGTATTATTGGGCAGTGAGTTCGATGACGTGGCTTTGTTTAGGGGTAAAACCAAAGACTTCCAATCCCACTTTCATAAGGAAGTCTCCAGAAAACACTTGTCCGTTTTGCTTTAAAGTTGATTGTATTCCGGGCATAAGGTTGATTTCTTCAATCTTATACATACGGCTGGGGTTCAGCCCTTTTAGTTTCACAGGCATTAATTTTTCTTGATAACGCGGATAAATGTCGTAGGCGAAGAGTACAGCTTTTTCTTGTGTGTTGTTTACATATCCGATGGCTGCATGATTACTTTCATAGGGCGACACGAGCCTGTATTGTTCCCCTTCAAGAATAGTAGGCTGCAATCGTTTCCAGTTTTTGACAGCTTTTCTACAGAAAGCTAATTCGTCGTCTGACAATGCGTTGAGGTCAATATCAAATCCTAGTTTGCACATGGAAGCCACATCTGTACGGAATTTCACGGATGTGTCTTTATTCCAGCTGGTGACGTGGGCACACATGGCCTTGGAAGGAAAAAACTGGGAAAATCCCCATTGGATGAAAATGCGTTCCACAGGGTCGGTGTTGTCACTGCACCAAAATTCGGTGAAATATTTCAGGGCTTCATAGTCGCAGCGTGCTCCTCCTCCTGAACAAAGCATCATGGGCAGGTGAGGGTAGTTCTGCTTCACGCGTTGCATTACGTTGTACACGCCTCGCACGTGGTCGATGTAGAGTTTTCCTTGTTTTTCCTTCAAATAAGGTGAATATATGTTTGTGATAGGGCTGTTGCAATCCCATTTGAAATAGGCGAGAGTCGGATTTTCTTTTAATAGTTGGTCGACGATGTTATACACATAGTCTTGCACTTCAGGATTACTCAAGTCGAGCACCAGTTGGTTGCGGTAGTAGTATAGCTTTCGGTTAGGATAATGAATGACCCATTCAGGGTGTTGCTCAAAGAGTTCGCTTTGTGGGTTAATCATCTCAGGTTCTATCCAAAGTCCGAGTTTTATGCCAGTTTCGTTGGCTGCTTTTATCAAAGCTGGTATGCCTCCGGGAAGTTTCTTATGATTGGCTTTCCAGTCACCCAATCCGGCATGGTCATTGTTGCGTGGATATTTATTGCCAAACCACCCATCATCTAGCAAAAACATATCAACTCCTAAGTCTTTGGCGTCTTGCATTAGTTCGACTAGCTTATTTTGGTCGAAGTCGAAAGCCGTATTTTCCCAGTTGTTGAGCAATGTGAGGCGATTGCCTAACCCGTCATTTAGTTGATAATTGCGTGCCCATTTTTGGAAATTACGGCTGCCTTCGCCCGTTCCGTTTTGAGAGAGGGTGAAAATGAATTCGGGTGTAGTGAAGGTTTCGCCTTTATTCAATTCATAAACAGAGGCATATGGATTGATGGCGGGGATGACGCGCAGGTTACCTACATTGTCCACTTCAAATGTGAAACGGAAGTTGCCCGTCCATCCGAGTGTGCCCATTAAGACTTCACCTTGGTTTTCAGACGCTGGTTTATCCATACCTACAATAAAGAAGGGAGAAGTGTGCATTGCCGCCCGACTGCCGAGTTTTGTATCGATGATTTTTTTCCCGAAGAGCAGGGGCTGTGTGCTCATGTTGACTTCTTTGGCCCAATCTCCGCTAAACTCTGTCAGGTAATAGGCGCTACGGCTGAAATAAAGCATGGCTGAAGCGTATGTTGAGAGCATGACGGGTTTTTTCTCCTGGTGGGTGATGTCGCTCCATGTCTTGATGATGTTTTCTTTGGGATAAGCTACATAGTGCAATGTAACGTCTACCGGATACTGATCATCGCGCAGAAGTATGTCAGTTTGGTTGCCTCCTTCCACCTGGTGGGTTGTTGAAGATACGTAGTAAAGGCGTGTTGAGGGGTTGCCATCATTGTGGGTGATGCTAAATGCCGGCTCAAAAAAATCTTCATTGCCAGACCCATTGTAGACTTCCCATCCACGCTCACAGACGCTTCCGTCTGAGGCGGCGTGTACGCTCCAACCTAGTTTGTTCAGTTCGTCGCTATGCAGGAGTTTTTCGCCTAAATAGACTTGGTATAGACGTCCGTTGGGTGCTACCTGGAGTACTAAATCGGTACGTTCAGTTGATATGCGGATTGTTGTTTGTTTCTCCTCAGCGGAAGAGACTGAGGAGAGAAGCAATAACCCTAATGTTGTTGTTAGAATAGTTTTCATAATTGATTTGTCATGATAAGAGATTAGAGGCTGAGTTTGTATATTTTTAAATTTTCCACCTTGGCACTGCTTTGATTGGTGTAGAAATGAAGCATATTGTATGGTTCGGTGGGGAATACCAAGTTGGTCATTGCAATACGTCCGCCGTCAACGAAGATTTCAATAGACGATTTGTCAACAAAAATATCTAGGTGGTAAGTCTTTCCTTCACAAAGAGACAAAGGCGCCCATGTTCCCAAAGCAAAATCATTTTGATAGTTTACAGATAATGATTTGCGGTGATCGTCAGTTTCTTTGGCATGAACTTCAAAAGGACCGAATTGTGTCAGGTTTGTAAAACCACTTTCGGTTCTGTCCATAACTAGACGTCCGGACTTTAGGTCCAGGTAGATTTTACTCTTTTCCCCTTTGCTGTTTTTCAGGTCAAACCCCACTAGTTGAGCATTGTTTGGGACAATGTCCATTTCCAGTTCATAAGCTCCGTCGTTGTTCGGCAAAATTTCATTGATATCATATTGGTCTGTTATTTCAAAATCTTTTATTGTGCGAATGTCTTTACGCAGATTGTTTGTTTCTTTCACAGGATTGGCTGCCATGTAGATTTGTCCGTCTTTTGTGTAAAGGGACAGTTCGCGAGGTAGTCCATTGGCACCGCGATATTGTTGTATTGGCAAGATGTTGGCATATTGCCAGTTGCTCATCCAAGGAATCGTGATTTGACGGTTTCCTGTGTTGGAGATGCACACGGCAGCGTAGTGGTCTTTGCCATAGTCGAGCCATTTGGTGACTTCTGGCTTGGTGTCACATTTGAACGTCTTGCCGTCGAAATCTCCCACAAAATATTCTGTAGCACTACCACCAAAAAGACATCCGGGATTGATATTTACAATCATGACCCATTTTTTGTGTTTCTCGTTGCCATCGACAGGCAGTTGAATGAAGTCCGGGCACTCGAATTGATTGGGTTGTACGCCATATCCTTTGCCAAATGCGCTTACATAGTTCCATTCTTTCAAGTTTGTTGAAGAGTAGAAACGCATTTCTTTGTCGGCTGAAACAATCATGTACCATTTTTGTGCAGGTTCATACCAGAAGACTTTAGGGTCTCGGAAGTCACGTAGTCCGTCAAATGGAGTGAGTACGGGGTTTTTTTCATATTTTGTAAAAGTTCGCCCATTGTCAGTACTGTATGCCATGCTTTGGATTTGCCCATATTTGTCACTTGCCGAAGTGTAAAGTGCAATAAGTGCATCCTTGCCATAACCTGCACTGTTGTTGGAATCAACAACTGTACTGCCCGAGAAAATATGTCCCAATGTGTCACGGGCAATGGCTGGTTCCATGTGTGTCCAGTGGAAAAGGTCGCGGCTTACGGAGTGCCCCCAGTGCATGTTGCCCCATTTGGAACCATAGGGATTGTATTGAAAATATAAATGATATTCACCGTCTTTGTAAACCATGCCGTTGGGGTCGTTCATCCAACCGTAGCTGGGAGTATGATGGTAAAGTGGGCGATAATATTCCCGGTTGTTTGTGGGAAATTCATCGGCCAGGCGGATGCTGTCCCAGCAAATAGCGTTAGTAGGCACTTTGTCAATGTTTATGGTGGCTTCATTTCCATTTTGAGGTAAACGGAATGGGACGTAGTATTCCACACTGTCGGTGGCCAGGCGGATGTCCATTGCCATGTCGGCAGGGCTTCCTGTGTCGAGTTTTACTTTTCCTTCATCGGCCGATTCCTGAATGGGGAGTATTAAGTATTTGGCCGGAGTTTTGATATGGACGATGGTCAGGCTGTCGCTTTGGTGTTCGAAACTTAGATTCTGATTGGATGACGATTGGCAAGCTGCCAAACCACACGCAAGCGCTATGCTGGTTGTAAGATAAAGAAAACTTTTTTTCATGATATCGTGTGTAAGTTATTAATGATAAAATTTTTTTTGAGTTTAGTTGCTGTAAGCCTAATGCCTGTACGGCCAGCATCAGGTAAGCAAAGAAAGAGAATTATCCTGAAAAACAATCTGATATGACCTTAATAAATACCTAAATACAGAATTGGTTTATATTGAACACAGAGGTTGAGGCATAAAGACTCTTGTTTCAAGCGAATAAAGAGACACAAAGAGAAAGCGAGGCATTCTTTTTACTTTATTCTTCTTTATGCTCTGTACCTCTGCGGTTCATATATATTTTATTTGATTTCAAAACTTAAGCTGTGCAGAAAATTCCACGGTGAACGGACGGATATAACTGCCAGCCATGACGTGTCCGGCATATTGGTCTGCATCTTCTTTTTCTATCAATTCCGCTCCTGCAATACTTCCTTTTGCACCGGTCTGGTTTAGGAAATTGACTACCGTACAACCCAGCGAGAGTTTTTTGTTGACTTGCCAATTTACACCTCCAAAAGTTTCCCAACGTCCGTTGAAATAGTAGGCATCATTAATGTTGGCGTACGTCTTGCTAAAATAGCGGAAGCTTGTCCAGATTTTAAGGTCTTTTGTAATCATGTAGCTTGGGTCAATTTCCACAATTACTTGCGGAATTTCGGCTACGATATTGCCTGTGGCATTGATGCTGCCCACATATCCGTCAGGGAAGGTGACAGAAGTTTCATATTTCTTATAAGTCGGTTTTTGGTAGGTGAACAAGAAGTGGAGGTCGAAGCCTTTAAACGGTGTGGCTACGACATCGGTTGTCCATCCCAATGTTTTAATGTCGTAAGTGAGCGGGGCGGCCATGATTTGGTTCACACCGTCAATGCTGTGCTGAAGGTTCAGTGTGGAGTTGTTGTTTGTCTTTGAAATGTATGAAAATAAGGATGTCAAGCTCAGCCAGTCGTTGTTGTAATAAATGCCGACGCGTCCTAGCGGGACAGAGATTTTGTTTGTGTTTGGTGTTGTAGCCGGAGCAAAGTTTTCGATGCGCGGATGTTGGGTGATGTAGGTGAAGTCGCCTGTGAATCCGAATTGTTTCGTCAGTTTATAGGTGGCTGCAGCACTCAAGGCATAGTTGAACCAGTCGTAGTCAATGGGGGTGGGAACTATCTTGGTGCCGTCGGCAGCTGTTGCTCCCAAGTAGTAGTTGGCAAAGCGTCCGACAAACTCTCCGTCAGCATTGCGTACAGCTGCATTTTCACCTCGCAAAGCCTGGTATTCAAAACGTGCGCCGTAATACAAGTTCAGCTTGTCTTTGATGTCCCAATCGTGTGTGAAGTAGATGGCTACTTTGTTTTCATGTCCGTTATAATATTCAGAAGCATTTTTGTTGAAGTCGTAGTAGTATCCGTTGCTATAAGCGCGGCTGGCGTATGTGGCGTAGTCGGCATTGAACAAGCGAACGGGGTAACTGCCGTCAAGTGGGACAGACTGGTCATACATGGTGGTGTTTGAGGCATAATCAATGTCATAATACCATTCATTCAATCCCAAACGCCAAGTGCCGTTGTGCAACGTGCGCGACAGTTCGGTGGTGAACATGAATTCGTCTATGAAGCCACGGTTCAGGCAAGACATGCGGCTTTGGACGTATTCACCTGTGTAGTCTTTCATTGTGCCGTTTTCTGCTTCATATTGATAGTGGATGCCGGCTTCATTTTGGTCGAGTGACATGGGGGTTTGGTAGACCAGTGAACCTGTGGCATGGTCATATTTCATGATGGTTTTCCATTGCAGGCCATTGTCCCATTTATAGTTATTCATAAGCGTGAATTCACTGCCTTTGTTTTGCGATGCGTCATAAAGGGTGGTCTTGTGTACTTCGCCTGTGTGCATATCACGGTAGATCATCTCATTGTCGACCGGCAGGTAAGACGTTGTGCCGAGTGCAAAATCGCCAAATTCTTTGACGCTGCCATCGCCTACATAAATAAACGGAGCCGACTGTGTGGCATAATTGTACACCGGATGGCTGTTGCTGTAATGATACATGGCTGTGATTTCGCCTCGGTTGCCGTTGTATCGTTTGGTTAATGCAAATTTATAGATTTGTGTACGGTCTTGAAAGGGTGTAGATTTGATTTTGAAAGTCCCCGGGTCGAAATCTTGATAAAGATTTCCGCTGTAATACCAGTCTTTGGCTATCTCTCCATTCAGATTGACAGAAAATTCTTGCATTCCGAAATGGTTGGATTTGTAGTTGAGCGTCCCGTGAAAGCCTTTTTCGCCTAATTGTGTAAATGAGTTGACTGCGTATCCGATGTTGCCTGTTGTAATGGCCGTTTCAGATATTTTCAGCAATCCCACATGGCTTAGACTGGCGTCTGCCCGCCAAAGGGAGTTTACGCTGTGTGGGTTAGTGGCATAGGTGACGGGGATACCGTTTTCGAGAACATTGACGTCGGCCGAAGGAAGTCCTATTTGTATTTCGCGTGGGCCGTTGGCACTTGCTGCGTTTAGCATGACATTACGGTTGCCTTCTTCTTTGGAAGAAGCATCGTTAGATGATTTGTCCTCCTGTGCATATCCGTTTATACAAGCCAAGGCAAGTAGCAGGACGGCTGCTTGCATGCGTTTGCTGGCGGATGGTCTTTTTGTATTCATGGTAAGAATTAATAATTGTGTGTGAGACGTTTTTTTGTTTTGCTGCAAATGTAGGAAGGCTTTGGATGGGAGGCATAAAAGAAATGTTTCTTTTACTTGCAGAAATGTTTCATGTAACCTCCGTGCAAATAAAAGAAACAAAAATGACAGGTCGCTCTAAATCAATGGTCACAGGCTGCCATTGTAAGGTGTCAGTGTGGCTAGAAAATCCCGATAGATGTCGTTGTGGGCAAGGAGTTCAACATTGCCAGTGAGGAAAAACTGCTTTTTGGCGCGGGTGATGGCCACGTTGAGTTTGCGGTCGACCCACAGTGTTCCGTCGTTTACTGGCACGCTGAGTAACTCCAGTTGGTAACGTTGGCTGATGGTCGTGGAGTAGATGATGATGTCGCGTTGGCTTCCTTGGTAACGTTCCACGGTGTCGACTGTGATATCGTCGGTTTCCGGAATACCTAATGCGCGCAATTCATGGCAGACTAGAGCTATCTGGTTGCGGAAGGGGACAATGATTCCGATGCGTTCTCCGGCCTGAAACGGCAGGTTGTTCATTCGGCATAGTTGATAGATGGCACTCACCAGCGAAGCCGTGATGCGTGCTTCCTCGCGGTTGATTTTGTTGGAATCGGTTGCGGGAGGCAGGTGTGAGGGAAAGAGTCCCGTGCGTGTGTGTGCCAGAAAGTGTTGCAACGGTTCACATTCCTTGTCGGGGTAAAGGGGGAAGTCAAGTCCTGCTGTTTGGTGCGGCACAGGAACAATGTCTAACTTGCCGTCATAAAAGCGTTGGTTGGCAAACGCACAGATGGCGGGGTGCATACGTCCCTGATGGTCGAGCATGGCGACGATGCCTTGTGTCGGATGTGCTTGTTGGAGGTGGTAGAGACGCTCAAAGAATGAGTTACGTCGGTCTGTCAGTCCGATGGCCAGCAAATCCGGGTCGGTCACGCGGGAGTCTTTTTCCGTTTGCATCACCACGGCCGGCAACTGTTTATGGTCGCCCACGAGGATAAATTTGTCGACGACACATCGGCCGTTTCCGTCATGTGCGCAGAGGATGCCGATTATCTGTGGTTCTAATATTTGTGACGCTTCGTCCACAATGGCCACTTGGAAATGCTTCAGCCTGAACAAATCGGTTTTGCCCATGATGGAAGCCGTTGTTCCTACAAGAATGCGTACGGAGTCGATGGCGCGGCGGATGCTTTGACGGTTGTTGCACGAGGCTATCACGTTTTGTAACAATCGGGGGTGGAAGCGTTTCTCGCATGACAGTTCGCTGCCTACACGCACATAGTCCGGGCCGCAGGGAATATTTTCCAGCATACTGCAAATCTCGTCTACGGCACGGTTGGTGTAGGAGAGGAGCAAGAGGTTGCATTCCGGGTCTGCATAAAACTCCTCTACCATGCTTCGCAATGCGATGGAGGTTTTTCCTGTTCCCGGCGGGCCCAAAAGCAAAAAATAGTCGTCGGCCTGTTTGGCTTGTAGCACGATGTTGTCTATTTGTGCATTTGCATAGTTGCGGCTGAGTGTTCGCTCCGCACACACTTGCGGTGCACGCAGTCCCAGGATGAGCTGCTTGCGTGCCTGGGGCGCCGTCAGGAACGTGTAGAGTCCTTGATAGAGGCTGTTGTATGAGCTGTCCATGAAGTCGTGTTCCAGTGCATAGTGGCTTTTGAGGTTGAACAACTGTCCGTTGCGCTGCTTGTGCCGGAGGCGTAAAACGATTTCGCGGTCGTTGATAGACTCGATATTTCCACGGAACACCTGGCGGTTTGTTGCATTGTCGCTGTCGTCGTTGCGTTCGTAGAGTAATACGATGTCGCCCTGGCGGAAATTGGGCAAGAAACCTTCGTCGTAGTCTGGGACAGAGAGCGTGATGTTTTCGATGCCTTCGTTGTCGGATAGATATGTAATGTATAAGTCGGTTAGGATATTGCCGCTGGATTGTTTGGTTGCCAGGTCGGCATTCCATAAATCTGAGAAGCCGCGTGAAGAATCCGGTTTTGAGTCGCCCGTTTTTGAAAGAAATTGCTCTTTGGCGATGAAAGCCAGGAAGCCGAGGTAGTAAGCTGCTTCCGTACCGTCCATGTTACGCAATGGAGCGAGTTGCTGTTCCAGCCGCGGACGTTGCCACTGTGTCCATAGTTTGGACGTCTCTCCACGTTCGTTCAGGTTTTCCGGCGTGAGTTTAGCGAGCACTTCGGCCGCCCGCCCGTGTTTGATGAGCAGTTCGTTGCCCACGATGCGGTTGCGCAAGTCGATTGCACGCTGGATTTGCACCTTTGCGCTGCGTTCCAGAAACAGTTTGGGGTAGAGCGAATAGAACAGAAACGAGTGCACATCGTCGCGTTTCATGTCCAGATTGTAGTGGAGCACCTCTTTGTAGAGTGCCATTTGCAATGCGTGGCTTTCCTTCGAACGCATCTGTCCGCCCCATTCTTCAGCCTTGCCCGATTTCAGCTCCACAAGGTTCGTGCCGTCGCTTTGAAGTAGGTCCATTCGTCCCTGGAGGCCCAGGCATTCGCAGATAAACGACGGTTCAAGCACGGCGCGGTTTTTGTCGATGTGGCATTCCGCCGTGGCAAACGATTGTTCCACGGTGCGGTAGATGTGGTTGAACTGCATCTTCGCCCGTGTGAAATACTCTTGGTCGATGTCCTGGCATGTGCAATATTCCATCACGTTCAGGCGAAATGCCTTCTGGATGGAACGTTCGTATGTGGCGGGCGCTTCTTCCCGGCTGTTGATGCAGTCGTCGAGAAACTGGTTGGCCGCGTTTCCGAGCAGTGTGTGGTAGGTCGTTTCCCTGGGTGTCAGTTTGTTCACGAGATATTGCAGTGCGCTGTGTCCGTAGGTCGTGTAGCAGGCGGCAAGCGCACTGATGTCGACCAGATAGTCCGGTTCCAGCACGATGAGTTCGGGCAACAACACCCCGGCTTCGTCTGTGCGCACGGCGAGCAGGTTGAGCTGCATGCCTTCCGACAGCATCTCCCGCAGCGAGGCGAAGATTTCCGGGCAGATGACGGGATACGGTTCGTCGCTTGGATATGCTTCGTCGTAGACATAGATGAAATTGTCGTCCCACCGCACGACAGCCACCCGCATCCGTTTCCGCTGTTCGCTTTGGTATGAGGCTGTGGGTAGTGCACGCCATTTTCGGGGCAGGTCGCGCAACAGCCCAGGCGGGACAGGCGTGGCGCAGAGGCTGCTCACCAGTTCGCAAAGAGCTTTCAAGTCGTAGGAATAATCTTCTTCCGTGAGCGGGAACGCACGACACTGCTGCTGCGCCTGCCTCCCGTGTATGCGAAACACCTCGATGGCTTTTGACGGGATGCCTTCCCGTTCGCACAAGTAGTGAAGCCGCGAAAAGAGGTTTGAAAAGTCGGCCTGCGTGTCGGCCGTAAGTTGTTTGCAAAGCCGGTCGAGCAGCGCGTAAAGGCGCATGTAGCGTTCGCGCACCGACAAGCCGGCCGTGTGGTAGTAATTTATTTCTTCAAACAATTCGTTTCCCGTCGTTTCCATCAGTTTTTTATTTTCTCTTTATAATATAGGTAGCGGCTGTGGATGTCGTCCACAAAATGGCAGGTCTCTTCGCCGCGGAAATACCCGTTTCGGCACACTTCGTCGTTGAAATAGCGCTCATGGCTCTTGAGCTTCAAATACTTTTCCACGTTGCCTTTCCACCGTGCCGGGTCAGCACCATACTTCGCGGCCAGCGCGATGGCATCCTTCACGTGTCCCTCGCCCGCGTTGTAGGCTGCCAGCACGAAACAGGCCCGCTCATCGGCGTCGGAAATGCTTGCGAAACTCTTCTCAAGTCGGCCGATGTAGTTCACAGCCGCCTTGATGCTTTCTTCCGGGTCGTTTTCCATTCCCGCGGGCATGCCCATTGCTTTTGCCGTCCGGGGCATGAGTTGCATGAGCCCCCGCGCCCCTGCCCACGACACGACCGTGGGGTCGAAGTTCGATTCCGCGTAGGCCAGCGAAGCCAGCATCCGCCAGTCCCACCCGATGCGCGCCGCATACGTGCGGAACAGGTCGTCGTATTTCGAAATCCTCCCGTCTTTCATCGAGAGTATGGCGCCGTGGGCGATGCGCTTCTCCTGCTCGAAGTAGCGCCGCGCGCTCGCCAGGTAGGCTTTCGATGTCTTGTTGCGTTTAAACCACTCCGTGGCGGCTTGTGCGAGCAGCGGCTCGTCGGGGCGGACGGCCCACGATGAGCGTTGGGCAAAGCTGATGCTGAGGCCGATGTCCAGGTTGGTGAAATACGTTTTGTTTACCCTGGCCACCTCGTTGTCGCAAACCGTGTAGTCGATTTCCCCTCTCGCCACCTGTTCCACAAGGTCTTCTTCCGAAATGCTGTCGGCCTCCACCACGTGGATGCGTATGCCTCCTCCCAGCTCGTTGTTCAAGTTGGTCAGCCGCTGTAAATACCTGTCGGGCTTCACATACACGTCTTTGCCCGGCATTTCTGTCACGTCTTTCAGCACCTTCCGCCCGGTACGCTGCACGAGCACCTGGTGTGTGAGCGTCTCCTCGCCGCAAAACAGCAGGCTGTCTTTCCGTTCGTTGGTCACGTTCAGGTTGTAGGCGATGATGTCTCCTTCGCCGGCTTGCAGGCGCCGGACGAGCTCTTCCGGGTTGGCGGCCACTTCC
>ERZ779889.1563-NODE-1563-length-22222-cov-10.079172_pt1 | contig 22222 bp, 18 predicted proteins | sample MGYA00511030_ERZ779889 | MGnify/ENA primary metagenome ERZ779889 (study PRJEB29588, sample SAMEA2160616) | human gut metagenome | biome: human gut; feature: human-associated habitat; material: faeces | place: Denmark | collected 2008/2010 ...
GGTAGGCGGCGAGCCACCCGCGGAGGCGCTCTTCGGTGAGCATCTCCGTCGCCAGGGCCCGGGCCGCACGGCATACCTCGAGTGGTGTGAACCAGCCGTTGGCCTCGCAGGCGCGGGCGATGACCTTGCGCGAGGCCGCATCCTCGCCGAGGCGTTCCAGCCGTCGGCCGAGTTCCGAAAAGAGTTCGATTGCGTGTTTCATCACCGCAAAGATAACGCACGACGGGAATATTTCGTACCTTCGCATGAAAGTTGCATGCCTTTGCCATAAACCGTAAAAACAGAGATCGCCATGGAGAGAACATTCAAGGAGGCGCTCCGCCACCGCCGCAGCTACTACGCGCTGGCCCCGGAATCGCCTGTAACAGATGCCGAAATCGAGGAGATTCTGCGCTGGAGCGTGCAATACGTCCCGTCGGCCTTCAATTCGCAGTCGACTCGTCTCGTGCTGCTGCTCGGAGCCCAGCACGGCCGACTTTGGAGCCTGGTCAAGGATACTTTGCGGCCGATCGTGCCCGCGGCGGCCTTCCCGCGCACGGAGCGCAAGATCGACACCGCCTTTGCCTCGGGTTACGGTACGGTGCTCTTCTTCGAGGAGGAGGCTGTCGTGCGCACGCTTCAGCAGCAGTATCCCGAGTATGCCGACAACTTCCCGCACTGGTCCGAGCAGACCTCGGCCATGCACCAGCTGGTCGTCTGGACGATGCTCGAGGATGCGGGGTTCGGCGCCTCGCTGCAACACTACAATCCGCTTATCGACGACGAGGTGTGCCGCGAGTGGAAACTGCCCGCGACGTGGCGGCTCGTCGCCCAGATGCCCTTCGGCCGGCCGCTGGACCATCCCGCGGAGAAGAGCTTCGAGCCGCTCGATGCCCGCATCCGTATTTTCGGCGACGAGTCGGACCGGTAGGTCTCCGTTTCCGTCGGCACTTTCCGTTACAGCCAGTCCGGCTTTATTGTCGCAGCAGGTTTTTCGTTGCGTTTGTTGCGTTTGTTGCGTTTGTTGCGTCCGTCTCGTTTGTTACGTTCGTCTCGTTTGCCCGTTCGGCCCGATTGTTTCGTCCGATAGGCCCATTCGTTCGCTCCGACCGTCGCATGCGTTCGACCCGGTCGGAACGACCGGCGGACCGAACAGACGGCATTTCGGCGACGACCGGTTCTGTCAGACGGTTGCCGGGCTGCGCTCCCGGGGGCGGAACCGGTTGGGACCGTGTGCTGCGTATGGCCTCGAACGGGGCAGGTAGGGCAGCGCGCGTAGGGTGGTGTGTACGGTCATACGGCAGTCGTGTGGATTGTGGCGCTTTGGGGGCTGCAAAGGCGGATTGTGTACTGTCGGCAGGGGAATTGGTAAAAATTTCGCATGAAAAAACATAAAAAATTTGGAGATTCGGATTTTTTGCCTACCTTTGCACTCGCAAACGAAAACCATGCGGAAATAGCTCAGTTGGTAGAGCGCAACCTTGCCAAGGTTGAGGTCGCGGGTCCGAGTCCCGTTTTCCGCTCCAACAACAAAGGGAGAACCAATCCGGTTCTCCCTTTGTTGTTGATGCGGACATGCCCGGTATTTGTCCGCGCGGCCTCATGGCGTCCTTCCTGTCGGGTGCGATGATGAACTCCTGAAGGAAATGGCCGATATTTGTTTGATTCAAACAGTTTTGACCTTGTACCCGGCAAGGCACGTCGGATTCGATCCTCTTATTCTTTGAAAATTGAAAAGTAAACAGGAAACCTGAAAAATTGTCAACTTACCGGGTCACGAAATAGAAACCAGCCTGTTTGTCATTATGAGATTTACTGCTTTTTCATTACGTCACGGACCCAATTCTGGATGGCATTCCGGTTCGCTCCATTCAGCAATTTACCCTCCTGCCATTTCAGGTCGGGATAGGTTTCTCTTAATGCTTTCACGCTGCCCGAGATGCCGCTCCCGCCGGATGTGGCAAACGGAACGAGTGTTTTGCCTTTCAGGTCATGGCTTTCAATGAATGTATTGACAATTCGCGGCGCCTGATTCCACCAGACGGGATAGCCGATGAAGATGACATCGCAGGCCGCAACATCCGCTTTTGTCCCTTTTAACGCCGGACGTGCCTGCGGATCGTTCATCTCGACGGAGCTGCGCGACTGCCGGTTGCGCCAGTCAAGATCGTCGGAGGTATACGCTTGTTGCGGAACAATCTCATACAAAGTGCCGCCTGTGGCCTCCGCAATCGTTCGGGCTGCCCGGGCCGTTGTACCGGTCGCTGAAAAATAGACGACCAGCGCCTTGCTATCGGTTTGCATACGCTTTTCTCCCCGGTTTTGGGCGCAGGCGGCAGCGCTCACGGTCATGACTGCCGCCATGGTCAGCATCATTCTGTTCATCATCCTATTCGCGTGTTATTTGATTTTCAATTCCGGGATCAGCGGCTCGACGTCCACCAGCTCCAGCTCCCTGACCATCGACAGTGTCCCCTGCTTGTACTTCCGGAAGTGCGGTGTCTGAAGATGGCTTTCGTAGGCTGCCCGGTCGGCATAGATTTCAAGGATGGTGATCCGGTTCGGCGCCTTCTTCTCGGCGGTGGCGTAGAGGGTCAATACCCCAGGTTCCAGGCGCATCGAGGCTTCGATCTCCTCCTTCAGGAGCGCGTTGTAGGCATCCAGTTGCGCGGGATCCACGACAATCCGTGACAGCCGCACCAGCTTCCCGACGGCGCGCTCTCGATTGGCGGACTGCTGTTCCCCGATGATCCGCAGCGCCCTGATGGCGGCCGGGAAACCGATATAGGGCAGGCACTGGATTACGGCGGCCGTCACCGTTTCGGGCGTATTGCCCGCGTTGATGTTGCCGTGATAATGCGACCGGAGCTGGCTCTCGGCTTCCAGGGTCGTCAGCACGCAGTAGCCCAGCAGCTCGCGTGTCTGTAAGTCGAGGGCGCCGCGGCTGTATATCTCGCCGAAGAAGTAGTCGGTGAGGAACTGCTCCACCGGCTTGCCCAGGGCGCCCGGAAGACCCGCCATCACCGACGCGATGCCGCCGGGGTAGAGCCGCTCCTGAATGGCCCGGCCCGTCGCGTGGCGGGTTGCTTCCGTCACCGTGCCCTGCCGATTCAGCGGCAGGGAGAGCCCCTGCTCCTGGAACACTTCGTTGATCGTACCAAGGGCATTCAGCATCCGCGGGAATCCGATGAAGGGTGCGGTGAGGTAGATCACCTCGCGCAGCTCTTCGTGGGTGACACCCACCTTGAGTGCTGCTTCGGCATGGGCCTTCAGCTGGGGGAGCGTCTGCATCGTAGCGAGGGTGATGCAGGTGATCATCTCGCGCTGTTTCAGGGTCAGGTGGCCCGTCTGGAAGACCTCGCCGAAGACGAACTTCTGCAGAATATCCATCATTTCAGGGTCCGTACCCTGTCCGGTCAGGGCTTCGCCGCCGAACAGCGTGTGGTAATTTTGCTTGCAGACTTCGATTCTATCCATATTGTCTGTAGTTTGTGCCATCGCGGACAGGCTTCCTGCCAGCACGAAGGCGATTAAGCCTATTGTTTTTTTCATTCTGTCTGTTGATAAATGATTACAAGCTCTTGCCCAGCCGACAGGCCTGCTGCGGATAGTCCGTGCGCTGGACGCTGTCGGCCGTCCACACTCCCGGCGCCACCACTTCGCCCACGCTTGTCCATCCGAGATAATCCATCAGCGTCCGGTAATGGAGCCGGATCGGCTCCGCCTCTTTCGGGGAGGTGTCGGCGCAGGTCATCAGACAAGCGTTTTTTTGCTACGCCCCTGATCTGCTTGTTGAGAGCATAAAGCATAGGGGTCGGGATCAAAATCCCGTCATGCGTTCCTGATCTTCGGGATAGCGTCCGCCCCGGATCTCGAAGCGGTCCAGACGGCGGCGGATGTCTGCCAACTCTTCGGATGTGAACCGTATATCCTCACCGCCGATATTTTCCTCGATACGCTCGATGCGTTTCGTGCCGGGGATGGGGACGATCCACGGACGCTGGGCCAGCAGCCAGCCGATGGCGATCCGGGCCGGGGTGGTCTGTTTCCTCTGGGCAAGCTCTTCCACATATTCCACCAGTTCCATGTTGTGTTTCAGGTTCTCGCCCTGGAAACGGGGAATGGCCGAGCGGAAATCGCTCTTGTCGAACTTCGTATCCCGGTTGAAACGTCCTGTCAGCATCGCCTTGCCCAGCGGACTGAACGGCACGAATCCGATACCCAGCTCTTCGAGCGTCGGCAGCAACTCCTCCTCGGGCTTCCGATACCAGAGCGAATACTCGCTCTGCACGGCAGTCAGCGGGCAGACGGCATGGGCATGACGCACGGTCGATGCGGCTGCCTCCGAGAGTCCCCAGTGCAGCACCTTGCCCTCGCGGATCAGTTCGCCGACGGTCTCGGCCACCGTTTCGATCGGCACATTCGGGTCCACGCGATGCTGGTAATACAGGTCGATATGGTCGGTGCGCAGGCGGCGCAGCGAACCCTCCACCGCCCGGCGGATGGTCTCCGGACGGCTCGACAACGCAACGGGACGCGCCGAGGTGGTCAGATCCGGCATCTCGGTGAGATCGTAGCCGAATTTCGTGGCGATCACCACCCGGTCGCGCACCGGCTGCAGGGCCTCTCCGACCAGCTCCTCGTTTAGGCCGTAGCTGTAGACTTCAGCCGTGTCGAAAAACGTAACTCCCAAGTCTACCGCCCGGCGCAGGGTCTCGATCGCATCCCTGCGGTCGGGATAGGGCGGGTAACTTTGCGTGAACCCCATGCAGCCCAGTCCGACGGCTGAAACCTCCAGGTCTTTTCCCAATCTCCTTGTTTTCATTGCCCGTTCTCCTTTTCGTGATTTTTTCCGAAGGTCGTGCATTTGCCGATGGTCTCTCCCGTGCGCAGGTAGGTGTAGTTCGGCATCTCGAAAAGCACGGGTTTCAGCTTGCCGTAGTCGGGCTTTCCCTTTTCGTTCAGACAATCTTCGTCCACGTAGGTGTTTGTTATCTTGCAGATGAAGTTGTCGAAGGTCTCCGTCTGGTAGTTATCCACCATTTCACACTCCATGACCAGCGGACTTTGGTCGATGACGGGCGTGCCGGCCTCCCCCTTGTGACAGGCAAAGACCTCCGACTTGTCCACCCTGGCGCCGCTCGTGCAACCCACGTAGTCGGCCTGTCCGAGCATCGCCTCGTTCACCATGTTGACGGACACTTTGCCCGTTTGCCTGATCCCTTCGTTGGTGTAGTGCTTCCTGAAGAGACTCAACATGATCCGGTCGTGCCCGATGATGCCCACGTGGGCCACGAGCAGCCAGTTTGCTTTTCCGTTTACTTCCGTACCCACGACCACGGCCGGTGTAGGGTACAATGCCAATACGTTTCCGATGTTCTTTTTCATAGTTATCTTCTTTTTGAGTTGGTTGTTCCGTTGTTGGCGGCCGGTCCGGACAGCCCCTTCAGGATTTCGACCTCGTTGGGTTCCAAAGACAGGGAGGTCTTCCCGTCGAGAAAATCGCGCAGAAGCCGCTGCGGCGTAACGTGGTGGCGGTCCGCAATGAAGCAGACCACGTCGTCCGCACACAACTCGTTGGAGAGATTTCCGGCTTGTTCCATCTGTGTTCTCTGTTTTGTCCGACACAAAGGTACGCGCGCTTCTGCCCGGATACCGTAACCATAAGTCGGCAAGGCAGCCCATTTTTACTGATTTTTCCTCCCGCATACAGCTTTGTGCGGGAAATGTTCGTATCTTTGTGACAAATCGACCGGGTGGTGAGCAACATATTGAAGGTTCGGAACGTAAACGATTACGGCAGCTATCTCGGATGCCCCGCACGGCATCCGCTGGTGTGCGTCATCGACTATGCCGAGGTGTCACCCATCCGCCACAGCCTGAACAATTACGGCGTGTACGGTATTTTCCTGCGCGACGACGCCGATGTGGAGCTCGACTACGGTTGTGGCAAATACGATTACAACGAGGGCACCCTCCTGTGCGTGGCTCCCGGACAGGTGGGAGGCAAGGAGGACAACGGCGAACGGGTGGCAATCACCGGCTGGGCGCTTCTGTTTCATCCCGACCTGCTGCACGGGTTCCCTCTCGAAAGGCGCATCAAGGAGTATTCGTTCTTCGACTACCGCGTCAACGAAGCCCTGCACATGACTGCCGAAGAGCACGACACGCTGGTCTCCCTGATGAGGCAAATGCGCGACGAGCTCGGCAAGAAGACCGACGAACTTCAGAACCGCATTCTTGTGGGCTATATCGAACTGACGCTCAACTTCTGCCAGCGATTCTACAACCGGCAGTTCCTGACCCGAAAGATCGATAACTCCGACATTCTCATCCGCTTCGACCGCCTGCTCCGCGACTATTTCGACGAGAAGTTTCAGTTGAAGCTCGGACTGCCCACCGTGCAGTATTGTGCCGATCGGCTGTGCATGTCAGCCAACTATTTCGGCGATGTCATCAAAAAGACAACCGGGGAGACGGCGAGCAGCCACATCCGTCGGTTTGTTATCCGCCTGGCCAAGAACGGACTGGCCGCCGGAGAGTCCGTCTTCCAGGTGTCCGACCGTCTCGGATTCGAGTATCCCCAGCACTTCAGCCGCATGTTCCGAAAAATGGAGGGCCTCACTCCGTCGGAGTACTGCCGGAACCTGCGCTCCTGACAAACAGGCGTTCGGCGTTCTTCCACAGAAACAGCTCCGCGTATGCGGCAAGCTCCCGGTCCGCGGCGAGTGTCTGCTTCAGCCGCTGCAGGTTGGCCTGCAGCACGGCGTCGGGTAGGTAGGGATAGTCCGAATCGTAAAGGATGTGGTCGGGCGTGGTGATGGTCAGCAGCGAGTGCAGCACTTCGCCAGTCGGGCTGCCCGCTAGGTCGAAGTAGAGATGCGAGAGGTTGTCTTCCCAGTCTATCGGCTGCATGTAGCCCTGGTTGACCATTGCCGGGAGTATGGATTTCATGCGCGGCAGGGCCAGCGGCAGGAACGACCCGCAATGGGGCACGACCACCTTCAGGTTCGGGTAGCGTACCGGCACGTTCCGCACGAGCATGTTCACCACGGCCCGGGTGGTCTCGGCCGGATATTCGTACATGGCCAGCGGGGTGGCCGCGATGATCTCCCCGGAACAGGGCGTCGGGCGGTGGGGATGGATGATGACGAGGGCATGACGCTCGTTGAGGACCTCCATCAGCGGATCCAACTCCGCGGCTCCCAGATATTGCCCGCGGCTGTTGGTCGCCAGCTTCACCCCGTCGGCCCCCAGCGTGTCGAGCGCATAGACCGCTTCGCGGATGGCCGCATCCACGTCGGGAAGCGGCAGCGAGGCGCAGAAACGGAAGCGTCCGGGATACTGCCGTTTGACCGCGGCCGAGGCTTCGTTCACGCGGCGGATGCAGCGGGCCGACTCCTCCGTATCGCCGTAATAGGGCTGCGGGGCGGGCATCGTGAGCACGGCCGTGCGGATACCCGCACGGTCCATGAAGGCGATGTGCCGCCCGGCATCCCACGTCGACAGCGGAAAGGTCTCCTCGAGTTCCGCCCCGTGCGCTTTCAGCACCTCCGTATATTCGGGGATGATGATGTGGGTGTGGAGATCGACCGTCTGCGCCGGGAGTGAACAGACCGCCAAGGCCGCACCCAGCACGCACATCAGGACTTTTCGTTTCATGAGCCGGTTCATATCATCGGTTTCTCCCACGCACCGCGCATATCGACTCCCGTCTCCTCGGCCGCCGCCTCCATGCGGTTGATCTCTTCGGCCGTCAGGGAGAGCCGTATCGCCCGAACCGCATCCTCGACCTGTGAAACGCTGGTCACCCCGATGATCGGCGTCGTTCCCTTGGCCAGTGCCCACGCCAGGGCGATCTGTGCGGGGGAGACGCCGTGCTTTGCCCCGATGGTCCGCAGGACGGCAACCAGCCTTTCGATTTGCGGCAGCAGCGGATTGTAGGTCTCTCCGCGCTGGCTGGCGGCCGGAAGCGGGTGCTGCGTGTCGTACTTCCCGCTCAACGCGCCCTGCTCGAGGACCATGTATGCCCAGAAGTCGATGCCCTTCTCCCGGCAGTAATCCAGGATGCCGGCCTTCTCCGACGAGCGGTAGAGCAGGCTGTAGTGGTTCTGCACGGCGGACAGACGGACCCCTTCCGCCGCGAGAATCTCTTCCGCCCGCCGGATCTGTGCCAGATTGTGGTTGGAGACCCCCACACGGCGGACCTTGCCGCTTTTGACGAGCGAGATGAGCCGCGGCGTCCAGCGCTCGACATCCGCCGGATTGTGAATCCAGTACATGTCGATGTGATCGGTCCCGAAACGCGAGAGACTGCTTTCGCACATTGCCGCCACGGGGTCGGCGGCCGACAGATCGCAATCTGCGGTGTGAACTTGGTGGAGATCAGCACTTCGTCGCGCCGACGTTCCCGCGTAAACGACGCGAGAATGGTCTCCGAGGCCCCCATGCCGTAGACTACGGCCGAATCCCACAGGTTCAGCCCGTTTTTCATTGCTTCGTCAAATACGGGACGAAGTTCCCTCTCGCCGGTCCGGTTCCCAAATACCTGGTCGCCGCCGGCCACGCCTTTGCCCCACGACCAGGTTCCGAGGGCAATGGTCGGATAGTTCGTATTCATTGTTTTGCTGTTTTGTGATTGTTCAATACTTGTTTGTCTTCCGTTGGTATCTACTGGCCCGATGCGGGCTTGCTTCCGGCTTGTCGAGTCACGGCGCCATCCGCGTCTCCATGCTGCCGAGCGAACCCGACGTCAGCAGCAGCGACTCTTCAAACACGGCTCCGTGCACCAAGCGATGCCGCATCCCGTTCGGAGATGCCGATCCCGCTGCTGCCGCTGCCCGCAAGAAGCGCAATACGTTTGTGGCCAGCCGATCGGCGTTCTCGTGCCGGAAGGTCTGCATCGGTGAGGCCATGTGTCTGAACCAGATCGGAGAGCCCGCGAAGTGCATGTCGCAATCTTCCAACGCCTCTGCTGAGATGGTAATAGGCGGAAAATCGCCTTGTGCGATGGCACCCAGTTTGGCCTGCGCGCGCTCGGGCATCGCGTTGTAATCCGCCTCATAGAGGGGCTTCGGCTCCACGACGATCAGGTCGCTGTCCGATGCGGACCGGATGCTCCGAGCCATTCGCTCCGTGTTTCCGGTACGCAAGCAGCAGGCGCCGAGGTATCGTCCGCCGGGTTCGCCTCTATTGTCGTCCGCGTCGTTCTTCCCGCTTTTTCCGGGAAGGCTCTGTTGCGGTTCGTCCGACACAGGATCGGAGACGCTGTACGCCGATCCAGAGAGGGCGATTGACAGAAGCAGCCAGGGAATCCAGAATGGTCTTTTCATGGGTTCTTTTGTCGGTTTGCTTTCACACGACAAAGATACATCACCGCACGGCCTGGCGGAATATACGGATTCTCGGTAAATTTAACTATTTTACGGATAGTGCACAGTCCCTCCCCAGGTGCTGAACAGGCATTTGCCTGCGGGTCGGGGCCGCGTGGCGGAGTGCGGCGCTAAGCAGCCGCTCGTTCAGAAGCGCATGATCTGCTTTACGACCTCCCGCCACTGCGGAATATTCAGCACTCGGCCCGGCATTCTTTGCAGGTAATATACGTGAAGGTCGGATCGCCGTGCTGGACGGGTGACGTCGAAACGGTGTAGTCGCCAGCGCCCGCTGCCGGTCTCCGTACAGCGGGTAGTTGTTGTACACGTAGGCGAAGATGTTAGCCGATGACCACATGGTGCGGGCAGGGGATGCACAGGTAACGACCCGTGCAGTTGATATGGCCCGGTGCATGGCGGTAGACAAGGATAGCCGCGGTAGTTGTATCTTATTGAATTTCTACATCAAACCACAACCTCCGCCCGGCCGAGACGCAGGACACGACGTTGTATCTTATTGAATTTCTACATCAAACCACAACCTCAAATTGGTGAAACTTCTGCAAATACTCGTTGTATCTTATTGAATTTCTACATCAAACCACAACACATTAGACGCGAAGGGGCTATTGACCTGAGTTGTATCTTATTGAATTTCTACATCAAACCACAACCAAAGGGGACAGAGTGCTGATCGTGTCGCTGTTGTATCTTATTGAATTTCTACATCAAACCACAACAACAACAAAAAGCGAAAACTAAATATATGGTTGTATCTTATTGAATTTCTACATCAAACCACAACTGAAATGAGGACTAATAGCAGCAAATTCGAGTTGTATCTTATTGAATTTCTACATCAAACCACAACTTTGTACCAATAATGTGGCTCGAACATCCAGTTGTATCTTATTGAATTTCTACATCAAACCACAACTCCTCGCCTGACCGGTTTAGCAGATTGATGGTTGTATCTTATTGAATTTCTACATCAAACCACAACTTTCGATAAAATCTCATTCAGTTCATCCTCGTTGTATCTTATTGAATTTCTACATCAAACCACAACTAAAACCGCGGAGCGGTATATGCCCTCTCGGTTGTATCTTATTGAATTTCTACATCAAACCACAACCCACGGTTTCCTCTTCGGTTTGAATATCAGGTTGTATCTTATTGAATTTCTACATCAAACCACAACCGGTGATTTTGCCGTAATAATTAAATCATAAGTTGTATCTTATTGAATTTCTACATCAAACCACAACAGAGAACCTCGTCGCCCATCGGCGGCGAGGGTTGTATCTTATTGAATTTCTACATCAAACCACAACTTGATCGAGAAGACGTCGGAGTAGGGCCGGGTTGTATCTTATTGAATTTCTACATCAAACCACAACGTGACACTTCGCACAAAGGCTCTGCAGGTTGTTGTATCTTATTGAATTTCTACATCAAACCACAACCGCCCCGCATCTAACGCTTTTCGGCGCAAGTTGTATCTTATTGAATTTCTACATCAAACCACAACCTCGTAGGTGGCAGGCTCTTCGGCAAAGCGGTTGTATCTTATTGAATTTCTACATCAAACCACAACAAATTGCGATACACAATGTCTGCTATTTGGTTGTATCTTATTGAATTTCTACATCAAACCACAACGCGATCACTCTTCGGTGACGAGGAGACGATGTTGTATCTTATTGAATTTCTACATCAAACCACAACATTGGCGTTGGCAAGGTCTACTCAGGTGATGTTGTATCTTATTGAATTTCTACATCAAACCACAACGTTCTGCGTGGCCAGCTTTTCAAGACCGCGGTTGTATCTTATTGAATTTCTACATCAAACCACAACGCCTACGGTCCGACGATGGCGCTGGTCGGGGTTGTATCTTATTGAATTTCTACATCAAACCACAACTCTCCGTGGGGTGTCATTGCTGTCGGTGTGTTGTATCTTATTGAATTTCTACATCAAACCACAACCGTCGCCCATGTGGGGCCAGCGTTCAATCAGTTGTATCTTATTGAATTTCTACATCAAACCACAACGGATAAGAAGGAGAAGTACGATCCGGATAGTTGTATCTTATTGAATTTCTACATCAAACCACAACTCCGACAGCATCTCCGTAGACACCTTGCAGTTGTATCTTATTGAATTTCTACATCAAACCACAACTGAGGCTCGAACGTGAGCTCGCTCGTTGTCGTTGTATCTTATTGAATTTCTACATCAAACCACAACACTGTCTCTGGTGGTGGTTCCACTGGCGCGTTGTATCTTATTGAATTTCTACATCAAACCACAACCACGAGGAACGGCAACCGCATGGTCAAGTAGTTGTATCTTATTGAATTTCTACATCAAACCACAACCATGGATCGGCTCTATTCTGCCCAAATAAGTTGTATCTTATTGAATTTCTACATCAAACCACAACACCTTGTAACTTATTGATTTTCAGTGCAAAGTTGTATCTTATTGAATTTCTACATCAAACCACAACATCATCTCGATCCATTCGCCCCAGAAAGGCGTTGTATCTTATTGAATTTCTACATCAAACCACAACATTTGCAAACTCCTGATATGCGTCATTCTGGTTGTATCTTATTGAATTTCTACATCAAACCACAACTTGCTCATAACGTTATAATTTGAATTATAAGTTGTATCTTATTGAATTTCTACATCAAACCACAACAGTCTACTATTTCGTAACCCGTTTCTGCTTGTTGTATCTTATTGAATTTCTACATCAAACCACAACGGCTTCGCTTGTTCCTGACGTCATCTACAAGTTGTATCTTATTGAATTTCTACATCAAACCACAACAGCGTGTCCGGCATATTGTTGGACATTCGTGTTGTATCTTATTGAATTTCTACATCAAACCACAACCCGACCCTGAGCAGAAGGGAACGCTCTACCGTTGTATCTTATTGAATTTCTACATCAAACCACAACAAGCAGTTGCTTTACATATCGTCGAGTTTAGTTGTATCTTATTGAATTTCTACATCAAACCACAACCGGCAAACGGCGTAAATTGACCGACATTATGTTGTATCTTATTGAATTTCTACATCAAACCACAACATAATCATCTGCGCGATTCGTTCGCCTACTGTTGTATCTTATTGAATTTCTACATCAAACCACAACATGGGTGGTACCATTGCTTTCAATACTATGTTGTATCTTATTGAATTTCTACATCAAACCACAACCTATTTTTGTTTCAAATCACCGAAGCAATGGTTGTATCTTATTGAATTTCTACATCAAACCACAACACAAGGCGATTTTAGCGTTGTCCCCGAACAGTTGTATCTTATTGAATTTCTACATCAAACCACAACGAGACGACACCGTACGTCGCATAGGCATTGGTTGTATCTTATTGAATTTCTACATCAAACCACAACTCGCCGAACTCCTGGAAGAAGGCATGCTTGTTGTATCTTATTGAATTTCTACATCAAACCACAACTCGTCCCCTGTGGCAAGTGTGATGCGTGTCGTTGTATCTTATTGAATTTCTACATCAAACCACAACATGCACCTCGCTCTCGCTTCTCTCTATCAGGTTGTATCTTATTGAATTTCTACATCAAACCACAACTACGGGCATCAGCCTACTGAACCGGTCAGGGTTGTATCTTATTGAATTTCTACATCAAACCACAACCGACAATTCCGCAGTTGGCTATTGCCAGTGTTGTATCTTATTGAATTTCTACATCAAACCACAACTCTCGATTCGTTCAAACCCGATGGTTATATGTTGTATCTTATTGAATTTCTACATCAAACCACAACACAGCAAGAGGATGCGCGATTGCGGCAATCGTTGTATCTTATTGAATTTCTACATCAAACCACAACTCAGGATCGAATCGATCATTCTTATCCCAAGTTGTATCTTATTGAATTTCTACATCAAACCACAACCGACGTTCAGTATGGACAGATTATCGACGGTTGTATCTTATTGAATTTCTACATCAAACCACAACAAGAATCTAGTCAATAAAACCTTCGCTACTGTTGTATCTTATTGAATTTCTACATCAAACCACAACTGGAAGCTGTGAAATACTTCCTGGCCGTCCTGTTGTATCTTATTGAATTTCTACATCAAACCACAACGGTACTTGGTGGCAATGCCACTCTTGTTGGTTGTATCTTATTGAATTTCTACATCAAACCACAACATGCCAGCGAACAGCCTAAATGATTCGATGTTGTATCTTATTGAATTTCTACATCAAACCACAACCAGCGGCGGCCTGCGGGCTATCGTAAAATTGTTGTATCTTATTGAATTTCTACATCAAACCACAACCGCCCGGCGACGTTCCGTTTCACGCGGACAGTTGTATCTTATTGAATTTCTACATCAAACCACAACATTTTGTCGGAAGAAGACATTGAATATGCCGTTGTATCTTATTGAATTTCTACATCAAACCACAACATGGATGTTAATGCTCACGAAACGTTCGTGGTTGTATCTTATTGAATTTCTACATCAAACCACAACTACTGCCAATAATACTATTATCAGCATTAGTTGTATCTTATTGAATTTCTACATCAAACCACAACCTGGTAAATACATTTATCAGAGACGTGCCGGTTGTATCTTATTGAATTTCTACATCAAACCACAACTACGTTGAATAAAGGTGATGAATTTACGATGTTGTATCTTATTGAATTTCTACATCAAACCACAACGTCGGGACGGTTATCGGTTGATTCTGCGTATTTTGCAGCCGTTTGATGATTCCCGAAATCTGCTTTCCGTTCGTCGGCGAAGTCGATTTGATGTCTTTTTTCGTATTTCAAAGAACAAATATAGCAAAATATCTCAGAAAAACTCCAACTGCTGGGGTATATCCGGTTTTGCCCGTTCGCTTTTCCCCCAGAAATTCAGAATATCGCCGTACTGTTTGTCCGTTACGGCCAGGATGCTCGTATATCCCGATGGCGGCATCGAACGCCTTACCCGATTGATGTGAACCTGCATGTTCTCCTTCGAGGCGCAATGCCGAACATAGACCGAAAACTGCATCATCGAAAAGCCGTCTTTCTCCAGCGCCTTGCGGAATTGAGCCGCATGGCGCCGCTCGGCCTTGGTATTGGTCGGCAGATCGAAGAAAACGAACAACCACATGATCCGATAGGCATTCAACCGCAATTCCGTCATCGCATTATTCCAATACGGGGTATGCTATTTTCTTCTGTATTCCCGAGAAACATTTGGCCAGCGAGGCAGACGTAAACGTCAGTCCGACGTCGAGCGGTCGCAATACCTTATCGAATCGGGTATCGGCAAACAGAATCCGCAACAGCTCGCTTTTCACCTCTTTGGTCAGCTGTTTGTGCCCGCGCATCCAAAGCGCGTGGACCAGCTCGTCGACATAGGGTCGGTAGGGCTCCATCAGGTCATCGGCTAGCGGAAAGGCGTTGTAGCGGTTCCGATGGAATATTCCGAACGACGGAAAGAGCCCGGAGCTCATGATCGATCGGGCCACGGCGGCCCGCAGGATCGTGTATCCGTAATTGAGCAGGTTGTTCGGTGCGGCTCCTTCGCGCGATCGCACAAAGTCGGCCCCGAACAGTTCCGACCAGTAGACCTTTGCCGCAATGCCTTCCCGGTTGTCGGCGTCGGCGCTTTTGACGTTCATGTAGTAGGGTTTCAGCTTGTCACCGTCGCGACCGAGCTTGCGCAGCAGCGCCGCCTGGTTGCGGATCTTTGCCTCGACAATTTGTTTCCACAGCCCCTTTTTCAACGGCTCGCTCGCTTCGATCTGCGCGCGGTAGTTCTCACCCTGCGTCCGGTTGGAGTCCAGATTCATCAGCATGGCGTTCGGCATGCGGTTCTCGCCGCAGAGAATAACGGCCACGTTGTTGTCCGACAGGGCATTGAGCAGCGGTAGCGTGACGGATGTCTGTTGATCCTCAAGGACTACGAACCCGATATCTTCAATCGGGACGCTTTTCTGCATCTCGGGTGCTTCGCGGGTATGTATGACCATCTGGCCGTTGCGCAGGCTCAGACAGTACGGGGTTGAAAAGAACAGGGCTCGTTTCAGCATGGCATCGCGTATTTGAATTTGATCTCGCCCGTAATGGTCAGCTCGAAATCATAACCTTCGACTAGCATGTTAAAGCTGGAAACACTGAGACGCAATTTCGGCGACGGTTTGGATAGACTGAATTGTGAGGCTCCAGCTCCGTATATGGAGGAAATCGTTTTCTGATCCCGGGCATCCTGATGAAAAAGAAACTGTACCCGCCCTTCTGCAGCCATTGCCGTCACTTTGTAGAGACGCTTTACCAACTCTTTCCGGGAACATTCGTAAAGCTCGGCCGGTGTATTCTCGTAAAACAGCACCATGGTGCCTGTTTTCAGGATGCATTTCAGCGGGTAGCCGTTTGTGTCGGCTACCGGCACCAGGTCGGGCCGATCGTTGCGGTCGGTGCTCGCCTTGAAGTATTGGGCCGCTTCGAGGTTGCTGACAATCTCGAAGGTCCGTCTCTTCTTGCCCTTTTTGTCCACGCCCTCGTAGATGGCCATGCAGTAGTTGCCGTCGTTTACGACATGGTAATCCTGTTTGTACTCCTTTTCGGAGAGGTCGCGCTGTTTCTTGAGCGCTACCGGTTGCGTGACACTCGGCGTGTATATCCTCACCTTGCGGATCGGCACGCCTTTCTCCCGATTCATCCAGATCGTGTATTCGTCGGCATTCATGGCCGTCTTGAAACCCACGGCTTCGATGGCTTCCCGGACACGTTCGCGAACCGCGTCGTCGACGATTTTGTCCACGTCGCCGGGTTGCAGCTGCCCGAGCGACTTGCGGACGACATAGCGGATTTCGCCCTCGCGCTCGATCGCTCCGTAGAAGGTATCCTTGTGCAGCAGGGCCCGGGCCGTGTCGCCCTGCATGTAGATGGGCTTGCCCGCATCGTTGAGCCTGATCCGGCCGCGGACCCGCAGCTTTTTGCGTGTCTGTTTGGCCATATTGTCGGCCGTATGGTGCGAGACCAGCAGTTCGTCGGCCACCGCCTTGACATCCTCCGTAAAGGTCGGCCACGGTTTCTCGATGTCGGGTCGGTCGCCCTCTCCGAGTTGGTAGCGCTCGGCCTCTTCGGCGTAACGCTTCCATGCGAGGTACTCCCGGTGTCCGATGCAGGCGATCGTGATGGCGTCGATGCAGTGGTGTACGTGGTTGACGCGTGCCTTTTTCTCGTACTCCGCCTGCAGCCCCCATATCTTGCGGAAATCGGAGGTCGTGGCACCCTTGACCGTGTAGATGCGCTCAAAAACCGTTTGCAGGTAGAGCCGGGCGTAGCGGCCGATGATGCCGATGTCGACACCCTGGCGGTTGCTGAACCCCTCCGGCACGTCGGTCATCGTGAACCGTTCGTACTTCCCGCGCCAGTAATCCTGTTGCAGCTTCAGGTAGTGTCGCCGTTGAATCGCACTGTCTTTTTCAGCTTTCGTCGCTGCGGCCTTGCTTTTGCGGATTTGTGCATCAATCTGTTTTTGCAGGGTCTCGACCTTTTCCTGCCATCCGAACGACTCGATGCGCGCCATGATTTCAGCATGATCGGAGAGTTCGGTTGGCAGTTTGGATCGTTTGACCACTCGGTTGTAACGGTTCTCACACAGCGTTTTGTTCATCTGCGAATCGTCGCCTCCGCGGGCCCGCGGGATGGTATGTTCGATGTCGAAACCGGGATTGGCTCCGATGAAATCCGAAATACGGATCTGCCGTCCTGTGTAGGGGCAGACATGCTGCTGCTCTTCCCACAACCGGTACTTCAACACCTCGTCGTCCGTCGGATCGACCGTCCGGCCTGTCTCCGCGGCATACTGGCTGCGTATCTCCTCGGCGAATTTCCGGTTTTCGGCCTCCCGCTCGCGCTGATACTGTTCGATCGCCTTGCGGAGATTGGCGTTGTTCAGTTCCCGGGCAAATTCAATCCGGATCTTCGTGTCGCGGTCGATCTTCCCGTCGCGCAGCAGCCGGTTCACCAGGGCCCGCAGGCGGAACAGCGCCCGCATGGCCATCGGATTGCGAACCGCCGATGTGCGCGGCGAACCGAGCCGGAGGATGCCGGCTGCATCGGGCTGCGCCTTGCGGTAGGTCTCGATCATCGAGGGGTGATAGAGCCGATCGAATCGCGAGAGGTCGAGCCCGTGGTCGCTGAAATAGTCGGCGATGCGGCGCTCCTTGGAGTCGTACTTGTCATAAAGGTTCCGTTTGTAGCCAAGCAGCAGTTCGGCGATGTCGTGTTCGATCTCGTGCCGCCGCTCCTCGTTGTCGTATGCCTCTTTGGGCAATACGGCCTTGAGGTTGGCCAGGAAGACCGCTTCGTCATACCGGTACCCGAGACGCAGGTAGGGCAGGATCTTGTTGATTGCATTCAGGCTCAATGCGGCGTAGTCCTGCGGCAGACGGATGGCGGCAAAAGCCTTCGCCTGTTCCGCCGTAAGTTGCAGCTTCTCCAGCGCCCAGGTGCGGAGACACTCCTCGTCCTTGAAGAAAAAGAGGGCATGCCAGACATCATTCAGCACCTGTTCCTCGCTCTTTCCCTCTCCGAGCAGATAGAGACTGCACATTTCGCGAAGCCAGTCGCTGCCGAACACGGCGATCAGCGATGCCGTGACGGGACAACCCGACACGGTCGTCGTGCGGGCGAAGTTGAAGCGATAGGGGGCCTCGGTACGCTCCTCCCGGCAGGCATATCTCCCCTTCCCGGCGATCTTGTGTGCGATCTCCTCGAAATCGAAATAGGGCTTGCTTTTCCGGTTCCGATAGAAAAGCGGCCGGATCACTTCGACCTCCTCCTGTGTCAGGGGGCGCGGCGCTGCGTCCTGCGGCCCGGTAATGCGGATGTTGTTGATGAACTGCAGCATGCGGAACTCCTCGAAGCGCGGGTGTGATACCGGGCAGCGGCTCTTCCGGGGTTCGAAGGTACACCGGCCGACCGCTCCCTTCTGCGATTTCAGGTCGCGCTGGAAGAAGATCGCCCGGTGCAGAGCCTTGCGCCATTCGTCGGGCAGCTGCTGCCTTTCGCAGATGGCCTCGAATTCGGCCAGGTAGTGTTCGTTGCGTGAGGTGTATTTCCCGCGAATCTTCTCCTTGTGCTGATAGAGCTGATAGAAGTATTCTCCGAGGTAACGGCAACCCGCCGCCTCCATCTCGGCTGTGAGGCTCCTGATGCTGCTCTTGACCGTCCCCTCTTCCTGCTCCTTGCCGGCCTCCTTACGGTTGCTGATGAATCCGCGGCGTTGCGCCAGATGGTAGAGCGCCCGGCCGAGCAGATAACGGTGCTGCCGGTTGCCGAGATCGAGCTGCTCGCTCAAGGCCACATAGCGGTCATGGTAGGGATTGCGGTCCGCATTGTCGTCGGTGCGCTGCCATTGGAGAAAAGCCTCGTCGAGCGGATAGCGCTTCTCTTTCCGCCATGCGGTCAGCTGCTCCCCGCTCAACGGCGGACAGAGGTCGTAACGGACGAGGACCCGGAGCAGGTCGATTTTGCGCAGACGCCGCCGGAAGTATTGCCGACGCAGCGCCCGGGCGTTCGTCCGGTCCTGCACGGCCGGCTTTTCGTTGTTCTTTTCGCGTGCGACGCCCTCCTGAAAGATGTCGACACCCTGCTCTTTGAGCGTGTATCCGTGCTCCGTCTCTTCGACGACGGCCCAACCGAGCGAGTTGGTGCCGAGGTCCAGTCCCAGTATCGTTGCCATGTGAGAAAAAATCCTTTTCTGTAAAATTAAGCAAAAATTTGCGGAAAAAGAATCTTTTTCTTACATTTGTGTCGTAAGAGTTCTACATCTTACCACAATAAGGCTACATGCCGAAGGTTTTTAACCTATTGTCTCCGCGTACTCCGTGGAGACTTTTTGTTTTCAGCCGTTTCCCGTATCGATATACGCCGTCGGGCCGGTCGGAATCGGGGAAGGACTGTTGCGAGTCGAATAGAATACCCGTATGGGCTCCGCTTCTGTGCATGCCTTGCTTCCGACGGTCGGCCGCAACCCGGATGCCGTCGGGTGAGGCGCTCTGCGTCGCATGCAGACCGGCGTCCGTGCTGTTTCCGCTTGCCGGCGGTCCGTTGCCTCGTGGCCGGTTGCGTCGCCGTCAGACCTTCCAGTTGATTGCCTCCTGAAAGCGGGCGATGACCTCGGGTTTGCCGGTGTGCTTGCCGTCGTCCTCGCTCAGCTTGCAGGTGTCGTTGTAGAAGGGCCACGCCTCGGTGATTTTCGCTGCCGTGAGCTTGATGACGATGTTCAGCGGCCTGATCCCCTCGAAGTCGTTCGTAAAGTGGGTCCCGATGCCGAACGAGGGCTGGCAGTACTCCCGCGCGAAGTGCTGGATCTCGATGGCGCGGTCCGTGTCGAGGGCATTGCTGAAGATCACCTGCTTGGTGCGCGGGTCGATGCCCAGCGAGCGGTATTTGTCGACGATCTTGCGCAGCTGTTCGCGGTTGTCGCCGCTGTCGACGCGCAGCCCCTTGAAGAGGTTGGCGAAATCCTCCGAGAAGTTGAGACTGAAGATCTCCCATCCGAACGTGTCGTAGAGATAGGTTCCCAGTGCGCCGCGGAAGGTCGCCCGCCAGCACTCCATCGCCAGGTGGTTGGCCATCTGCGGGCCGTACATGCCGCCGATGGCCGCGACGAACTCGTGGGCCATCGTTCCGACGGGTGTCAGACCGTATTTCATGGCCAGATAGACGTTGCTCGTCCCCACGAACCGGCCGTCCCAGCCTCCCGCCTCACTGCACTCCTTCAGGGCGCGGACCACCGTATCCTCCGCCTCGAACGAAGCCCGGCGGCGGGTTCCGAAGTCGCTGAAGACGCACCCGGCCTCGAGCAGCCGCTCCGCCTTGAGGCAGGTGCGGCGGTAGCACTCCGCGTAATCGAGCGTCGCGGCCTGGCCCGTCATCCGGTAGTAGAGCTCGGAGATGATGGCCAGCACCTTCACCTCCAGCAGGATCGTGTCGGCCCAGCTGCCCTCGAAATCGACATGCAAGTGTCCCTCGTCATCCTGCCGGACGCTGACCCATCGGCGGTTGAAGCGATAACCCTTCAGGTAGTTGTAGAACCAGTGGGGAATGTAGGGGCAGCTGCGCTTCATGAAGTCGATCTCCTCGTCGGTGATGACCAGCTCTTCGAGCAGGGCGATCTGTTCGGTAAGCCGTTCGGCGAATCCGGCAGGGTAGACGGTCCCGTCGCGGTCGGTGAAGGCGTACCGGACGCGGGCTCTCGGGAAGTTGTCGATGACGGCGCAGCACATCGTGAACTTGTAGAGGTCGTCGTCGGTGAAGTGGGAGATGATCGGTTTCATGTTCGTGGCGGTTTGTCCTGGCTCGCTCCCGCGCCTTCCGCGGCGGGAACATCACGTAAAGTTAACCAAATCTTTCGTGATTTGCAAATGCCCGATGCGACGCGGCCTCCTCCGGGCAGGTGGCAGACATGGCGGACCTGTCCGACCTTACCGCAGCCGCGGTCGGACGTAGCGGTCGGCGGGGGAGGTGAAGGAGAGTCCCGGGATGTGGCGCAGCGGGACGGTGCGGCGCATCGTGTCGAGCAGCGAAAGGTCGTCGGCCGAGACGGCATAGTAACGCTCCGTATCGTCATCCGCGACGCAGAGCGTCCAGTCGAGCAGCGATCCGACGATCGTCATCGACTCGCGCGCCGGATCGAACGCGACCCCCTCGACCGGCCGCACCCTATAGCCCGGCATCAGCAGGGCATGGAGCCGGTTCCGTTCGTCGGTCATGAGGGCCAGCATCCGGCGGCTGCGGAATTCGGTGATGAAGAGGTGGCGCAGCCGCACCCCCTCGGGCAGCTCAACGGCCCGCACGTAGGGACGCTCCTGCACCATCTTGAGGTGGAACAGCCGTCCGTCGGCATCCAGGAGCACGTAGCCCTCGTCGTACTCCTTGCGGGCCGTGGGGTTGCCGGCAATCTCCCGGACGGGGAACCGCATCCCCTTGCGGCGCATCGTCGCCGTGAAGCGCGCGCTCTTCGCGCTGTCGATGCGGTTCGACGCCATGTCGATGAACTCGATGCCGCGCTCCGTCAGGCGGAAGGCATCCGACGGCATCGTCAGATCGACGCGTCCGGACATCGATTCGAGCAGGAAATGGATTCCCGACGAGGGGGCATTGACCTCCTTGGGCGTCGAGCGGAAGATGAACGCGGCCTGCTGCACCTCGCGCAGCGTGACGGGACGCCCCGCCACCGAATCGGGGAAGCGGTTGTCGGCGACCAGCTGCCGGGCATAGAAGAGCGGCAGCAGCGAGTCGAACTCGCGGCGCGAGTAGCTTGTGCCCCGTCGGTCGAGGTAATGGGGCTCCTTGTCGTCGTGACCGATCATCACGAAGTCGCCGAGCACTCCGCTGTAGAGCGTGAAGGGGGTGTTCGCCGGTTTTGCGGTGAGGTAGCCGATTGCCCACGGCAGCTGCCAGAGCAGCAATACAACCGCGAGGAACCAGAAGAAAAGTTTTGCGAAACGTGTCATTTTCATCGTGTTTTAGAGGTTCAGTCCTGACGTCCGGCCATGAAGCGCACGACCGAGAGCCAGCTCAACGCGGCCGAGGCGAGGGTCAGCAGCGCCAGCACGGGCAGAAAACCGCCATAGGCCCGCGGCCCGGGCGCGAGGAAGTAGATACGCAGCAGCAGGACGCTCATCAGGATGTTCACCAGACGCCGTTTCCACGTCGGTTCGAGGATCGTCCAGGCGCCGAACAGGTAGGCCGCCACACCGGCCAGGCACCACGGCAGCGCCGTCGAGAGGATATTCCACACCAACTCGTGCGGCAGCACGGGCGAGGC
>ERZ779889.1567-NODE-1567-length-22168-cov-7.023742_pt1 | contig 22168 bp, 25 predicted proteins | sample MGYA00511030_ERZ779889 | MGnify/ENA primary metagenome ERZ779889 (study PRJEB29588, sample SAMEA2160616) | human gut metagenome | biome: human gut; feature: human-associated habitat; material: faeces | place: Denmark | collected 2008/2010 ...
ACATCACCCGCCCCGGCTACGACCTGCCCACGCTGGAGCGCTGCATCACCGAGACGCAGACGAAGTACGGCGTACAGGTCTATCTGGAGCCCGGCGAGGCCTGGGCGCTGAACGCAGGCTATCTCGTCACCACGGTGCTGGACACCCTGCGCAACGGCGATACCAGCCTTGCCATCCTGGATCTGTCCGCTGCCTGCCACACGCCGGACGTCATCGAGATGCCCTACCGCCCGCCCCTGCTGAACGCGGGCGATCCCGGCGAAAAGGCTGTCACCTTCCGACTCGGCGGCCCGACCTGCCTGGCCGGGGATGTCATCGGCGATTATAGCTTCGACGCCCCCCTCACCGAGGGCGACCGTCTCCTTTTCGGGGATATGGCCATCTACACCACCTGCAAGAACAATACCTTCAACGGCATGCCCCTTCCGCCCATCTGGGCGATGGACGCCTCCGGCACCTGCCGCGAGCTTGTAAAGTTCGGGTATGAGGACTTCAAGATGCGGGTGGGAAATACCAAAAAATAAAATATCCCGCATTCAAACGCGCCCCTTCCCTGTGGCAGACCACATCGGAAGGGGCGCTTGGTTTATGATGGAGCTCACATAACAAAAACACCCTTCCTCTCACGGAGACCCGCAAAAGGAAGGGTGTAGGAGTTCTCGTTGTCGTACCAGGACACGACCTGAACCTGATAGGTGTCGCCGTAGCTACGCTAAATTTTCACACATTTTTTGTAGTCGTTCATAATTTCGAAACAACAGTTACAGTACTACAGCATACCGTTGTCGTACCAAAACCGGTTTGTTCGTACTACGATTATATCACGTTTCAGCGTCATTTGCAAGGTTTCCGTCAATTTCACATCCGGTCTGCATTTTTCTCATATTGGGAAGTCTATTTTCATGGAACACATAGTTCGGAGCGTCCGGGGCCCGGAGCTGCCGCCGGGGGCGTTTGCTCTGCCCAGATACGCTCCTCTGCTGCCTCTTTTGCTAAAATTTCACCGGACATGATTTTGGGCTATGGTGTGGGAAGCAATACTTTTGTTTGATACAAAACATGTATCAACTTATGAGCCGACAGTTACATATATAAGCATCCGCATATCAGCTCTTGGCAACACACCCGCACTTATTCATTTTCTCCTTAACCTTGTCTGGCACATCAATCAGCCCAAACCGATAAAACACCCCGTAGATGTATGTCACGCCCCGAATATCACCCAACGCTTTCGGACGGTCAACTACTGCTCCGACCTCTTTTACATTGCCCAGCGCCAGCAGCACCGAGCTCCACGCCAGACTTTTGCTGTTCTCTCGCCTGTCAATCCAGAGCTCTTTTGTGTATTCGCCACTTCTGCCTTTTCGTATTTCATAAGAGAATGGCAAGCCGGAATAGGTCTTAAAACGCACTTTTTGATAGATCAGAACCGTCTCCCACAGATGCTCCTCTGTCGGCGCTGTTCGCAGCTTCTTTACTGCCCTGTATCTTCGTTGCCGCTCTGCACCCACGCTGATCTTCTCTGTTGAGATTGTGCTTGGGAAGTACACGCCCTTTTCATACGGCAGATACGAAGTGACCGAGGCTTTAGAGAGCTTGAGCACTGATGCGGTGGAGAGGACTGCGTCTTTATAGCTTTGGGTTTCTCTATACTTATAAAAGGTGTGCTGCACCGTCTCCGCTATGTCTGACTCGTACGCCCCGGCTGTGATGAGCAGCTTGCGAACCTTGATAGGATTGAGGGACAGTGCATCCGCGATGGCTTGGAGAGAGTTGTTTTTATAGAGGGATACAGCAGCATCCATCTGCTCTTTCAGATTCTTCCCGGCATCATACTCCGGCTTCAGCTTCTTCCGACCGCCGCCGGGCTTTCTTGGTTTCTTCATTCTCCTAAAACCCCAACTATGATATATGCATATTAGAGTCCAGTGTGTTCATCAAATATTTCGTATTCATCCTCAATATACCTCTCCGTTCCCCTTTCTTTCCATATAATCTTATATACCAATTCCCCGTCATGTTTGTCTAACCATTTCCATGTTTTAACACCAACAGCATGAATAATCGGGAGGCCCATTCTATTATCTCTAACATTTGATAAATAATTTGCAATGTAAAAATCTTCTTGATCAACTAGTCGCTGATACTCTATAGTATTTCCGTTTTCTTGCATTTCCGCGATTTCATTATCGAATCGATTAATTAAACCTATATAATTATAGTACACACTCAAATCGTAATACTCAGTATATATCACATTTTGTGCACAATCACATTGCTGCAACACATCGATACGTGTTTGATAATCTCCCTCCTGTTTCATAAATAGAATATTGATAACTGCTCCCCCACATTTGCGACAATATATCGGCCTTGTCAATAATCTTATATCATCCTTACTCAGTTTCCACAGTGCCTTGAATTCCAACAAATAATCTGACACGACTTTATATTCATCACAGATATTTAAGTTTTCAATATTACGTGTGCTAGCATTTTCAGTCCAATTAAACGACCCGAACAAGCAAATTTGTTCATCTATAACACAAAATTTGTGATGCATAATTCCATCGAAGCTTACTAATCGAATTTTCGCTCCTCTACTGTTCAGATATTGGATATTATTCATATACCGTCGATTAACTTCATCATTATTAAGAATTATTTTAACTTCTACACCTTTATTCAGCAACTCATCAAAAACGTCCTTGTAATGATTAAAATTAATCCATGCAACTGCCGCTCGGATACTTCTTTTCGCTTTTCTTAAGTTTTTTATTGTAACGTTTTCCAAGTCATTGAAAAAGCACTTTATCATACTAACACCTCACAACAGCCGTTATTATTTTCGTTATAAACTATATATCAATCTTCAAAAAACACCGTGTGAACTCCTGGAGTTCAGTCCACACGGGGCAATATACTCTTACTTCAACTTCTGGATAATATCGTCTGCACTGACACCCTCGGCCAGTAGTTTCTTCACGAGATTTTCCGCTTCGTTCTTTTTCGCTACTTCAGCGACTTTCTGATCAGCGGCAGCTTTCTTGGCTTCCAGCTTTGTCAGTTCTTTCTGAGCAGACTTAAGCGCAGCTTTCCTGCCTTTAAGATCAGCTATCAGAGTGTCGATATTGGCCGTGATGGAAGTGATTTCAGCAGTCAGAGAAGCGATGGATTCCTGCTTTTCTGCAATCTGAGATGCAAAGTCGTTGGTGATTTTCGGTTTGTTTTTGCTACCTTTGGTTCTGGGCATAAGATATCCGCCTTTCTATTGTGTATTGTAGTTTTAGTATAGCACGGTCATTCAGTTCAATCAACAGCGTGTTATGCGTTAGATATTCCAAATGTCAAATTAACATGTGGTCCGGTTTTATCGTAACCAAGTTCCACTTCAGCACTCTTTTTCACCTTGGTTTTTGATGCTTCATCTGCTTCAACAAGCTTTTCCCCAAGCGGTAAGATTTGAATAGCCTTCATTACTTCTGTAATCTCGCTTTGAGCATCGTACTTTACAATAAATCCACAATCCTGAAGATATTGAAATGCATCTCGTACAAGATTTTCAGGAATTCCCAAGGTTTTCAGATTCACCTCTCCACCCTCGCACGCGGCACTAGCCATACACATTATTACAGCAGCTTTATGGCGTGTTACAGGAGGTTTGCAGGCTTCGTCTGGGATATTCCAACCCCACGGAAATGTCGAATTTTTTTCAGCAGCCAGTATCATTCCCTCGCTGCAGTATTTTCTTACAGTACCAACAGAACACTTCCATTTTCTCGCTGCTTCACTCGTATTCATTATACTCTCCTGTGATTATTCATCCATTTCTGTTAGGTAAGTGTATTGCATAGATTCTAAAATCGACAGGTCGCTCACTTCTACTAAGTTTCAGCTTTGCGACTCGAACCTCTGTTTGCTCCACATCACATTCCGAGAGAGCTTCTTCAATAGGATAAGGGAACTGGTAGTTTTTTACATGCTCTAACAGCTTATTCCAGAAGTCCGCAAAATCATTAACCTGTGCATACACAACGATAAAAGAGTGAGGGCATCCAGCCTGATCATAATTTGTAAGAGCTTTGTTTATGTGCGTGTTCAAATATTCTCGATTCAAGAAACGCAGCCTTAAAGCTTCAATAATTGCAAACGGAAGACCCTCTCTTCTTATTAGTAAATCAATTTCTCCCGCGCCTGCACCAGATTGAGATATACCACGTCTTGTCTGATCATTCACAGAATAAAGCAGATCTAGCGAATCTCGAAGTGCGTCATTCAAATCATTTTCTTCACCACTCCATAACAAATGTCTTGCTTGAAGATTCGTTAAGGCTCTAAGAATATAGTGGTTCAATCCCTGTTCCGAATATTTATCGTACCCATTCTCCGCCTCAACTGGTTGAGACAATAGATTCTCAGCTATCGCAAGCAGATATCCTTTCAAGCGGACAAACGTCATATCTTGAAACCATCCACCGTCTATATTACGGAATCCATCTCTGATGTTCTCTGCTATCTGAGCAGGTTCATAATCAGCTAATTCAAATTCAACTGAAGCTCTCCAAGCCTGATATGTTGGATTCTGGTAAATTGTTCCCATATCGAATCCATCAAGCTCCCCATTGAGCACAGCAGTGTCTGCGTGCTGTGGAGTAAACAGTCTTTCAATTTGTGGTAGCTTTTCAACCAGCTGAATGAATCGTTCTTTATTCATAATGCCTTACCATCAATAAAGAGATATGCCTCTGCATCTTAGCCGACCATACTCACATACGGTCGTTGCCTGCTGCTCACCACGGAGAGGTGTGCAAAGTTTCGAACAGCAATGGGAGCCCACGCTTCCACAATTCATGTGGTTTCCTCTATGATATTATATGGAGGTGTAAATCACATGAAGAATAAATTAGATTGGTTCGATGATAACTGGAATTGGGATGTACTACCCATACGGATGCTCTATGAGCTTCTGCTCTCCCCTACTTACCGGTGGCCGATACGGGTGAAAGTTGTATGCTCGTATAGGTGGGGTGCTGAATTTCCAAAGTGTCCACGTTGTGGAACCACTATGGAACGCGAGTACCAACGCTTCTGTGACCGCTGCGGTCAACGGTTGAACTGGAGTGGGTTTGATGCTGCGCAGGTGAAATACATAGGGTGGGACGGGCCAGAGGATGACGAGGTGGACGAGGAGTCTGACGCTGGTGGTGAGCAAGTGGATGACTGCGCTCAAGAAGATACCGCCAAGATAGACTGAAAGCCACGGTTTCCCATGGCTCCAGTATATCACAAGATTAGAAAGAAATCAGCCTTATGGAGAAGATTATTTGGAGGTTCCAAGAGGGCCTGTTTCTTGACCTATGAACACGACACGTTCTCCGACTTATCATTATCCCAGAATTTCAATCACTTTTTCTGCATTGTTATCGATACGAAGAACTCGAATGGCTTATTTTTGTATGTGCCAAATCAAACCCATTTGAGACTAACAACAATTTCAAATCCAAATCATCTATTGTACACTTCGGTCCCAATATTATCTCTGGTACAAAATAGCGAGTACAAGAACTAAAGTCAAAATCCACATACGACGATATTTTGGAATCTTTAATCCCAAAACCAATCGGCTTTCTATAAAATTCCCCCATTTTCTCGCCTTCTTTAACTAATTCCAACATTTTATCGTAATACATTTGATCTTTATCATAAGTACCTGTTACATTTTTATATCGTAAGTTTCTAACATTGCCAAACGGGTAAAATACCAATCTACGCTCTTTCTCCGCTTTAAATGAGGTATCTTTATAAAAAACCGAGTTATAAACCATCGGATTTACAACTCTAAAAAACGCATTTGCATAATCTTCTTCCGTTACTTCATCTCCATGCGTTTCATCTACTGATTTTAAATTTTTCAGAATATACTCACTGAGTCTTTGAAGACGATTACTTCTCGGATTATTTAGATTATATTCAATTTCCGCATATTTATAGTGGCAGTAGTCTGTTGGCGCATAAAGAATCGCTTCACTAAACGCAATTGCAACTCCACGTCCATCATCGGCATACGTTATCCACTGACTCAACAAATCTCTTTCCTTTGAAAAACATGCACAATAATACGTACACGATTCGTTTTCAATCGCAGTCCTAATAATTCCATCGATATCTATTTCCCCTAGACCTTCAGGATTATAAAAAGATTTAAATACTTTATTCCATGGGTTATCATTCATATACTTTATGCATGCTCTTCTCACTGCTGCTTTAAATGATCCCACACAACTCACAATTTCATGATAGTCATTTGATTTTCGGATATTAGACGCTCTAATCGTATGATTTGTAATAATTTTCAGGAATGTATCAAGCGAACAATAATGATAAACAATACCACTGTATTTCTTCTTCAGAGCGTTTTCTCGTTCTTCTTTGGTTAACCCTATTTGTTTTTTTCTCAACTTCATTTTCATGCTCCTCAGCCACTATCTTGCTTTGCTTTAATAAGATCCGTAATTACATCCCATAATAAGTTTTCTCCTTATTTAGACTAAGGCTGCGATTTACCCTGATTGTGCTTCTGCTGGATTACTTGCTCCGTTGCCTGCTGCTCGCCACGAAGAGGCAGCACCTTTGAGCAGCGCAGCCATGTAAAACTCATGGCTTTTATGAGCGCAGTTATTTTTTCCACCGAGAAATGCATTCGTCTATGCTTGGATATAATTGGTAGTTACTACACCCCAGTTCTTTCATCTGACCATTCTTCGACCGTACCATCAGGACTGATATACTTGCTCTTTTTGATATGGAGTTTTTTCAAAATCTCATCCAAGTGTTCATGGTAATATGTCTGAAAATCCGCATAAGATGTATTCAGCCCTTGCCACCTGTCAAATCCGTTTCCAATAATTACAATTGTATCTATTCTGGGTGGTCTTTCAGTAGGTTTCTTCTTTTTTCTGAAAATCATCTCATTCACTTCTTTCCTAACTGTATTGTCTTCTTATCCTTTTCTGAAAGGATATATTCCATTACTGGCCATGGATTTGTTTGCCAGCTGAATTCTGAATCGTACCTCACGGTTTTCGCAGCAGCCCCATAGAAGTCATTATCCACACACCACTGCATCAAAATGTCATCTTCCAGTGTCAGATAGCAATGGGCAAAGCCACGCGAAATCAACATCTGCTTCTGATTGCTCCCTTTCTATATCACTTTTTCCTTCGCTTATATCCAGCGGGTGGAACTGCATCCTTGGGAATATGCCAAGGTGATCCTTTCCTATCTTGGTTACAATCTGGAATTTTACCTTCCCGACACCACTTGGACACCGTGGCCATCGGCACACCATATTTTTCAGCAAATTCTCGTGTTCCTATAGCTTCACTCATTTATGTAATCCTCAAATTGATGCGTCCAAATATTATTCTGTTAATCTTTCAAGCCAAACTCTTTTATTACAAATCCACAAATAAATCAGCCTTGTACACACCATTCTCCAGCATCTTCTTGAAGCTGTAGTGGTGACATGGAGCAGATAAGCATCTGCACCGGAAGCAGTCAGGCCAGCCACCAGACTGTACTCAAACATATAGGAGCTGCGGCGAGTGTCCTTGCCGATAACAATGCGGGCAGGCTCGTTGTTGCCGTTGCGCTCGCGCAGTGTGTTGTAGTACCAGCCCAAGAAACGGCCAACCTTATAGGCATGGTCGGCGGTCAGATCAATACCAGCTTCACCACGGAAACCGTCCGTTCCAAAGTATTTTGACATTTTTACTTCTTCCTTATTTTAATTCTAACTTTATTTTTACAGCGTTTTGACATAAAGCTCGGAATTATCGCCCATGCAATATATAATAACTTTTCTCTTAATGGAATCGGCACTTTTAAACTAATCCAAAGTTGCTTTTTCAAGTTATTCATACAGGAGTCGTACAATTCCTGATATTCCTGCTCTATATCGCTCTTTAAAAGTCCTCTCACAATTGATAAATTGAATGCTCTCCTATGATAATTCCAAGCATCTACTATTGCCGGATTTGATTTTCTCCAATGTTTCTTTTGAATTTCCAGAGATCTGATTCCACAAAGGTTGCTATCAACATTAAATTTTCGCATCGCTGAATTTGGATTACTTACCTGATGATAAACACTTTTTTCTCCAACGGCAATACTATCTACAAATTGAAGACAGTCAATATTAAACAGCATTCCTTCACCGTACCAAATTTTTTCATCAAAAAAAATATTATTTTTTTTTAGAAACTGCATGCTATAAATTTTATTCCAAACTGCAACAAAAATATCGCCCAAGTAAATCCATTCAATAGCTTTTTCGGCAGATACAACATACTCTTCTTCGTTGGATTTTGTATTATAATCTGAATAATTATTTTTATTCATGCCAATTTCACACTTATTACTTTCCACAAGATTTAATAGATATGAAATATAATTTGGCTCTACCCAATCATCTCCATCAATAAATGTCACATACTCACCTGAAGCTATTCTAAGCCCCGCATTTCTTGCGGACGAAACGCCACCATTTTCTTTATGTACACAGGTAATTCTATCGTCTTTCTTCGCCAGTTCGTCAATTATTTTTGCCGAATTATCTGGCGAACCATCATCGACCAAAATAATTTCTATATTCTTATAGTCCTGGTTCATTACCGATTCCACTGTTCTAAAAATAAATTCTTCTACGTTATACACAGGTATAATAACACTCACTACTTTTTTCACATTATGCCTCTTTCTTCATAAGATATATTTGTAAACCATAAAATCCCAACAAACCAATCGGATTCTACTTTCACAAATCGCGTATTTTGGCTTATATTTCCTGCAGTATAATATTCCTTTGCAACATAAACACTCAAAAAAGGTTTTGTGAAGATCAATAAACCTATATCTATCAAGATAACACTTCCAGACAAAACTCTGAATATTTTGTTATCCTCTTTTTATATTTTATTTGTAACTTTATTCCATAAACGCAACCAAATTTCCTTATATAATGCTATTACTATCAATAAAATAAGAATTTGAATAGTCTGTGCAATAATGTCGTTGCTGTAAATAAGAATTCCTGAAACCGTAAGAGCTAAACTTCCTATTAAAAACTCCTTCGTTAAAACCTTGTATTTCATATATTTTCTAGTATTAAACACTCTAAATACAAAGACAGAAATATAGCTTATACATGTTGCAAGAGCGGCTCCATAAACTCCAATGATAGGTATCAAAAGGAAATTCAAAATTATATTAAGAACTCCTCCAAATAATCCTGACATTAAAAAGCCCTTGCTATCCTTGTGAACCGTATAACTAGTTGACATAAATGTACCCAAAGTAAGATAAACACATCCAACAATTAAAAATGGAGTATACTTCCAAGCAATAAAGTACTCTTTTGATACATAAATTCTCAAAAAAGGTTTAATAAAGGTCATCATAGCAATACCAACAAACATAATCACTGCAATCATTGTTCTAAAAACATTATTTGTATATGAAACAATATCCTCAGTATCGTCTTCTTTGATTGCTGAATAACTCCATGCTTGATTAAAAATTCCTGTGAATGTTGAAATCAATGTAGGAAGCTTATATGATATCGCATATATACCATTTGCAGCCACACCAACCATGCTCGTAACCATAAGATGATCGGAAGAATTCATGATCCACCACATAAAGGAATTTGGAATTAACACAACGGAATATTTTATCATTTCATTCATTTTGCTTTTATTAATTTTTGAAAAAAAAGAATGATAAACCTTTCCTACAACGAACGCGTATAAACTAACTATAAAATTAGCAAAAGAATATGCCAACAAATAGCCTCGAATACCCCATTTAAAAAATAGCAAAAACACAATATTAAAAGCAGCGATCAATAAAGTATTTAATATATTACCAATACTATATTGAACAAGCAATTCTTTTCCACGCAAATCACACAAGAATATCTGACTGGTTGCAGATGAAATACAATAGAAATAAATAAATAAACTCAAATCAGATAATGAAGAGATACCGTTACTAATTGGGATTAAAACAGCACCAATAATAATGGCTGCTAATAATATAACAATTCCTATTTTTGTAATCTCATCATGGTTTACACCTTTATCCAGATTAAATCTCATTACTGCATCCATAATATTTAATGTCAAAACAGGAACAGCTATTGTTGCAATTGTAAAAATGAGATCAACTAAACCATAATCATAGGTAGATAATAAATTTGTATAAAGTGGTATCAAAAAAAACGATATTATTTTAGTTGCAAAATTTCCAATACTAAAAATCAAAGTGTTTTTCAATAAATATTTTGATCTACTTTCATTCATTATCTTGTTTCCATAGCTCCTTCTAAATATGAAATTGCATTATCTCGTTCGACCGCAATTTTATTAGCTATTTCACTTTCTTTATTTATATCATATACGTCTTCGATCTGTCCCATATTTAACAACAAATGTTCTTCCGCTCCAAATGTCTTGAGTAAATCGCTCAACTTATGTTTGTTACTTTCTCTAATAATAGTTGCAAAACGTTTAGCATATTTCAACGAGAAAATAGTTCCATGAAATGTATCAGTAATAACAAAATCAGCAACAGAAAATAGTTTCAAGCATTGAAACGGATCACAAGCAATATATTTATTTATCCAATATTGTGGAGCGCCTAGTGCAACCGGCGTCAAATTCTTTTCTTTACAAAAAGTTAATATGTTTTCTATTTCACTTTTGTCATTTATTCTATTTCTATAAGAATAAATTAAGCACATTCTTTTTGGACACTTTGGAATAACAACATTATCCAGATTATCCTTGAACTCCCATACTATAACCGGATCTGCATTTTTTGCAATCATTTTGTTAGTAAAATGTTTTGCAAAATCAAAAGTATTCATATCCCTAACTGAACAGTAACTTATATTTTCAAAAGATTTTTTAATCTTATCTTTTATCTTTTCAGGCAATAATTCATATGATGTTGCACCACATGACGCTGCATATGTAATCACTTTATCCGCCTCAGGAACATTTCCAAATAATTGTGATGTAAATCCCCAGGAACCAGAATTCAAGCAATTAAATACCTCATCGCTCCCAATCACGCACATGTCATATCGTGTTTTTTTTTCTTGTATATTCAGATTTTTTTCACGAAATTCTTCAAAAATACAGTTTTGTCTCTTTTCGATTTGGCGATTTCTTAATCTGTTTAACACATATTTATCTACTTTGCAAATCCGACTTTTACCCTTAGAATGCTCCCCCTCAAAGGAATAATCCAAGGAATGGTTTTCAAGCAAAGCAAAATCTTCATCATTGCGCTTTATATCGATAAACGAAACATTATTCCCATAACTTTCCAAAATATTTTTCAAACTATATGCTTGCAACAGTGATCCAAAGTTATCAACTTGTTGCATCGATAAAATACCTATATCCATATTTTTCCACTCCAACGTAATTAAAAATTCTTTTGCACATCTCTTTTTGACATTTTCAAAAGTACGAGTCCTAAATAAAATAATCCCGATAAATTTATTTCAACCATAGAACAAATAATCATACCATAAACAAATGCCAACATTGAATATTCTATTTGCTTATTATTGTTCCTATTATTTTTTGTAGAATCATAAATCAATAATAAAAATGAAGCTGTTCCAATAATTCCAAAATCCAGCAGCATTTTAAGTAGACCATTTTGAGGATTTCCCCATGATAATACATCTTGTACCAAAGTGCAATTTATACCATGTCCCATCCACAGGGCAGCTTTAATGCCGTTTAAAGTAATTGCATACATGTCTAATCTACCGGATAGTAGTTTACTTGTATGACTAAACTTTCCAAATATATTATTTATATACTGATTATTTAACAATAAATCAGTTCCAACCAGCAAAAATGTAGATAAAACAAAGAAGGTAATGATGGTGGTAGGTTTAGACATTATCTCAATTAAATTATTTTTTCTAAAACTAATTAAATGGACTAACGCAATAACTAAACACCCAACTATTCCTGTATTGCAATCAATAACATGACAAATAAAAATTGAGTAGGCTAGCAATAAAAAGAAAATCAAATTTCTATGTTTTGCCCTTTTTACGTTGACATTCTGTGCTAAAAATAAAGAAAGGAAAAACATATGGTAATAGGAAACAGTAAATTTGTTTCCTATAAGATAATATCTTTGAACAATATCCTGATTCCAAATTCCGTTTCCGCCGGAAAGAATTACGATAAAATCGGCAATTAAAATAACGAACAAAAAATATTTCCACAGTAAGTTAATGACCGATTGCAATGAATCCTTTTTACTAAAATAAGAAATATAATAGAAAAGAAAAAAATATTGTGCCCCAGTTACAAACGCATTAAGTGTTCTTGAAGTAAATTTAAAATTCAAAAATGTACATATTACCATTAATAGCCAAAATAATAGTACATATATATTTGATTTTAGAGAATGTTTCGTATGTAATTTAGTAAACATATAAATCAGCAAGAATGACTCTATAACTAAATTAATCATATTATTCATGTTTTGCGATAAATATGGTATATTCAGTATTAAAAGGCATACCAATACCAGAATAGTTGACTTTATCTTTATTTTCATACTACTCCTCTCAATCAAAAACTATATCTCATATTTGTTTTTAATCCACATTGTAAATTTTAAAAACAGATAAAGTCTCTTTTTTAGCATTAAATTGACTAATCTCGAACTAATTTTCAATGGACTATCATCATATTCTTTAAATATTTCTAATAATGTTGGGTTCGTACATATTTTTTTCACTCTATCGTTTGCAATTTTATTTCCATTTTTTAAAGAAAACTTGTATTCCAACTTTACCGAGTATCTTGCTATTGCAATTACTGTATTTTGTAAACGTTCAATGCATAACTCTTCTATACCTAATTTCTTAGCCTTAGAAACAAGAAATTCATATAGTTTAATTTGATTTTCAAAACGGTCCTTTTTATATTTGGTTGTTAAAGATCCTGCATTGTCACAATAATAATAGTCCGTTCTATCAGAAACACATACACCTTGTGCCAATGGATAGTAATCAAAATCAAATACAAGGTCTTCGCTAACATATTCTCTTTCGGACATAAATCTCAAATTATTCTTTTGAATGATTTCATTAGACAGCAATACCATGCAAACAGACATCTCTATATAATCATTACCCTGACTATTTGCTCCACACATACGTGGCAAGATTTCTTCTTTTACATTTCCTATATATACATTTCCAGTGCACACATTCTTGTGTCTTACTTCTTTATCCGTATAAACTTTCGTATGTCCTGCTATACACGTATCTGTCTTAGTTTTCCTAATTAGTTTTACCATATCCTCTATATGGGTTTCACCAATATAATCATCACCATCTATGAATGTAACATATTGTCCGGTAGCTACATCTAAGCCTGAGTTTCTAGCATAGCCTAAGCCTCCATTTTGTTTATGGATAACTTTAATTCTACAATCCTTTATTTTATAATTATCACAAATCGCTCCGCTTTTATCTGTAGACCCATCATCGACAAGTATAATTTCCAAATTTTCATATGTTTGATTGATGATTGAACTTAGACATCGATCAAGATACTTTTCTACATTATATATTGGAACAATTACGCTTACGCTTTCAATCATAGCCAAACCTCTTAAAATATTCTATCTGAAATTATTTGATGATGTCTAATATCAATTCTTCTATGTGTCTATCAACATCTTCATCAATTTTTCTAACAAACAAATATTCAGATTTTTTTATCTCTTCAATATCACTACTATGATATGTGTATGGATTCCCTCTGTGGAAATCCACAAGCCTCATATTTCCATAGAAATTATCTGTTGTTTCCTTATATAAATTACCGCGAAACGAAGATGCCTTAAGTAATGTTTGAACAAAGATTTCATCTGGGCAATTGCAAAACCTAAAGTTTTGATAAATGAATGTTTCATTTTCCAAAATATACTTTGCAAAAGCACCTGTTATGCTAAACCAATTTGCTCCATAGCAAATATCCAACCGATTTTTCTTCACAAGATTAACGCCTGCTATCTTTTGCAAAATCACAGACAATTTATCAAGGACACGGAAGAAATCATTAAAAATATTATTATTAAAAAACCTACAATATTTTCTAAACGGGTGATAATATCTGACTCTATCCAAGATAATATCCTTGTGATTTTCAAAAAACGCCCTCTGATAATCTACAAATTCTTTACCCGCATTTTCTTCAAAAAATTCGTGGATATATTCTTGGCTCTTAATTGGAAAATCCATGCCACTTAATAAATGATAGTATGCAAATTCGCCTTTGTTTACAGCTTTTCTTAAAAGGAACAGTTCACACTGTACCTGGCTAAAATGACTCCAATACACACTAATTTCGTTATATATATATATTTTACTTTTTACTACTTGAGCCTTCAATTCGTTTAAAATATCCAAATCAAAAGCTTTGCATTTTTTATCAATATGAACAAACAGTGTATTGTCTTCATTATCTAAAGCTTTCAAAAGTCTACCCAGCTGCCCAAACTTATTGTGTGCCATTATCAAATATGCATGCTTTTGTCCCATTTTAAATTACCCTTCTCACAAACTCTCTTACTTATATATTTTTCTAAACGCATCTGCCATATTTGCGGAACTTGCTTTAGCAAAATCCAAGAATGCAGCTCTATTATCTCTATCATTTGAAAAATCAATATTCATAATTTGACTTTTCCATTCGTCCGCATACAAACTCAACCTGTCAAAGTATTTAGAGCATTTTGTTTCATCAGACACCTTATCTGATATTATTGTATACAAACCGTTTACTTGAGCCTCTAAGGCACACATAGGAAGTCCTTCAAATCTTGATGGCAGAATAAATACATCCATTGCACTTAAATAATCCTGCACGTTCGTTACCGCACCTGCAAACAGAACATTCTTTATGCTATTATCTTTATCCACAAGTTCTTTTAATAAGCAGCCACTCGGACGATTTCCAACTAGCAGAAAAACATATTTGTCATTGTTCTTGAAGCATTTGATTAAGTCAAATATAAATTCCGGATTCTTTTGATAGGAGAAATCGCTCACGCTTCCGATAACAATTCTATTCTCAATGCCAAGTGATTCTCTGATTTTTTCGCGCTCTGTGGCATTAAAGCTGAATTTAGGAATATCAACGCCATTCCGAATAATCGTAACGCCCTTTGTTGTATCGAACATCCACTGTGCAGCCACATCAGAACAAGCACATTTATATTTCGATGATTTCACAATTGGTTTTGCCAGAATATGCATCAGATAATTGATTTTATGATGATGCCCGTTTATGCCGCTGGAATGGGAATGTACAACAATTTTCTTTATATGCGCCTTTTTTGCAGCCAAGTAATAAACACTTATTTTCCATGCAGTATCCGAATGAATATGAACTATATCATAATCGTTCTCGCAAAGATACTTGTAAAAATTCTTATAAACTGTAGCCTGTTTTAAAAATCTATTTCCTGTTTTGATCTCACCAACACATTTACTTTCCATCGAAAGCAAATGCTCATATACTGAATTTTTTACAAATCCGTCCGGGAAGAAATAATCAAAGATATATTCATCTTGCAGTTCTTTTTGTGCTTCATAGGCAACCGAAAATGCACCGCCTTGATTATTTAGATTTGCCTGTAATACACGTTTCCTTGTGTCCATAAATCCTCAACCAGTTATTTATACTTTAGCATAGCTTTATATAAGTTTTCATACGGGAGTTTCAACTTAAATAACCTTTTCATAAAACCAATTTTCCATCGGCTAAGCAAAAAGTCATTCTTCAGTTCTCTCACATGTGTCAGATAATATATCATTGATTTTGGCTTTGTTAAATACTGCGTTTCTCCTTCATCAAAAAATCTGAAGTCTGCGAACATTTCTATGTCTTTCTTTTTGGGTTCCAATCCTGTTTGTTTTAATCCCTCAAATAGAATATTCGCAGATAGTGCGATTTCCTTATTTCCAAATTTCTTTATAAAATCTAACGCGCCTCTTTGTATTTCTTTTACGCATTGGTACTCGTGTGTTGGTTTTCCATTTTCCAAATACTCATATGGTAATCTGTTTGCCTTTATAACTCCGTTGTCATTCCAATAATTTTTTACAGAGCCACCCTGTTCGAGGAACAGAGTTTCAAACAATCCGACAAATGCGCTTCTTTTATCTATTGCATGGTCATCATGCAAAAAGTCAAACAGATAACCATTCAAATCAAGATCAGGAACCACCTCAATGTTTCTTTTGTAATAGTCTGCTACACCGATATAGTATCCTTTTATCGAGTGGTCAATTTTTAACATATCAAGTGTTTCTGATAGGTACCTTTGCATTCCGCCAGACCAGCCAATGTCAACGATTGCAAATTTTCTTGAAAGGTTGTTTTGCTTTATATAGCCGACTAACAGCTCATATTCCGCCTTTGATACTTTTTCGATGTCTGCTCCAAGTCGAGCATACATAGCAGCTAATTTCTGATCTTTTAAAATTTGTTTTCTGTCAAATGATGTTTTCAGATCAAATCCATATTCTTCTATGAGTTCTACGTAATTGTTAATATCCAACCCTACCCCATCGAATATTGTGGAAAGGGGAACAAGTTTAGATGGAGAAATCATATTAAGAACATGTGCCAAGTCATAATTCATCCATAGTATGGGAACTCTCAAGCTTCTCCTTGAAACTTCAAGATAGTATGTATCCACATCCTGAAACAGAAGATCAAATGCCTTCTTCATAATTAACCCATCACGTGAAAAGAAATAGACCTTTTTAATCCCAGCTTTCGTCACTGATTCATGCAACCATTTGGAATATCCCCATAAGAACATTCCAAATTTTTCATAGCCGAACCTATAATATTGATTTTCGCTAGTGGGCCTTGTATTGTTTAAAAAAGAATTTATAATATCTTCTTCTATTCCGTTTTCTTTTAGCGTAAAACCTTGCTTCACTATATGAGTCGGAATATGAATTGCCTCTATTCCACTTTTCCGTGCCATGATATAATCTGACTTAAAAGAATCTCCTATATGGACTATCTTCTTATTCAGTCCAACATCGTTTCGTACATATTCAAACAGATTCCCAGAGCTTTTCGTTTTCCCTATTACAGATGATAAATATAGTTTCTTATATCCGACAATCTGTTCTCTTTTCAAAATTTCTTTGATGAAATTTTCCGGCAGATACATATCCGAAACTATAATAACGGTCTTTGACTCTATACACTTTCTGAAAATTGGATACACTTCAGCGTTCGCAATCAATAGCCCTGATTCCGTTTCCATTTCCTCATCGCTATAATCAGCACCAAACTCCGCATAAATGTCCTCCAACGATATTTCAAGGCCATTTTTCTTTTTACGAGCGGCCTTTTCTGCTTCAATTCGTTTTTCTCGGAATCCATTTATCTGGTATTTTTTCTCCATATAAGAAAAAACATCTGTCGGCTCTTTCACATTCCTTTTTAGCAAAGTGTCAAAAATATCAAATGATACAATGTCATAATTTTTTATTTCTTTTAAAATTTTGTCCGCATCAACAGGATGTTTTACATCTGCTTTTTCAATGATTCTTTGTATCATCTTAAAATCCCATCCACTATTTTTTCGAATTGTGCGCAAAATCCTGCATTATTACTGCTCATGCCATGTCCCATACTAGCTACAATCTGGTCATAGTTCGTTATGATTTCTCCGAGATTTTCAATATCTTCTACTTCAATGATTGTTCCCATCCGTTGTGCCACATTCCTTGCAAACTCAACCTGATGGTCATTTACATGCTCGTTGTACTGATGTTGACGCGGTACAACGATGGGCGTTTTTCCAATCTGCAGCGGCATGATAAAACTTGCTGGGCCACCATGTGTAATTACAATACGGGCATCGGCTACATTTTTAACCATCTGCTGATATGGAATCAGCTTGCTCCACTGGCAATATTTCGGCTCGTATGTACTAAAACCTGATTGGATAATCACATCATCTTTGATAATGCCATCTCGCTTCAGTTCATCCACCTTTTGAATCAAGCGATTAAACGGCTGTTCGTGTGTTCCTACCGTCACAAAAATCATTACTTTGTACCCCTACTTAGAAAATGCTACCAAGGTTGACCGCTTTCGGATAAACCTTTTTCTGTTCTTCCCACTGCACAACAAACTTGTCCACAATGGGATAAACCATTTTACCTGTCATTGTCGGCTTATCAATTCGATCAAAGACTTCGATATAAACCAGCTTTGCGCCCATCATCTTTCCAATGTAGAAAAATGGAACCGCAACTGCTGCACCGCAGGAAATAATTAAGTCAGGTTTTTCTTTGTGCAACACTTTCCATGCAATTTTAGTGTTCTTGATAAGAGCCTTTATACTTCTGTTCGTTGGATAGTAACACGGATACATTTTTTCGCCTTCTAGTAGACTTCTTGCATCCTCTTTATCAAACGTAACCCAAAAATGATTCTTGTCCTTCCAAAACGGCTTTAACATATAAAGGTGGGTCAAATGACCGCCAGATGAACCCACAAGGCAAACTTTCATATTCTTCTCCGTCACATTTTTTGTTTTCATTTAATTTCTCCCCGCTATGTTGTTCTTCTTTGCACGACAACAAGCCTGTATACAGATTGCAGCAACAATCTATATGCAGGCTTGCCTTCGTACCTCCTTATTCTGTTTTCTGCTCTATCAGCTTTCGCTGTGGTGGGTTAAGTATAGAGCGCAACCAGAAGCCATTAGCACCCAAAATCACGCTGGCCGCAACGCACCATGACAGGCAGAAACAGGTTGAGGTGAAAAGGTCAAGCCGCGTAAACCCGCATGAAATCAGGATTTTTTCTGGTTGTCCATATTATTTCACACTCCCCATCCGGGTTCAGATACACAGTTCCACCCAGTTTATGTATTTCTCTGTAAAAATGACCAGCAAAAGGCCCAATGCGGCAAGCCATGATGTAAACAATCGGATGCAGGATATGATTTTTCTTGATATGTTCGCAACAAGCCTTTAGTGCAGCAACATCATAATAAATTGCCTGTGCAGAGCCAATCTGAGGTACATCTATTTTAAAGCAGTGGGCATTGTGAAGTTCAAACTCGTGATCATTGATCTTTGTCACGCCCTCAAACTTGCTCTCATCCATGCAACCATCGCCATTGGCTTTGCAGGCAACATGATATTTGATGTTTTCTTTATTCTGGTGATACTCCGTGAGCTTGTATACAAAGGTTTCATAACCTCCGTAAGCCCCCAATGACTTCGCGCCCACAAGATATATGTGCTGTATTTCTTTCCTTAAATTCATTCCTCTATTCCATCCTCACATTTTATCGCTAATGTTACATCTATTCCCTTATGGACAAAAATAAACAAACCCACGGCGGGTCGCACAAAGGCAATCCACCGTAGGCTTGAACTCTCCTTCAATCTTTATTTGCTGCTCCTTTTTGTGGGTCAAAACAGAGCTTCCAAAAGCCACCTACATATAACCCTCAGGATTTTCCGCATCTTGCAGTTTTTCAGCAAATAAAACATTTGAAGGACAACTCAAGCCGTCAAAACCCTTTAGTTATCGTAGTTTTCCTTGGTTGACTCTATTACGTCTCTAGCCCCAGTGCCCGCAACGGCATTATTGCAATTCTTCATAATATCAGTTTCTCCAATTCTTATTGCACGTATCTTATGAAATTCGTTTATGTCTATGTAATTATCCTAAAAGTCCTCATCCAGTCATTTACTCGCCATGCCCCAGCAAACACACCTTGAACGTTTTAAAAATAATCTTCCAATCCACCCAGAAACTGCGCTCCTTGACATACTTCACATCCAGATCCATCCACTCTTCAAAAGACAAATCATTGCGGTGTGGAGCAATTTGCCAATAGCAGCTCAAGCCGGGAGTCACATATAGACGCTGCTTTTCGTAGTCGCCGTACTGCTCCACCTCGCGGGGAAGTGCAGGGCGGGGGCCAACAATGCTCATATCGCCTTTCAGGATGTTCCACAGCTGCGGCAGTTCATCAATGCTGGTCTTGCGGATAAATTTACCCACACGAGTAATGCGCGGATCATCCTTGATTTTGAAAACCGGGCCATCCATCTCGTTCTGATCCAGCAGATCATCCAACTTTGCCTCTGCATTGGGGCACATGGAGCGGAATTTGTAAAACTTGAACGGTTTTCCGTCGCGTCCAATGCGTTCCTGCGAGAAAATCGGGCCTGCAGACGGATCATCTATCACGATGGCAATCGCTGTAATCAACATAACAGGTGACAGTACTACCAGCGCCACCGACGACAGAACAATATCCTGCGCACGGCGGACGAACCAGTACAGCCGATGGTCGTGCAGATTTTCTTTTCGGTCAATTTCAACTTTTTTCTCAATTCCAGTCGCATTTGTAGCCATTTTTTCCTCACATAAATCCTTGTCTATACGTTTCTTATTGTTAGTCGTTTTTAAGTAACCCCTTTAGCTCACACCGTTCCCGCAAGCACCTTCCTTTTAGATATCCGTTCCTCTTTTCCCAAGACGTACAGACCGTTTATCTCCTGATTTCCAAGTAGACAAAAGCCCTCGGACGACGGTTTCGCCCAAGGTCATTTTAAATGCAATGTGACCGCAACAAGAACCAGAACATCACACTGCAACTCAAGCTCCACACGCACAGTACTGTCGGAGTGCAAAATTTTACACTTTTGCAAAACCCTAACAAGCCCACTTCATTTTCACCTTTGCGCATCACGCCAGCAAGGTAAACAGCAGTGGTTTTTTTATTGTGGTCTATCATTTGGTTTTCCGCATGATTCATCACATTATTATTCGCAAACAGACACAAGCCCACATGATTCACCTCCTTACCCGCAATCAAGGCGTATCTCCCATCCCAAAACGGAGGATACCAGTTCTTCTACGTGGCCGTCTGAATTCTCTTATTATTCTATCATGGTTACATCTGGGAATCAATAGAAATCCGAGGAATTGTATCCATCTATGTTTTAGAAAAAATTTCGACTCAACCTAATCTTTTCCACACATTGCCCAGTTTCGCCTGAAAGCTCCAGATGAAATCACTGGCAGAAAAATGTGTGGTCATATAGTTGTCCATAGCACGCTGGATGGCACGGTCATGTGAGATAGCAGTTTCAATGTAATGACAACCGTTAAATAGAGCACCCCTTCACACTGAAAAACTGGTTCATACCGTTACATTGGTCATGGATTCAGACTAAATGTATCGCATTACACTATATAAATTTTTTCTCTCCCCTGCTGCCCCTACTATATATAGGTATAATAGTTAGTCTCCATCAATGCATCACACCACCTGATTTGTGTTCTTTTACTTAGGTCAGGTTATTTTTTGCGCTAAAAAGGCCCCCGCCGATCACATTTCTGTGAAAGACAGAGGCCGATCTTACAGCAACGAATCCGTCACCGTCTGATAAACGCTGTCCGCATTTTGCTCTACGCTCTCATTTATAATCTGCACCAGCAGATCTGAAAGCTCATTTCGTTCGCCCGGAGCTGTGCTCAGCACGATATCCCGCAGAATGTCCCGCAAGATTTTTTCCCGATCTGGGGAGATAAGACAACTCCCCTGTTCTAAAGAAAGGGAGCCCGTCTCCGGATTTTTAACCACCCCGCCCCCTGTTGCGCCGGTTCTTGCGTAGAGGGTCTGCAAAACATACCTCTGCACACTCATGTTTTCGGCTGCAGCAGACTGGCGGATTATTGCGCCCATCTCCTTGGAGGGTCGAATCATGATGTTATCCTGTCGCCGATTATATTCTATGTTTGCCTTGCTATGCGCTTCTTTTGTTGCCATAAATACACCTATTATAGTAAATTTTTAAAAAAACAGTTAATTGGTATTTTGTACAATTTCCTTTGAGTAAAACCAGTTAACGTTGTTGATTGTATCAATAGACGCAAATCCAGTTAACTGGTACACTCATGCCATCGGGAACACCGGTTCTCACATCCGACCATTCACCCAACGATTTGAAGAGAGGTACACACATGAGCATCAACGTTTTACTGACCCTTGT
>ERZ779889.1568-NODE-1568-length-22168-cov-3.315742_pt1 | contig 22168 bp, 21 predicted proteins | sample MGYA00511030_ERZ779889 | MGnify/ENA primary metagenome ERZ779889 (study PRJEB29588, sample SAMEA2160616) | human gut metagenome | biome: human gut; feature: human-associated habitat; material: faeces | place: Denmark | collected 2008/2010 ...
GTTGGCCAGGGCAGCTTGCGGGGCATGTCCGAGCGAGGTGGCGATGCCTTTCTCGCCACGGTAGTCGAGGGCCACGACGCCGCAGTCGCTCAGCGGCAGTTGGATTTCGCCCTGGCATTGCTGGCGGGCCACTTTGCCCGTCACGGAGCGGTCCACCTTGTTGGTCAGCCAGTCTTTGCAGGCCACGGCTTCCAGTTGGAGCACGTTGCGCAAGTATTCGTTGAGTTTGCTCTGTTCGTAGGTCACGTCTTCGTAGTGGCGTTCCACCGTGTTGTCCACCATGTAGGTTTTCGGCGACGAGCCGAACATCTGGTCTACGGCCAGGTCGAAGGGGCGCACATTGTCGGCTTGCTCGAAGGCAAAGCGGTGGTCGCCGGTGGTTTCGCCCACCACGTACATCGGGGCACGTTCGCGGTCGGCAATCTTCTTCACGTGTTCGATGGCTTTTTCGTCAATGAGCAGGCCCATGCGTTCCTGGCTTTCGTTGGCAATGATTTCCTTGGCCGAAAGCGTGTGGTCGCCGATGGGGAGTTTGTCCATTTCAATCAGTCCGCCGCAGTCCTCCACCAGTTCGGAGAGGCAGTTCACGTGTCCGGCCGAGCCGTGGTCGTGTATGGAGACGATGGGGTTGGTGTCTTCTTCGCACAAGGCACGCACCACGTTGTAGGCACGTTTCTGCATTTCGGCGTTGGCGCGTTGCACGGCGTTCAGCTCAATGCCCGAAGAGTAGCGTCCGGTGTCGACCGAGGATACCGAACCGCCTCCAAGTCCGATGCGGTAGTTGTCGCCGCCCATGACCACGATTTTGTTGCCGGTTTCGGGAGTGCCTTTCAGGCAGTCGCGTTGTGTGCCGTAGCCCACACCGCCGGCAAGCATGATGACTTTGTCGTAGCCATACATCACATCTTGCTCTTTATGCTCAAATGTCAAGACCGAACCGCAGATGAGCGGCTGGCCAAACTTGTTTCCGAAGTCGGATGCGCCGTTGGAGGCTTTGATGAGGATTTGCTCCGGTGTCTGGTAGAGCCATTTGCGCACGGGAAGCAGTTTTTCCCAGGCACGGTCGGGTTCGGTGCGCGGATAGGAAGTCATGTAGACGGCTGTTCCGGCGATGGGCCATGAGCCTTTGCCGCCACCCATACGGTCGCGGATTTCACCACCCGTCCCGGTCGAAGCGCCGTTAAAGGGTTCTACGGTCGTGGGGAAGTTGTGTGTCTCGGCTTTCAGCGAGATGACGGTCTTGATGTCTTTGATGACGAAGTAGTCCGACGTCGAGTGGTCGGCCGGGGCAAATTGTTCCACCACAGGGCCTTCGGCAAAGGCCACGTTGTCTTTGTAGGCAGAAATAATCTTGTTGGGGTTCTCGGCAGTGGTCTTCTTAATCATCTGGAAGAGTGAAGACTCCATTTCCTTGCCGTCGATGATGAACGTGCCGCCGAAGATTTTGTGGCGGCAGTGTTCGGAGTTGATTTGGGCGAAGCCGAACACTTCCGAGTCGGTCAGCTTGCGGCCCAGGTCTTTTTCTACTTTCAGCAGGTAGTCCATTTCCTCCCGCGAGAGAGCCAGGCCTTCCCGTTCGTTGTATTCTTCGAGGTTGTCGATGTAGACGATGGGCTGCGGCTTGATGTTGGTCGTAAAGACGTTTTGCGTCAGTCCGTGGTAGAGGCGTTGGAGCATGGGGTCGTAGTCGGCATGCTCGTCTTTCACGGGGAAATATTCCTCGATGCGGAGGATGCCCGTCAGGCCCATGTTTTGGGTGATTTCTACAGCGTTCGTACTCCACGGAGTAATCATTTCTTTACGGGGGCCGATGAAATATCCCGTCAGGTTCTCTTCTTTTTCAAGAGTGGCGTCACCGTAGAGCCAGCACAGTTTCTGGATGTCGTCTGCATTCAGCTCGCGGTTGGCTTCGGTAGCAATTACGGTGTTAGTGGATGTTCTGAAAAATAGAATCATAATAGGTATATATTGGTTTCTTTATTGTCGTTTGTTGTCCGACGTTGTATGTATCCGCAAAAGTAGATAAAATCCGTGAGGTGGCAATAAGGACTTTCTATCTTTTTCGTCAGAACCGGTCGGTGTGCAGGCTGGGCGATAGGGGGTTAAAACAGGCCCGGCCTTACCTTCCTTTCGGCCCGACCACGGAAAGGAATCCGTCCGACCACGGAAAGGAAGGTAGCCGGGAGCGGAAAGGAAGGTAAGGTCGGGCCTGTTTTTTATGCTTTCCGGGGAAGGCCGCAGAGGGGGTGTCTTTCCATAGGGGGGGGGAGAAAACGAAAACAGGCAGGAAACAAATTTGCTTCCTGCCTGTCCGTTATATACCAAATAACATTAATTTCTAAAGAAACAAGCTTGCCCTGCTGTTTTAAGGGCTTCTTGTCTTAACTTATTCCCGGGGAAGGAATTTTCCCCGAGGAATTTCACAATCTCGTTTACTTTTTCACGTTAGTCTGTACGACGGCAATAACACTCAAAACTGTGAATACTGCTACGATAGCTAACAGAATGGAAATTTGTGCTGTCATAATCTTAAAAATTAAATCTTTTTACCTTTACTAATTATCCTATTTACTTGTTATCCTTCGTAACTCATCAACTGAATTACGCTGCAAAGATAGGGGGTATTTTGCTTTTGTCAAGGGAAAACATGTTTTAAAGCATAAAAATGGGCATTTTCTTGATTTAGGTCAAAGAAAAGGCGGATGTTGTAATGAAGATGAAATGTCAGGATAAATGTAGGAAGTCTGTCGGGGGAGAGTGAGAAAACGCGGGTTGCACGTCGAACGCGGATTATCTGCCGATTCATCCGTGTTGTCCGCGCAATCCGCGTCTGGAAAATGTGGTTTTGGCGCAGGATGTTTTTCTGTAGTTCTGCGTCTCCCGCTGTCTGTTTATGCCTTTCTCTGGGTTGCAGGGAAAGGGGAGGATGCTGTTTGGGTGTCAGTTGCTTTTCAGCACACGCCATACGCCGGCGCTGATGCATGCTCCCAGCATGGGGGCGACGATGAAGAGCCAGAGCTGGCTGAGCGCTTGGCCTCCGTCGAACAGGGCCGGTCCGATGCTCCGGGCCGGGTTTACAGACGTGCCGGTGATGGGGATGCAGACAATGTGTATGAGCACCAGTGTGAGGCCGATGGCAAGTCCGGCCATGTTGCCTGCTCCTTTTTTGTCGTCGGTGGTTCCCAGGACGACGAGGACGAAGACAAACGTGAATGCCGTTTCGGCAAGGAACGCCAGTGCCGTGTCGCCTGAGTCAAAAGAGTTCGAGCCGGTCGCCGTCGGGCCGTCGTGTCCGCCGGTGGCGACGAGCAATGCCAGGATGAGCGACCCCAAGACAGCGCCCACCACCTGGAAGAGCATGTAGAACATGGCATCTTTGCTGCCGATGCGGCGCGACAGCCACATGCCCAGCGTGATGGCCGGATTGATGTGGCATCCCGATATGTTCCCGATGGTGTAGGCCATTGCCACGACGGCAAGTCCGAATGCCAGGGCGACGCCCAATGTGCCTGTTCCGGCGCCCACGGTTTGGGCCACGCCTCCGGAAAAGACCGCGCTTCCGCATCCCATGAGGACGAGGACCATTGTTCCAATCATTTCAGCAAAATACTTTTTCATAGGCTTTATGTTTTTAGTGTGGTTGATGTCCCGTTGCCCGTTTTCTGCCTTATGGTGGAAAACGGGAGAAATTTAGCGAAAAAAAGCTGGAATGCAATGTTTTTGGAAGAAAAAGAAAGAAGGGGCGGAAAAAAATGTATAGCGGATAAACTTTTCTGCCTGAAAAGTGTCTTATATAGTATTGAATATAGAAAAGAAATGCTATGAAACGCTCAGCTTTATCTCTATTTGCGCTTGCTCTCATGTGGGGGAGCGGCTGCTTCATGCCCGTCGTGGCACAAAACCAGAAAGACGTCTCCGTGGCAGTTTCCCGTTGGGACGATACGCGCGCGGCACAATGGGATGCCGATTTCAAGGTGGTGGACATTCCTTCGAAAGCCGATAGCCGTCCGCAGAAAGCCTATCTTTATAAGTCCGGCGAGGCAAAACGCCCGCTCATCGTGAGCCTCCATACCTGGAGCGGCGATTACCGGCAGGCCGACCCGCTGGCTGCGCAGGCCAAGGCGCGCGGCTACAACTACATCCATCCTGATTTCCAGGGAGCGAACACCCGTCCGGAGGCGATGGGCAGCGAGTTGGTGGTGAGGAATCTTCAGGAAGCCATCGAGTATGCCGTGAAGGCGACCGATGCCAATCCGCAGGAGGTACACGTCATCGGCGTGTCGGGCGGGGGCATGGCCACGCTGCTGGCTTATATGAACGTGACGTGTCCGGTGAAGTTTTCCGCATGGGCTCCCATCTCAGACCTGGAAGCATGGTATTGGGAGTCGAAAGCGCGCGGCAACAAGTATGCCGACCACATCTGGACTGTCACTTCTTCGTCGGGGACGGCGTTTAATGCCGTTGAGGCCCGCCGCCGTTCGCCGCTCTACGGCGTCATTCCCCGCAAGCAGCGCCGCAATTCGCAACTTTTCATCTACGAAGGGGTGCACGACGGCTACACGGGGTCTGTTCCCGTGACACATGCCATCAACATGTACAACCGCGTGGTGGGCGATTGGAAATACGGTTTGTCGCAGTCGGAAGCTGCCAACCGCCAGGCGTTTGTCCATGCCGACATGGTGTCGGAAGATGAAATCATCCGTTTGCTCACGTTGCGTTGTGAGCCGAAGGCCAATCCTGAAAAGAAATTGGGCGGCCGCCAGGTCTATGTGGAGCGGGAAGCTGCCAACACGCGCCTGGTGATATTTGAAGGCACGCACGAGATGCTGCCTTGTGCGCTCGACTTGTTGCCCATCGGCCAATGAACCGGCAGGTGTCGTACAAAAGAAAAACCATAGCTACCTGATAGAACAGTCAATGCACTTAAGAGTGGGCCGGGGTCCGTGACGGGATTCCGGCCTTTTTTGCACGCAGATGTGGTCGGGTGAGGAAATAACTGGGCTTGGCTGGTATGTCTGTGATATGAAGGTATAAAAAATACGGCTATATACGCATCTGTATATAGCCGTACTTTTTATTGATAGAGATTAATAGGCGCTTCATTTCTGGGCCGAAGTCGGAGCCAGAATCAAGTCGAGCACGTCGGCATCCTTGAAGAACTTCTTGGCGAAGTTTTGGATGTCTTTCGGTGTCAAGGCACGCAAGATGTCTTCGTAGTTTTTCGGGTCGTTGGAATCAACACCTGTCCGGTAGTAGTTCATCAGGACAGACATCCAGTAGCTGTTGTGGTTTTTGCCTTGTTCGCTTTCTTTCAGTGCGTTTTTCACCACTTTGCTCAGTTCTTCCTCCGTCACACCGTCTTTGATGATTTTGTCGACTTCAACATACAGGAGCGGTTTTAGTTCGGCAGCTTTGGCCGGGTCGCAGTCGAATTGCATGTTGACAGCGTAGCTGTTGACCGGTTCCAGTGATGCACTGCCGCTTACGCCTACACCATACGTTCCGCCTTGTTCTTCACGGATAGAAGTCGTGTAGCGGTTGGTCAGGATGTTGGCCAGGATGTTGACGATGTAGCCATCCTTCAAATTGTATTTCATTTCTTTATAGAAAGAAACAAGGACGGTCGATTTCGGGTTTTGCAGCGGGAAGTAGAGCACTTTTTCCACTTTGCCTTTCGGCACTCTCACCTTGCGGTCAATCCATTTCTCGTGGCGGTTGAGCGACGGGATGGAACCGATGTATTTCTCGGCCATGGCTTGTGCAACGTCTTGTTCCACATTTCCTACGATGAAGAATGTGAAGTCGCTGGCGTCGCAGATGCGGTCGCGGTAGACTTTTTCAACGCGGTCGAGGGTCAGTTTGTCCAAATAGGCTTCATTGAAAAGGAGCGTACGCGGATTGTAGTTGGTGGAAATCAGGCTGAGCGAGTCTTGCATCATTTTTTGCGGCAGACCTTCCATTTGTTTCACGCGGATGCGGTTTTGGTTAATCATCACATCGTGAGCTTTTGCATCGAAACGGGGCTTTTGGAAGCGCAGGTAAATCATCTGCATCATGGTTTCGAAATCTTTCGGAGAAGAAGCTCCGCTGACGTTCTCATACAGACCGTTCACGGCGATGGCTGTTCCGGCTTGTTTGCCAGTGAGCACTTTCTTGAGTGCGATGGCATCATAGTCGCCCAAACCGTATGCACCGGTAAATGCGCCTACGTTGCTTGCTGCGGGCAGCATATCGATGTCGGCATAAACAGATGTGCCGCCGGGGCTGTAAGCGTTGAGAGCTACATCATCTTTTTCGAAATCGGCTTTGCGGTAGATGACTTTGGCACCGTTGGCCAGTGTCCATTCCACAGCATTGAATTGAGGAAGTTCTTTCGTGGCAACTACTTTCGAGCCTTTCAGGTCTTCGCTAATCAGGCTGCCGCTTACAACATTGTCCACATAGGCTTCAACTGCCTTGCCTTCAGTGGCGGCAACGATGTCGCGAGCTTCTTGTTCTGTCAGGTGAGTAACACCTTCGCTCGGTCCTGAAATCATGATGGTACGGTTGTCGGCTTTCCACCATTTCTTTACTTGGTCGCTCACTTCTTTGGCTGTGATGGTCGGGATTATTTTTTCAGCAGCAGCTACATAGTCTTCAGTGCTGATCATTCCAGCTTTCTCCAAGAAGTGCGATTGCATGTCTTGGATATATTGTTCGTTGCTGGTCTTGTCTGCGTCTTTCAGGGCTGAGCGCAATCTGGTCAGCATATTGGTCTTTGCGCGTTCCAGTTCAGAGTCTGTGAAACCATGTTGAACGACACGTTCGTGTTCACGGATGACGGCTTCGAGGGCTTCTTTTTCTTGGTTCGGTTTGGCAGTTGCTCCCATTGAGTAGGCTGAATAGCCACGTACCATGCCACCGATGCCGATGGATGCGCTCAGGAAAGGAGCGTTTCCGCGTTGGATGATTTCAGAGATGCGGTTGGAAAGCATGGTGTTGTAGAAGCTTCTCATCAAGCCGTTTTTGATGTCTTGGTAGGTAGTGGTACCGTTGCCGTCGTTTTCTTTGTCGCGGAACAGGCGTACCAATTCTATGCGAGAGCTGGTGGCTTCTTTGTCAGTGGCCAGGCAATAGTAAGTTTCTTCGTGAGACGGGATTTCAAAGAACGGACGTTTTTCCGGGTTCTTTACCGCCGGGATAGAAGAAAAGATATCTTTAATTTTTTGTTCCATCTTGGCCACGTCGAAGTCGCCCACGATGGCGATAGCTTCCAAATCAGTGCGATACCATTTGTGGTAGAAGTCGCGGATGGTCTGAGGTTTGAAGGTTTTGATGACATTCAAATCACCGATGACGTCGCGTACTGCATATTGCGACCCTTTCAACAGGGTGGATAATTGCTGTTTTTGGATGCGGCGTGCGCTATTGTCTCGTGTGCGGTATTCTTCTGTGATGACACCGCGCTCTTCATCAATGTCTTTTTCGGCCAGCGTCAGGTAGTAAGACCAGTCGTGGAGGATGAGTAAGCAGGTGTCGATGACAGCCTCGTCGGTTACAGGCACGGAGCTGATATTATATACCGTTTCGTTTTGGCTGGTATATGCATTCAAGTTTCCACCGAAAGAAACACCATGGCGTTCCAAAGTGGAAATCATGCTGTTGCCTGGGAAATTCTTACTTCCGTTGAAAGCCATGTGTTCCAAGAAGTGGGCCAGACCATTCTGGTCGTCGTTTTCCAGCAAAGCGCCCGCATCGCGGATGATGTAGAAGCTGGCACGTTCCTTCGGTTCTTCGTTGTGACGAAGATAGTAAGTTATGCCATTCGGCAATTTGCCCACCAACACTTTGGAGTCGGTTGGTAATACTTCATTCCAATTAATCTCTTGGGCATAGCCTAAAAGACAAAGGAAGAGCAAAGGCAGAAAAAATAATTTTCTCTTCATGTTTCGTTTGATAGTTAAAGTTTATGCGACAAAAGTAGTCCTTTTAATAGAAATACAAATATTATGCGTGCTAAATAGTGAAAATAGATAATAAAATACAAGGTAAATTTTTAACAGCTAGCAGCTTGCAGACATGATGATTTTGACGTTTTGACAACTGGACTTCTTGATATGGACGTCTTTGATGATGCTAAAACGTCTAAATCTGTTGAAGGAGGATTACCTGAATGATAAATTGTTTGTGCTTTTGTATAGAATCAACAGAGGAAATATATTAATGGTTTAACATCAAAACATTAAATTAGTAAAGATTGTTAGCGTGTGTTATTCCTTTCATCACCTAAATAATATATAACAGGAATGTTCAGTTTGCGTAAAACTTGTTTAACCTTCTCGACACGGCTCATTTCCACTTTTCCGTCTATACCCAAGGCGACAGCCGGCCTTGATTCGCCATGTGCCAAGGCTGGGAGGTTGCGTTCAAGTTCGGGCAGCGACATGGTCTTTTCATCGAGTTGCATATAATTGTCTCCTTCCTTTGTTACTCCTATATATATATAATGTAGGTTAGCGTCGTCTTGCGCCTCTTCCAGATGTTCCCCTGCGGGGAGGTCTAGCGGGTTTTGGGGAGAAGACTCACGCATGTTGGTCACAAGCATGAAAAAGAAGAGCATTGTGAATATCAAATCGGGCAAGGAGGCCGTGTTTAGTGCCGGAATTTGTCTGTTGCGCCGGTGTCTTGCAAACATACCCATTAGTTGCTCCCTCCTTTCTTTGATGTCGCAATGGCTTCGGAAATGCGTTGCGGGTAGCAGGCGCGAATCACTTCCTGTTGTTCGGCCGAGGCTTGCTCGAACGAACGGTGGAAAAGCCTCTTGGCCCCGGCCTCGCGGAGTTCCCGATAGGCTTCTCTTAGTTGGTTCTGTACGAAGAAATAGTCCCGGTAACTGGTCAGGCTGTCATATTGGAAGGAGATGACATGTGTGTCGGTCACCTGCACGGGGCCAATCAAAGGCAATTCGCGCAAGTGCTTTTCCGGCATGTCCGGGTCGTCAGATGGGTTTTCGATGAAGTGTTTCACACGTTGTTTCAGTTCAGAGGAGGGGATGGCTTCCTGCCCGATGTAGGTCTGTCCTTCTTTGTCCAGACGGACAACGAGCAAATCTCTCTTCTTGACTTGCAAAGGGGCTACCCGTGTGGAGTCGGTTCTTGGAGACAGTTCCTGCCGGATGCTTTTCTGTGTTCCCATCGAGGTGGCCAACAGGAAAAAGACCAGCAGCATGAATGCCATGTCGGCTGTCGATGTGGCATTAATTTCCGGAACTTCCCTTTTTATACGTCTGCCAAACATAGTCTTATCGTTTGATGCGAATCCGCCGGAACACGCCCGACACAGCCAGCAGGATGCAGAGCACGGCTGTACCGAAGAGGAAATAAATGGCATAGAGCAGCATGTCGGTCACTCTCAGCCATGTTGCCTCGGCATAGAGCCTTCCATTGACTGGAATGGGACTTGCCGACGCACACAGCAGTGTGCCCAGCAGCAGGGCCATAAACAAGCCGATGCCGGCAAACAACCGGTAAGCACGTTTTCGATTCTGTTTCCAACTGTGGATACATTGGAATACCACAGCCCCTAAAGCAGTCAGAAGAGACAGGGCGAGCATCCCATAGACCAAGGCGAGCAGGATATCGGTGCCCAAGGGGTGGTTGTAGCCATCGGCTGCCGGGTTGTCGTATCCCAGGCTGAAAAATAAAACTGAAACCACCACGATGAGCCCCAGCAACACATAAAGGATGCCGTGTGACACTTTGTAAAAATGGCGCGCTTTCATGAGGCGTTACATTTTTTTGTTGTGAACGTTGTATTTCAATATCATGTCGAGCAGGGAAATGGCGGCATCTTCCATTTGTGTGGTGATGGATTCAATCTTCGACAAGATGTAGTTGTAGAAGATTTGGAGAATGAGCGCCACAATCAGTCCGAAGATGGTAGTAATCAGTGCCACCTTCATGCCTCCGGCTACGACCTCCGATGAGATTTCGCCGGCCTGTTCGATATCGTCGAATGCCATTACCATGCCGACCACCGTCCCGAGAAACCCAAGCGAAGGAGCGATGGTGATAAACAGGGTAATCCATGAGCATCCTTTTTCCAGATAGCCGGCTTGTACAGTGCCATAGGCCACGATGGAGCGTTCCACCACATCCATACTTTCGCCGATGCGCAGCAGGCCTTGGTAGCAGATGGAAGCCACCGGTCCGCGTGTGTCTCTGCAAAGTGTTTTCGCTTCTTCCACTTTGCCTTGTTGCAGCGCTTCGTCGATGCCCGTCAGGAGTTTTTTCGTGTCTATGTCGGCCAGGCTCAGGTAGATGATGCGCTCGATGCACAGTGCCAGTCCGAACACCAGCACGATGGCGACCAGCGACATGAACCCCGCATTGCCTTCGATAAACTTTTCCTTGACAAATTGGTGGACACTTTCTTGGGTTTCTGCTCCGTCTGCCGGGGCAACCATTTCTGTGGTGATGGCCTGTCTGGCGGCCAACGAATCCGATTGGGCTTTTGCTGGCAGATGGATAAACAGGCAGAAAAGACCCGCCAGCAGGAACAGATGAAATGTTTTCATTCGTTTCGTGTTTTTCTGTTTTTTTTTCGGGGAATCAAAGATACGTCATCTTTTTGGTATGACAAACAACTGGCGGCGACAGAAAAAGGAGAAGGAAGATAAAAGTCGCATTTTCGTGGCCGGCAGAGTGTTTCAGTGAAGCATAATTTTGATATTTTTGCATTTTAATGATTCGTAGAGGCTTTGCAGGCATGAAGTGGATTAAGGATTCCTTGTTTATAGAACATTTTCAAGCGGGCGACGAGCAGGCTTTTCATGCAGTCTTTGTTCGTTGCATACGCTGATTGGATTGTCAAGAGTATGTTCTTCTTCTGCTGCTTTTATCTATTGCTTTTTTCTTTTCCCACCGTATAAAACTCCTGTCGATTGCGTAATTTTGTCTCGGATTAAAAGAACGAGGTTTATGACAAAAAAGACTTTAGACACGCGCGCCGGGCTTTGCCTGCAATTCTTGCGTGAGATTGCCGTGCACAACAACCGGGAGTGGTTTCATGCACATCGCGACCGCTACGAAGCAGCCCGTGCGGCCTTCGAGAGTATGGTGGAAGAACTCATCGCACGCATCACGGTGTTCGACCCTTCTGTGCAATACCAGACAGTGCCCGATTGTGTGTTCCGTTTCTATCGCGATATACGCTTTTCGCCCGACAAGTCGCCCTACAAGCGGCATTTTGGTGCATATATCAGTGCGAAAGGGCGGAAATCATTTCATGGTGGATATTACTTGCATCTCGAACCTGAACATTGTCTGCTCGCCGGCGGGGCATACGAGCTGCCTTCCGACATGCTACGTGCCGTGAGGCAGAGCATTTGCGAACAGCCGGAAACCTTTCATGCCATTGTGGGCGAAGCGCCTTTTCGCGAACTTTTTCCTGTCATCGGCGACAGTCATCTGAAGACCATCCCCAAAGGTTTTCCCAAAGATTTTCCCTATCCGGAATATCTTCGTTGCAAAGATTATTCTTGTTTCCACACCGTGCCTGAAGACTTTTTTTCAGCTCCCGACTGGCTGGAACAGACGGCCGGGATATTTTCCGTGATGAAGCCTTTTCTCGATTTTGTGAATGCCACCATCGACGAGTTTTAGCTTCCCGGCCTCTACATCTTGCAAAAGAAGGAGACCAGGAAGGGCACGGTGAGTTCCAGGATGATGCCATGCAGGATGGCCAGGGGCACCATGTGCTTGCCCGAACAGCGGCTTATCATGGGCAGGAGGACGTCCATCGAGTTGATGCCGGCGGCCGAGATGGGAGCCAGTTTCCCGAAAACGCGGGAAAATACCGGAGCTCCCAGCAAGGAAATCATTTCACGGATGATGTTTGCCAGCAAGGCAAGCGTGCCCAGCTCCGTGGCCACCTGCACACCCACGGAAGCCTCTTTCAGTTCCGTAATCAGGACGGACGAGAGGGAGTAATAGGCAAATCCGCTACCCACGGCCAGGCAGTCGGCCATGCCCCATTGGGCTATCAGAAAGCTGGCCAGCACGGAAAAGGCCAGTGTGCCGGCAATGGTCGACAGAGGCACCAGCAGCATTTTCAAGCTCACGCCGCGGAGCATTTCTTTCAGGTTTTTGTTCGAGCCGATGCTGATGCCCACTTGGAATATCAGGACGGACAATATGGTCATCGACAGGTTGCTGCCCAGCCAGTGTTGGGGGACGAAGTGATACATGCCGGCCACCCCGCCCAGGGCAAACAGCAATAAAACAAACAGACTACTCTTCATTGTGACCTCCTTTCTTAAACACGAACCGGTAGGCCAAATAAGATGCCAGCAGGCTGCCGGCCACTCCAAATACGGCCAGGATGAAAGCCTGGTAGCCGTATTTTCCCAGATTGTTCATCAATTCGTCGTTCGAACCGATGCTGAGACCAAACACAAATAGCATAAAAAACACTGTCAGTGAAATCGTTTTTTCCACTTTGTGCAGGGCTGAGATGTGGCGAAAAGCATAGCCCACCCCGATTCCTGCGAAGAGAAGGAATAATATGTTGAACATAGTTCTGGCTGTTGTTTAGATGAATGATGTGCACAGACATGGCCCGCAAAGGCACAGTCTGGCGTTGCTCCCACGGCCTGCCGGCCGGCGGGAAAGTCACACGGAAGAGGCACACCGGCTTCGGCGTGCATCAAAAAAGAATGGAATGGGGAAAATAATCAAATGAAGCCACTAAACCAATGTACGTGCACGCTGAAACGCACCCGTGTCGGGCGCATTTGGTGTGCGTACAGCACTTTGTTCATATTTATGAATGGGCTTCTCATTATGAATCTGTTTAAGTCGCTGCAAAGATACATACTTTTTTCGAAATCCGTAAATCTTTGGCTCTTGCTTAGCTAAATTTTTGAAAAAGAGGGTGGTTTTCAGGGCATGGAAAGGAGCCGTGAGCCGAAAGGAGGGTAGCCGACCGCGGAAAGGAAGGTAGGCGACCACGGAAAGGAAGGTAGGCACGGGCGGAAAGGAAGGTCGACGCGGCTAGATGGGAATGCGTGCAAATGTGTTCGGGAAAGGAGGCGCGGAGGGGTGTTTTTTGTTCCAAACCGCCCCTATGGTTTGTGTTGATTTTTGATTTATGTATTTTTGTATGACCAAAGAACTGTAGAAGTCAACAACCGAAATTGAGCTGATATATGGAAAAGAAAGAAACAACGACAGAAGTAGCCATTTTTGCCGGAGGATGTTTTTGGGGTGTGGAGTACTATATGAAGCAGTTGCCAGGCATCGTCTCCATCGAAGCGGGCTACATTGGTGGCCATCAGGACAACCCTTCATATCGGGAAGTGAAGGCACATCTCACGGGGCATGCCGAGGCCGTGCGCATTGTGTTCGACCCTTCGGTGGTCGACTATGAAACCCTTGCCAAGCGTTTTTTCGAGATTCACGACCCGGGGCAGACCGACGGGCAGGGGACGGACCTCGGACCGCAATATCGTTCGGAGATATTTTACACGAATGAGCGTCAAAGAGAAGTGGCAGGGCGGCTGATGGAGGTTTTGCGCTCCAAAGGGATTCCGGTGTCCACCCGGCTGACGCCGGCTTCCACTTTCTGGCCTGCCGAAGACTATCACCAGCATTATTTTGAGAAAAATGGAGGCGAACCCGACTGCCACCGCTATGTGAAGCGTTTCTGAGGCAAGCCTCCGCGGAGAGGAAAAAGAGCGCTGCGTGCCGGTATGGGCCGGGCGCAGCACTCTTTCTATCGGGGGCTTATTTTCTTTTCTTGTTTTTGCGTTTCTTCACTTGTTCGACAGCTTCCGAGATGATGGGATGGTTGGCGAAACGTTGCGTGTAGCTGGTATAATCCGGATGGATGCGTTCGTAGGTCGGGTCAGTGAAAAGCGGGCTGGTGATGATGTGGTCGGCCGTGGAGCGGTTGCAGCAGAACACGATGTTTTCCACACCGGCCAGGCGCGTCAGTGCTTTTACGTCGGTGTCGTGTGGTTGCAGGGTCATGGGGTCGGTGAAGAAGAAGAGGTAGTCGATTTCTCCCTCCACAATGCGCGACCCGATTTGCTGGTCGCCACCCAGCGGGCCCGATTTGAGGATGGTGATGTCCCATTCGATGTCCGGATGTTTCTCCTCCAAAGCCTGTTTGATGAGCGTTCCCGTTGTCCCTGTGCAGTAGAACTTATGCCCGATGAGGCGCTCAGAATTCCACAGCACCCATTCAATCATGTCTTTCTTCATGGCGTCATGTGCCACTAAGCCGATTTTGCGAATAACTTTGGTCATAGCTGTATTGGTTTTAAAGTTCAAAGCACAACAAAGATACGCTATCGTTTGCAACCTTTTCACTTCAGGAGAGGATATTCTCTTGCCCGGCTGTGGAATTTGTATGAAAGTTCATGTAAGTCGGGTATAACAACCCGTAATATTGGTAAGCTCTGCTTGCGTGCAGACTCGTATCTTTGCATACGTAAATCAGCCCTTTGTGGCACGTCATTGTAAGACAAGTAAACGAACATTTAGATTATGACATTAGACGAATTTAAAGAGATTGCAAAGGCAGGTAAGCCTTTGGACACGGAAGAAATATGGTTGTTCATGGACCAGATGAGCAACGAGGCACGGCAAATCACCTTTCGCTTGAACTCGGCTTTCCATACGCCGGACGAGGTGCGCGCACTCTTGTCGGAGCTGTTTGGCAAGCCTGTGCCGGCGACTTTCCGTGTGTTTCCTCCGTTTTATGCCGATTTTGGTAAAAACATCGAGGTGGGCGAAGGGGTGTTCATTAATGCGTGTTGCCACTTCCAAGACCACGGTGGCGTGACCCTCGGCGATGGTTGCCAGATAGGGCACAACGTGGTGTTTGCCACTTTGAACCATTTTTTAGAGCCAGCAAAGCGCAAGTTGTCTTATCCAGCTCCCATCGTGTTGGGAAAAAATGTCTGGGTGGGTTCCAATGCGACCATCCTCCAGGGGGTGACCATCGGCGACAATGCCGTGATAGCGGCCGGTGCTGTGGTGACAAAGGATGTCCCTGCCGGTTGTGTCGCTGCGGGTGTGCCGGCCAAAGTCGTGAAGAAAATCGAAGTTTAATCTCTCAATAGAAGCTTATGAAAACGATGAAGAAGTTAGCTTGTTCTTTGATGCTTTTGGCCGGAACAGCTTGTGCCGGAGCACAGACAGCTCCCGGGCAACAGTCGCCAGAAAGTAGTGAGTTGCCTAAGGTGTATATGTTCAAGGAAATCAATCCGGACAATCTGGTAAAAATTTACGAGGCGTTGGGCCGTCGGGCGACGGGCCGGGTAGCCGTGAAGCTGTCTACCGGAGAACCGGGTGGCCACAATTTCCTGCAACCGTCGTTGATAAAAAGCCTGGTGCAGAAGGTGGACGGCACTATCGTGGAGTGCAATACGGCCTACGGCGGCGGACGTTCCGATACGGAAAAGCATCTGAAGGCTGCCGAGGAGCATGGTTTTACGGCTATTGCTCCGGTCGACATCATGGATGCCGAGGGAGAGATGCGTTTGCCTGTGGCCGGCGGCAAGCATATTGCCTACGACATTGTCGGTTCGCATTACGCGAACTATGATTTTACTCTCGTGCTCTCTCATTTCAAGGGGCATGCGATGGCTGGTTTTGGCGGAGCCATCAAAAACATTTCCATCGGCATCGCTTCTTCGAACGGAAAGCGGTGGATACACTCTGCGGGCGAAAGCACGGAAAGCTGGGGAAGCCCTGCACAGGAAGATTTTCTGGAGACGATGGCCGAGGCTGCCAAGGCCGTGGTCGACCATTGTGGCGATAACATCTTGTATATCAGTGTGGCAAACAACCTGTCGGTAGATTGTGACTGCGACTCTTCTCCCGAAGACCCGAAGATGGGCGACATCGGCATTCTTGCCTCTCTCGACCCTGTGGCTCTGGATAAGGCTTGCACAGATCTGGTGCGGAGTTCCGAGGACCATGGAAAGATACATCTCATCGAACGTATAGACTCCCGCAAAGGAATGCACACGCTGGACTATGCCGAGCAGATAGGATTGGGAAGCCAACAGTATGAGTTGGTTCGGTTAGACTGATGCCGGCAGGCTGGCAATGATAATAGTTGCGGGGATGTGTCTTTGGGGATACATCCCCGTTCTGTTATGGTCGGCTTGGGCGTGTTTTGGCAGATGCTTTTAACTGTTTGTCGGCTACTTTCAGGCTACGCACGATTTGCCAGCGGTAGACAATGCAAGTGGTGATGAAGTAGACTCCGGCCTGAATCCAGAGGGCACAGATTTCAGTGGAGACGTCGGCCAAGGTTGCTCCCATGGTGTTGATGTGTACAAAACCGTTGATGCCGAATGTCGAGGGGAAAAGCCAGGAGAATGTCTTCCAAAACGTCGGGATGGATGCGCCCGGCCACGAGATGCCGCTGATGAACAGCAGGGGCAGTGAGGTAAATACAAACAGCAACATGCACGTTTCCCGATTGCGGGCTACGGCCGAAAGGGTCATGGCGAAGAAGATGCAGGCCAATAGATAGGGCAACATGAAGGTGGACAGGGTTTCGGCATCGGCCAGTTGCACTAAGCTAAACAAATGCGGCACGACACAAGCGATATAGGTCCCCATGAGCATGTATATCATCAGATAAGCGAGCGCCTTGCCCGTCACGATACGGAGCGTGCCGTGATGGTGTTTGTCGATGGAGACTAGTTCGAGAAAGCGGTTTTCTTCCCGTTGTGTTCCCACTGACAGGCCTACGCCCAGCAGCAATGTCTGCTGGATGATGAGCATTAAGACGGCAGGGATGAGGAATGAAGCAAAGCCGTTTTGCGGGTTGAAAAGTGTAACATATTCGTAGTCGATGGGGCGTGTCGAGACTTCACTTTCTCGTGGGCTGACACCTCCCAGGCGGGTTATTTGTATTTCTCTGTTCATGTCGAGCGACACTTCGGTGCAAGTGCTGAGCAGGGCTTTATAATAGAGCAATCCGCTCATGTCGCAATAGATAGATGCGGTTGCTTGCTCGCCGTGTGTCAGCCGCTCGTTAAATTCCGACGGGATGTAGATGGTGCCGTAAGCCCCTTTTTCCCGCATGATGCTTTTGGCTTCTTCCACGTCGGCCGCTTGTGCCACGATGTGTACATCGGCAGAGCCGTCGACCCGGCGTAAAAATTCCCGCGACGTACTGGAGTGCGACTCATCGACAGCCACGACTGGTACCTCGCGCACGGTTTCGTTTGTGTAGATGAAGGCATAGACCAACGGATATCCTAGGGGGACGAGGATGAAGAAGATGAGCACGCCGGCGTCTCGGAAGACATTGCGCATTTCCATGCCCCAGACGTGGAAGATGTCAGTCAACCCTTCGTGCAATATGTCGTGTAAGTTTAGATTCTTCATGATGTTCTTTCGTTTAGGGGATGTATCGGTAGTAAAGAATGGCGTTGTGCAACCGTTTCAGGATAAACAGCGGCAGCAGGGCAAATATCAGCAAAGCCAAGTAGGCTTCCCAACTGTATATCATGGGATAGCCGTTGAGCGCCTGGTCTACGTAGATGAGGAAGTAATGCCTCAACGGGAAGAGCACGCTTAAAGCCTGGAGCGAAGGGTGCATGGCCATGACCGGGAAACTGAATCCGGAAATGGAAAACGAGATGACTCCCCACAGGGAGGCGGCGCTCAGCGCAAAACGCAGGGATGGCAATAACCCGTAAAGGAATATGCCGAACGACTGCGATGCCAGTACCATAAGGAGTGAAGCTATGAGCATGGGCAGGATGCCGTTGTTACACGGGTAGTCCAAGATAAGATATAGATAGATATTGTAGCTTGTGGCCATGATGAAGAACACGATGGTGTGGGGCAGGAGTTTGCCTGCCAAAGCCAGTGGCAGATTGTTGCCTGCTGTGCGCATCCACGTCCGTGCCGTGCCTTCTTTTACTTCCGAACCGATGGCATATACGGTCACCAGGAAGATGAGCAGCATCAGTATGCCGGGGATTAACGTATTGCTGAGATACACCGAATAGTTCAGCCACGGATTGTGTAGCGGGTGTGTGTCGATGACGATAGGTTGCAGGAAGCCCATTGCCTGCCGTTCGGTCGCGCCGTGGGCAAGAAGTGTCTGTTGGCCCACTGAAGCGTTGGCCAGTACGGTCATGGTCAGCATGTCTTTGTAGAGGAGCGAGCCGGCAATGAGGTATGTACCGTTGGTGTAGAACGACACGCGAGGTTGCCGTCCGGCAATGGCATCGGCCGTAGTTCCGTGTGGAATGTAGTAGAAAGCATAGATTTCGCCGCGTTGCATGGCCTGCCGTGCTTCCGTCACGTCCTTATAATGTGCTGTGATGTGAGTTTGCTGGAATGCGTCGAGGTTGCGCAATAGTGCGCGCGTGGTCGACGTGTTGTCCTGGTCTACGGCTCCCACGGGCAAGTTGGTCGGCAGGCCGTCGGCCATCAAGGTTGTAAAGAATATGTAGCAGAACAATGGCGCGATGACCATGCAGAAGACATAGAGCGGACGTGAACACATCCGTCTGACTTCACGCTTGACGAGCATTGCCATCCGATGTAGGACCGTTAACATAGTTGATTCGTTTCGTTTGTAAGCAAGACAGGGTTATTTTTTGCCTTCCCGCACGATGATGCTCATGCCGGGACGCAGGCCGGGAAGCGGGTGTGCCGGTTCGGCCCGCACCTCAAAAGTCTTCAGGTCAAATTGTCCGGTAGCTTTGGTTGCCTTCCAAGCTGCATAGCTTCCAAGGTCTTTCAGATAGTAGACTTTTAAGTATACCTCTTGGTCTAGTGCAGGCACATAGGCTGTGATTTCCTTTCCCACCTGAAAGTCTTTCAGCAAGTCTTCACGTACATTGAAAGTGGCCCATACGGCATCGAGCATGGTGACATTCATGATGGGTGCTCCCGTGCCTACCAATTCTCCCACTTTGGGAAAGATTTCAGTCACTTCGCCATCAGCCTGGGCGATAAGCACAGTTTCGTCGATGTAGGATGTCACTTCTGCCACAGCGCCTTTGGCCCTGTCGACCATGGCGGCCGCCATCTCCTTGTCTTCGCGCTGTGCTCCGTTTCGGGCCATGTCATATTGGGCATGGGCTGCTTTTTCGGAAGCTATCATGGCTTGGTAGTTGGCATACGCCTCGTCGCGTTTCTGGGCAGACATGACGCCTTCTTCATAAAGGCGGTTGACGCGATTGTAAGACTTTTCGGCAATCTCCAGTCCGGCCTTTGCCTTTTGCCATAGCTCGAAAGCTGCTTGCAGTTGCTCTGCGCGGGTGCCGCGTTCGGCCTTTTCATGTTGTGCCAATGCGGCCGCTTGTGCGGCTTCGGCCTGTGTCAGCTTGGCCTGTACGTCAGGTGCTTCGAGCAGGGCGAGAGTGTCTCCGCGGTGTACACGTTGTCCTTCTTTGACGCGGAGTTCCAGTATGCGGCCGGGCACCTTGCTGGACACGCGGTATTCGTCGGCTTCAGCCTGTCCTTGGACGAACTCGGGCGACTTGCCGAGTGTGAGGTAACCGATGAGGGCTACGATGCCGATGACTATTACCAGCGTGACGAGTGCCCATATAATGTTTTTGTTTTGTTGTTTATTTGTAAGCATAGTCTTTTTTATTTGTTTGAAGTTTGATGATAAGGTTCAGTGTCTTAAAATCCGGCAGACAGTTGTCCAATAGCTTTTTTGAGGTAGACGTCCGTGAGTTTCACGTCTATCTGGGCATCAATCTTTTCCGATTGTGCCGACAGCCATGCCGTCTGTGCTTCCAACACGTTGCTTGTGGAAATGACGCCTTCGCGGAAGCCCAGATTGGCGTAACGCAAGTTTTCTTCAGCTTTTTCCATGTTTTTCTGAGCCATAGTCAGTTTATGGGCCGCTTCGTTGACTTTGTAGGCGCATTGGTTTACTTGCAGCTCGATTTGTTCCTTGGCATTGTCCAGTTGGTAGCGGGCTGCGTCGGCTTGCGCACGGGCCGATTTCACCTTATAAACACCTTCGCCCCAATGAAATAGCGGGATGTTTACCATGACCCCTACACTCCACATGCCGCGAAACTTCTTCTCGAAACTGTTAAACACAGACGGGTTAGTGACGAGGTAGTTGCCCGTGAGTGCCACGCTGGGAAGGAACTCCGAACGAACGAGGTTCACCTTTTGCCGGTAGATTTTGTTAGCCAGTTCGAGGCTGATGATTTCAGGCCGGTTGGCCAGCGCAGTCTCCACGTTGGCCGTTGTGCTGCTGGCCGGCAAGGCGAGGTCGTTTAGTTCTTCGTCTGCCAGTCGGATTGGGGTGTCCAAGGGGATGCCGCAGCGTTGACACAGCAGCATGCGTGCCAGCGATAGCCCGTCGTTCACTTTGGTGAGCGTCATTTCAGCTTCGTTCACTTTCACTTTGACCGACAGTCCGTCTGCTTTCGTGGCCACACCTTCGCGTATCATCTTGTCCACATCGCTGTCTAGCTTCTTCACCAGTTCGAGGAAACTCTCGGCCAGTTTTTTCTTATTGGCCAGCGACACCACTTGCCAGTAGGCTTCGTCTGTGCTGAGGATAGTTTCTTGAGTCCCGGCCTTTTCCTGCGCTTGGGAAAGTTTCTCCGTGAAGCGGGTGATTTGGTTGTAAGCTCTTATTTTTCCACCCATGAAGATAGGTTGTGTCAGGGTGACGGCTCCTGCGTAAACATTGCGCGTGTCGGTGCGCAGGCCGTTTACCAGTGTCCCGCCCAAGGAGTTGAGCAGTTGGTCCACGCCCAGCGTTTGCAGGGGTGGGATGGCCGTGGCCACGGTAGTACCCATGTTGCTGATGGCTGTTTGCTGTTCGTCGCTCAGCAGGGAGATTTCACGGTTGTTGTGCAGATAGGCACCGGTGGCAGAGAGTTTGGGCAGGTAGTTGGTGAAAGCTGCTTTCCGCTCAAAGTGGGCAGCCTTCGTTTTCTCGCGTGTGATGCGCAGCTCTTTGTTGTTTTGCAGTGCCAGCGCACGGCAACTGTCCAGCGTGAGGACTGTCTGGCTGTATACCGTCGCGCTGCCGACAGTACAAAACAAGAGGATGCCGATAAGTGTCTTCATATTCCGTTTGGGATTAAATGTTTGACATTCCTCCAAAAAAGGAGAATTGTTGCGTATGCAACGATGTGTGCAAAATAAAATGCCATTGCTTAAAAAGCAATAGCATTTTAGGAAATAATAACGTTGTAGAGGTTAAAAAAGGCTTATCGTCAATCTAGTTCGAAGGTTTGTGACCCTATGAGATTGCCGTCGGCAAAAATGTCGACCCGGTAGGTTCCTGCCTGGAGAAACTCTTCCACGTCCCAATAGACTTTGACGGCCTGTTCCTCACCCGTATATTCGATGTATTTCTTGATGGAGTATGCGATGTTCCGGTCTTCGTAGCTGAAGGTGTTCGATGCGTTTTTGGTGAGCACTTCCTGGTTAGGCTTTGTGATGCGGACATAGATGGCGCGTTGGCCTGTTTCGGCAGTAATGTTTTTCACGATGGTGAAGCCGATGTCAAGGCGGGTAATGCGTTTGATGCGGCTCGTCTCCTTGCCTCGTTTGTTGACAGGAGTGATGGAAATGTGGGTCGCGTCAAGTTGGGAAGCCAGTGTCACTTTTTCGTTCAGCGTCTTTTTCTCTTCGCTCAAGTTGCTGATTTGCTGCGTGGCCTCGTTGTATTTCTTCTTCACTGTTTGGTTTTCCGATGCCAGTTGCTGGTTGATGCGGTTCAGCGAGTCGATTTGAATGATGTAGGTGCGCATGACGGCGCGGACAGTCTTCAGCTCTTTGCGTAGGCGCGTGATTTCGGCCGCGTTGGTTGCTTTCACTTGGCGCAATTCTTCGAGCAGCCGTTGGGTACGCAGTTTCTCTTGCTCCAGTTTCTCGTAGAGCGAATCATTGTTGATTTTGATTTGCAGTTCGTCGTATTGGGTCGCGAAACTTGAATATTCGTTTTCCAATTCTTCCTTTTCCACCTCGAAAAGTTGTTGCATTTCCTGGTTGGCCGTGTGGCTGCGGAAAAGCAGGAAGGACACTGCGCCCAGTCCTAGGATGAGCACAATGATGAGTGTGACGATGAGACCTTTCTTGTTTTCCATTGTTGTTTTACGTGTGTTTGATTGGTGAATAAACCTGTGGGCAAAGATAGGGAATTGTTTTGGGAAACGTAG
>ERZ779889.1575-NODE-1575-length-22086-cov-6.386864_pt1 | contig 22086 bp, 14 predicted proteins | sample MGYA00511030_ERZ779889 | MGnify/ENA primary metagenome ERZ779889 (study PRJEB29588, sample SAMEA2160616) | human gut metagenome | biome: human gut; feature: human-associated habitat; material: faeces | place: Denmark | collected 2008/2010 ...
GTATAGGTGCGGAAGGTGGGGTCCTCCTCGGCCAGCTTGACCAGCGCCAGCGTCATGCGCTCCTGCCCGGCCTTGGTCTTGGGCTCGATGGCCACGCGGATGACCGGCTCCGGGAACGTCATGGACTCCAGCAGCAGCTGCCGGTTCTCGACGCAGAGCGTATCGCCCGTGGTCGTATCCTTCATGCCGACCAGCGCGACGATGTCGCCCGCGTAGATCTGCTCGACCTCCGTGCGCCGGTCCGCATGCATGAGCATGATGCGGCCCACGCGCTCGCGCTTGCCCTTGGTGGAATTGTAAACGTATGTGCCGGACTTGAGCGTGCCGCTGTATACCCTGAAGAAGGCCAGCCGCCCCACAAAGGGGTCTGTAACTATCTTAAAGGCCAGAGCCGCAAAGGGCTCGTCGTCCGCGCACCTGAGCTGTATCTCCTTAGTGCCGTCCTTGCTGGTACCAACTGGCGCTGGCACATCCAACGGGGAGGGCAGGAAGTCCACTATGGCGTTGAGCAGGGGCTGCACGCCCTTGTTGCGGTAGGATGTGCCGCAGCATACGGGCACCAGCTCGTTTGCTATTGTCTTTTTCCTTATGCAGGCGATCATATCCTCTGGGGAAAGGTCGCCTTCATCAAGGTACTTTTCCATCATCTCATCGTCCGCGTCGGCTATGGCGTCCAAAAGCTCTGCCCTGTACTGCTCCGCGTCGGCGCGCATATGCTCGGGGATCTCCTCCTCGCGTATATCCACACCTTCGTTGTCGTAATACACCTCGGCCTTCATGCGCACAAGGTCGATTATCCCGACAAAGTCCGCCTCGCTGCCTATCGGCAGCTGTATGGGCACGGCGTTGGCGCCCAGGCGCTTCTTCATCATGCTTATGACGTTGAAGAAGTCCGCGCCTACTATGTCCATCTTGTTCACATAGGCTATGCGGGGTACATTGTACTTGGTAGCCTGATGCCATACCGTCTCGCTCTGGGGCTCCACGCCGCCCTTGGCGCAGAATACCGCCACGGCGCCGTCCAGCACCCTCAGTGACCTCTCCACTTCAACGGTAAAGTCAACGTGACCCGGCGTGTCGATGATGTTTATGCGATGCTCCCGCCAATATGTGGTGGTAGCGGCGGAGGCTATGGTTATGCCCCTCTCCTGCTCCTGCACCATAAAGTCCATAGTGGCGGCGCCTTCATGCACTTCACCTACCTTGTGTATTTTTCCCGTGTAGAAAAGTATGCGCTCGGTGGTGGTGGTCTTTCCGGCGTCAATATGAGCCATTATGCCGATATTTCTCGTTTTTTCCAGCGGTGTGGTTCTGGGCATTTCCTCTGCCTCCTTTCCCTTGTCGCTATTGCTCCGCTCAACAGATACGGCGTGCGATTGCACGCCGCATTTGAAAATATGCTGTTGTCTGCTTTACCACCTGTAATGGGCGAAGGCACGGTTGGCCTCTGCCATCCTGTGGGTGTCTTCCTTCTTCTTGAAGGCGCCGCCTGCGTTGTTGCAGGCATCCAGTATTTCACCGGCAAGGCGCTCCTGCATGGTGCGCTCGCTGCGGGCGCGGGCATAGCTTACCAGCCAACGAAGGCCAAGGGTCTGACGGCGCTCGGGACGGATCTCGATAGGTACCTGATAGGTAGCGCCGCCCACGCGGCGGGCCTTGACTTCCAGAACGGGCATGATGTTGTTCATGGCCTCCTCGAAGACCTCCAGAGGCTCGCGGCCGGTCTTGTCCTTTATTATATCGAAGGCGCCGTAGCAGGCCTTCTGAGCGGTGCCGCGCTTGCCGTCAAGCATTACCTGATTGACGAGCTTGGTAACGAGCTTTCCGCCGTAAATAGGGTCATCCAGAACTTCACGCTTGGGTACAAATCCACGTCTTGGCATATTCTGTTACCTCCTTACTTCTTGGGGCGCTTTGCGCCATAGCGGGAACGGGCCTGCATGCGCTTTGCAACGCCTGCGGTATCCAGAGCGCCGCGAATGATGTGGTAACGGACGCCAGGGAGATCCTTTACACGGCCGCCGCGAATGAGAACCACGGAGTGCTCCTGCAGGTTGTGGCCGATGCCGGGGATATAGGCGGTACCCTCGAGACCGTCGGTAAGACGGATACGGGCGATCTTACGAAGAGCTGAGTTAGGCTTTTTGGGGGTCATAGTACGCACTGCGGTGCAGACGCCGCGGCGCTGGGGGCACTGCTTCAGTATAGGTGAATTGGACTTATACTTTACCTGTTCCCTGCCTTTGCGAACCAACTGGTTAATAGTAGGCATTAGGTTTTCTCCTTTTCAAAATATATTTGTTATTTATATTAAGAAAATCCTCTGCAACCCCTTGAAGAGGAATTTTTCCCGATAAATAAGCCGCCGCTTCTGCGCAGAACTGCCCTGAATGCATACTCTGCCCATAAAGTACAGCATTCGTATTCTACAACATAAGCGGCCCGCTGTCAAACGTTTTTAATGATTTTCTTTCGAAAAACACTATATATTTTGCTCTTCCTTCCCTTTTTTCTCCGATGCGGTGAACAGGCCCTGCCTAAGGGGCTCCCTGGAGAATACCAGCCTGCTCATATCCTTGTAGGGGCTTATCTCGAACCAGCCCCTTGCCTTGAATTCGTCAAGGCCTGGCACCTCGAATATGTCCATACAGGTAGTCTCGGAGAACTTTTTTATCATGCTCTTGCGGCTTGCCCTGCCTATAAGCCACGTTCCACCCACTACTATCACAAACAGCAGCAGCGGCATGTAGCTTCCTATGGCGGCTATGGCCTCGGCCGTGGGCGTGAAGTTCAGCACGGCCAGCATTATTATTGCCACGGTAAGGGTGACTGCCGCCTCGCGGTTAGAAGCGGCATTGTGCTTTTTGCGGCAGTTGGAGCAGCAGGAAAGCTGCACCGGCAGCATGGAGCCTATGCGTAGCTTTGTCTTTAAGCCTATGGCGTTCCTTCCCTCCCGCTTGGGTTCCGGATGGCCTATATCAGCCATGGCGTAGCAATCCGCCCTGTTTTTCTTTTCGCCCTTGCAGAGCACGCACTCCTCTCCTTCGAAGAAGCGAGCCATACCGCCCTCCGGCATAAGGCTCTCTATGGCGTCGATATCCGCCTTTATGCCCGCGGCGTTGTCATTTGTCACAGTGCAGGTTCTGCAGCTCTTCATATTGAGCTTTTTGCAGTATTCTCCGCCGTACAGCGGACAGTCTGTCCTTGTGTATTTTGCCATTTCTGATCCTCCATACAATAGCCCCCATGGACAACTATCGCCCATGGGGTCCATTTAAGGCTGTATTTATTGTTCGGTTACGGTGGGGATATCTTCCTTCTCACGCACCTCTACGTTGTGGTAGCGCTTGAGGCCTATGCCGGCAGGTATAAGCTTGCCGATTATGACGTTCTCCTTGAGACCTACCAACGGATCCACCTTGCCCTTTATAGCGGCTTCGGTGAGCACCCTGGTGGTTTCCTGGAAGGATGCGGCAGATAGGAAGGAATCGGTAGCCAGGGCGGCCTTTGTTATGCCCAGCAGCTTGCGCTTTGCGACTGCGGGCTGCTTGCCCTCGAGTATAACCCTCTCGTTCTCGTTTTCGAAGGCGAATATATCCACCAGCTCGCCCGGGAGCAAAGTAGTGTCGCCCGCGTCCTCTATCTGTACCTTGCGGAGCATCTGGCGGATAATGACTTCGATGTGCTTATCCGCGATCTCAACGCCCTGGAGACGGTATACGCTCTGTACTTCCTTGAGCATATATGCCTGAACGCCCTTTACGCCCTTTATCTTCAGTATATCGTTGGGGTTGATGGAACCGTCGGTCAGCTCGTCGCCTGCGTCCACCATGTCGCCGTCCCTGACTCTCAGCTTTGAGCCGAAGGGGATAAGGTACTTGGCGCTCTCGCCGTCATCGTTGGTTATGGTAGCCTCCCGCTTCTTGCCCTCGGTAAGGGACACGCGGCCGCTTATCTCGGAGATGACCGCAAGGCCCTTAGGCTTGCGCGCTTCGAATATTTCAACGACACGGGGAAGACCCTGTGTTATATCGTCGGCAGATGCAACGCCGCCGGTATGGAAGGTACGCATGGTCAGCTGCGTACCGGGCTCGCCTATGGCCTGAGCGGCGATGATGCCTACGGCCTCGCCTATGTCTACCTTGCCGCCGGTTGCCAGGTTGGCGCCGTAGCAGTGCGCGCACACGCCGTGCTCGCTGCGGCAGGTGAATACGCTGCGGCAGCTTACGGTCTTTATGCCTGCGTTGATTATACGGTCGCGTATGCTGAAGGTTATCATCTCGTTGCAGGGGATTATGAGCTCACCGGTGGTGGGATCGTAAACGTCCTCTGCGGTGTAGCGGCCCAGCAGCCTGTCGCTGAGGGGCTCTACTACCTTGTTGCCTTCCATAATGGCGCTTATGGGCATGCCCTTTGGACGTTCGCCGCGGGAAGCGGCACAGTCCTCTTCGCGGATTATGACGTCCTGAGATACGTCCACCAGTCTTCTGGTGAGATAACCGGAGTCTGCAGTACGCAGTGCAGTATCCGCCAAGCCCTTTCTGGCGCCGTGGGAGCTTATGAAGAACTCCAGAACTGTCAGGCCCTCACGGAAGTTAGCCCTTATAGGCACCTCTATGATCTGGCCGGAAGGGTCTGCCATAAGTCCGCGCATACCTGCCAGCTGACGTATCTGGTTCTTACTGCCTCGGGCTCCGGAGTCCGCCATCATAGCGATGGGGTTGTAGGGATCGAGGGAGCTCATCAGCGCGTCGGTAACTTTATCGGTAGCATCTTCCCAGACCTTTATGACGTAGCTCCTGCGCTCGCTGTCGGAAAGCATACCGGCGTGGAACAGGTTGTCTATCTCCGCCACCTCATTCTCGGCCTTGGCGATAATTTCCTTCTTCTCCGCAGGTACCTGTATATCCTGGAAGCCTACGGTTATGCCGCCGCGGGTGGAATACTTATAGCCCAGCGCCTTTACGGCATCCAGCATCTCTGCGGTGCGGGTGGGACCGTACTTGCGGTAGCAGCGGTCGATTATCTTTCCCAGATCCTTCTTTACTACCAGCTTATCGATCTCCAGCTTGAACATGTCGTCCAGCGTATCCCGCGGCACATAGCCCAGATCCTGAGGTATTGCGTCGTTGAATATGAGACGGCCTACGGAGGTGTCTATGACGCGGCGGTACTTCTTGCCTTCCCATTCCCGCTCTATGCGCACCTTCACCTTGGACTGGAGGGTGACTTCGCCCATCTGGTATGCCATGAAGGCCTCGTCCTGGCTGCAGAAGACCTTGCCCTCGCCCTTCATGCCGTCGCGCTGGAGGGTCAGGTAGTAGCAGCCAAGTACCATATCCTGAGTAGGACAGGTAACGGGCTTGCCGTCCTGAGGCTTCAGTATGTTGTTTGAGGCCAGCATAAGGAAGCGGGCCTCGGTCTGTGCCTCAACGGAAAGAGGCACATGGACCGCCATCTGGTCGCCGTCAAAGTCGGCGTTGAACGCGGTACACGCAAGGGGGTGCAGCTTGATGGCGCGGCCCTCTACCAGCACCGGCTCGAATGCCTGTATGCCCAGGCGGTGCAGCGTAGGCGCGCGGTTGAGGAGTACGGGGTGCTCTTTTATTACGCCCTCCAGTACGTCCCAGACCTCGGGCTTTACACGCTCTACCATGCGCTTCGCGCTCTTTATGTTGTGTGCATATGCGTCCTCAACAAGCTTCTTCATTACGAAGGGCTTGAACAGCTCCAGCGCCATCTCCTTTGGCAGTCCGCACTGATACATCTTGAGCTCAGGGCCTACGACTATAACGGAACGGCCGGAATAGTCCACGCGCTTGCCCAGCAGGTTCTGGCGGAAGCGTCCCTGCTTGCCCCGCAGCATGTCGGACAGAGACTTGAGGGGCCTGTTGCCGGGGCCGGTAACGGGGCGTCCGCGCCTGCCGTTGTCTATGAGCGCATCCACCGCCTCCTGAAGCATACGCTTTTCGTTGCGCACTATGATATCCGGCGCGCGCAGCTCCAACAGTCTCTTGAGGCGGTTGTTTCTGTTTATAACTCTGCGGTACAGGTCGTTCAGGTCGGAGGTGGCGAACCTGCCGCCGTCAAGCTGTACCATAGGGCGAAGCTCGGGGGGCAGCACTGGCACTGCGTCCATGATTATCCACTCGGGCTTATTGCCGCTCTTTATAAAGGCTTCCACTACCTCCAGGCGCTTGATGGCATTGCTGCGCTTCTGGCCGGAGGAGTTGTCTATCTCCCTGCGGAGCTCTTCTTCCAGCTTTTCAAGGTCCAGCGCCTGCAAAAGCTCCTTTATGGCCTCTGCGCCCATACCTGCGCGGAAGGATTTCGGCCCGTACTCGGCCTGGGCGTCCCGGTATTCCTTATCGGAGAGCACCTGCTTGTACATGAGGGGGGTGGTGCCCGGATCCAGCACTACAAAGGCCGCGAAGTACAGCACCTTTTCGAGGGAGCGGGGGGACATATCCAGCAGCATCTTCATGCGGCAGGGAATGCCCTTAAAATACCATATATGGGATACGGGGGCGGCCAGCTCTATGTGGCCCATGCGCTCGCGGCGCACCTTTGCCCTCGTTACCTCTACGCCGCACTTGTCGCAGACAACGCCCTTGTAGCGCACCCGCTTATAGCGTCCGCAGTGGCACTCCCAGTCCTTGGTGGGCCCGAATATGCGCTCACAGAACAGGCCGTCGCGCTCGGGCTTCAGGGTACGGTAGTTTATGGTTTCGGGTTTCTTTACCTCGCCGTGGGACCATTCGCGGATCTTTTCAGGTGAGGCAAGGCCAATCTGTATAGCGTCGAAATTGGTAAGCTCAAACAATTTCTTAATCTCCCTTCGGCCTTATTAGTTCAAGTCGTCTGTATCATCGCCGTCTGCGGAAATATCGAAGTCATCTCCGTCGTCGGCTGCATCGTCAAAATCGAATTCGTCAAACTCGGCAAAGTCGCTGTCGTTTGCATACTGGTCCGGTGTATCCTCAAGGCCCGCCATGTTGACGTCCATAGGCGCCACATCCTCGTCGTCTATCATCTCGCCGATCTTTATCTCTTCCTTTGTCTCGTTGAGCACCTTTATATCGAGGCCCAGCGACTGAAGCTCCTTTATGAGCACCTTGAAGGATTCGGGCACGCCCGGCTCAGGCACATTCTCGCCCTTGACTATGGCCTCATAGGTCTTTACGCGGCCCACGACGTCATCGGACTTGACGGTGAGGATTTCCTGAAGGGTATTGGCGGCGCCATAGGCCTCCAGTGCCCAAACCTCCATTTCGCCGAAGCGCTGGCCGCCAAACTGGGCCTTGCCGCCCAGAGGCTGCTGAGTAACCAGGCTGTAGGGGCCGGTGGAACGGGCATGTATCTTGTCGTCTACCAGGTGATGCAGCTTCAGGTAGTACATGTAGCCTACGGATATTCTGTTCTCGAAGGGCTCGCCGGTGCGGCCGTCATAAAGCACCGTCTTGCCGTCCCAGTCCTTGCCTGCCTTTACCAGCATGGACTTTATGTCCTCCTCGGTAGCGCCATCGAATACGGGGGTAGCGATGTTCCAGCCAAGGGTCTTGGCGGCCATGCCCAGATGCAGCTCAAGCACCTGACCTATATTCATTCGGGAAGGAACGCCCAGAGGGTTCAGGACTATCTGCAGGGGAGTGCCATCGGGCAGGAAGGGCATATCCTCCTCGGGAAGTATCCTGGATACAACACCCTTGTTGCCGTGGCGGCCCGCCATCTTATCGCCTACGGATATCTTGCGCTTCTGCGCTATGTATACGCGAACCAGCTCGTTTACTCCCGGAGGCAGCTCGTCCTTGTTCGCCCTCGTGAAGACCTTTACGTCTACTATGACTCCGCCTTCGCCATGAGGCACGCGGAGGGAGGTATCCCTGACCTCTCTTGCCTTCTCGCCGAATATGGCGCGGAGCAGCCGCTCCTCGGCGGTGAGCTCAGTCTCGCCCTTGGGCGTTACCTTGCCGACCAGTATGTCGCCGCTCTGCACCTCTGCGCCGATGCGGATAATGCCGCGGTCGTCCAGATTGGCCAGCGCGTCCTCGCCCACGTTGGGGATATCGCGGGTTATCTCCTCCTCGCCCAGCTTGGTATCGCGGGCTTCGGTCTCGTGCTCCTCGATATGTATGGAGGTATAGACGTCTTCCTTGACGAGCTTTTCGCTTATCAGTACGGCGTCCTCGTAGTTATAGCCCTCCCAGGTCATAAAGCCTATGAGGATATTGCGTCCCAGCGCTATCTCTCCCTGATCGGTGGAGGCACCGTCCGCTATCACCTGCCCGGGTATTACCCGTTCGCCCTTTACCACTATGGGACGCTGGTTGATGCAGGTGCCCTGGTTGGAGCGTTTAAACTTGATTATGTTGTAGGTTCTGTCGTTGCCGTCATCGCCGGCTATCACTATACGGCTTGCGTCAACGCGCTTTACGACGCCGTGCTGGCGGGAAAGCACCACGACGCCTGAGTCGTGTGCAGCCTTGTACTCCATGCCTGTGCCCACCACGGGAGCCTCGGGCTTGAGGAGGGGCACTGCCTGACGCTGCATATTGGAGCCCATCAGCGCGCGGTTAGCGTCGTCGTTCTCCAGGAATGGTATCATTGCGGTAGCGACTGACACCAGCTGCTTGGGGGATACGTCCATGTAGTCGGTCTCGGTGGCCTTTACTTCGATTATCTCGTCCAGCCTTCTCGCGACTACCCTGTCCTTGGCAAACCACACCCTGCCGTTCTCGTCGGTAACGGTAGGCTCGTTTGCCTGAGCCACTATGTAGTCGTCCTCCTCGTCGGCGGTGAGGTAAACTATCTCGTTGCTTATGCTCTTGTTCTTCCCGTCCACCCTGCGGTAGGGCGCCTCAATAAAGCCGTAGCGGTTTATGCGGGCATAGGTGGAAAGGGAGTTTATAAGGCCTATGTTAGGGCCTTCAGGGGTCTCTATGGGGCACATGCGGCCGTAATGGGAATAGTGAACGTCTCGAACCTCGAATGTGGCGCGCTCACGGTTCAGGCCTCCGGGGCCCAGAGCGGACAGCCTGCGCTTATGGGTAAGCTCCGCAAGGGGGTTTGTCTGGTCCATAAACTGGGACAGCTGAGATGAACCGAAGAACTCCTTTATGGCGGCCGTCACGGGGCGGATATTTATGAGGTTGGAGGGCATGGCGGTCTCGGTGTCCTGTATGGACATGCGCTCCCGCACCACGCGCTCAAGGCGAGTCATGCCGACGCGGATCTGGTTCTGGAGCAATTCGCCCACACTTCTTATGCGGCGGTTGCCCAGATGGTCGATATCGTCGGTGCGGCCTATGCCGTGGCTCATGCCGAGAAGATAGCTTATGGAGGCGGTTATATCATCGGTGATGATATGGCGGGGTATAAGGTCGTACACCCGGGCCTTCAGGAACTTCTTGAGCTCCTCCTCTTCCATGTCTCCCGCTTCCTCCAGAAGTTTCATGAAGGTGGGGTAATGTACCTTCTCGTTCAGACCGGCCTCTTCGGGATCGAACTTCAGGTAGCACTTGGCGTCCACGAACAGGTTGCCGAGTATCTTTACCCTGGCGCCGTCGGGCGCTACGACGTATACGCCGTGTACGCCGGCGTTTTCGATTGCCTCGGCGGCCTCGCGGCTTATTACTTCTCCCTCAGTGGCAAGTACCTCGCCGGTGCCGGGAGCTATGACGTTTTCCGCCACAGTAAGGCCGTGGAGGCGTGAGGCGATGGAGAGTTTCTTATTAAACTTATAGCGGCCCACTCTGGCAAGGTCGTAGCGCTTGTCAAAGAACAGGGCGTTCAGCAGGCTGCGCGCGGATTCCTCTGTAGGAGGCTCGCCGGGGCGCTGGCGCTTGTATATCTCTATCAGGCCTTCCTCGGTGTTTTTGGTTGTATCCTTCTCGAGGGTTATCTTCAGGCGCTCGTCTTCGCCCAAAAGCTCCAGTATCTCGCCGTCTGAGCTGTAGCCCAGGGCACGCAGCAGCGCAGTTATAAAGACCTTCCTCTGGCGGTCGATCTTTACGTACATTATCTCGTTGCTGTCGGTCTCGTACTCCAGCCACGCGCCGCGGTTAGGTATCACCTGAGAGGCAAAGAGGTGCTTGCCGACTTTATCTATAGATTCGGAATAGTATACGCCGGGTGAGCGGACCAGCTGAGAGACTATTACCCGCTCTGCACCGTTTATGATGAACGTGCCCTGCTCGGTCATAAGAGGGAAGTCGCCCATGAACACGGGCTGTTCCTTGACCTCGCCGGTCTCTTTATTTATAAGGCGAACTGTAACGCGAAGCGGGGCGCAGTAGTTTACGTCCCTTTCCTTGCACTCCTCCACCGAGTATTTCGGATGGTCGAAATCTATGGAGTAATCTACAAACTCAAGGACGAGCTTTTCGGAATAGTCTGTAATGGGCGAAATGTCGTCAAGAACTTCCTTGAGATCCTCCTCCACAAAGCGCTGATAGGAATTTTTCTGAACCTCTATCAGGTCGGGCATATCAAGAACTTCATTGATACGGGAAAAGCTCATGCGCTTTTTCTTGCCCATGTAAACCTCATGCACCATCGCGTTCACTCCTTATACTTTGTTATTACCATATAACCATGGATTATATTATCGGCGCGTCACTCCATATGAGCATTTCCATTTTGTGGGCATAGGATACCCAGCATGATTTTTGTGGGAAAAATCAACTGTAAAAAGGCCAATCCCCGCAATTTACCATGCTAACGCAGTATATTATTGTAACACCGCGTGTCAAGGTTGTCAACGAGAATAATGGCCTTTCTTAATATTTTTTATATTTGGTTTATGTTTGGTCAGCTTCCGGGCAATCGGCCCTGCTTTTTTCTATGCCTGCTTTACCTTGGCGAATATCATTCTGCCTGCCGAGGTCTGCAATACGCTTGTAACCGTGACGTCCACCGTCTCCCCCACTAAGCGCCTGCCGTTTTCTATTACTATCATAGTGCCGTCATCCATATAGCCTATACCCTGGCCCGCCTCCTTGCCCTCCTTGACCACGAACACGCTCATTTCCTCGCCGGGCATTGCGATGGGCTTGAGGGCGTTTGCCAGCTCGTTTATATTGAACACGGGAACCTTGCGCACAGCCGCCACCTTGTTAAGGTTATAATCGTTGGTTACAACCACGCCGCCAAGCTCCGATGCCATGAGTATCAGCTTGGCGTCCACCTCGTCCACATCCTTATAGTCAGTGCTGACTACGGTGATGGGGACGGACTTTTTATCCTGCATGCCCTTGAGTATGTCCAGCCCCCGCCTACCCCTGTTGCGTCTGAGGCCATCGGAGCTGTCCGCGATATGCTGAAGCTCCCTGAGCACAAAGCTCGGCACTATTATTTCGCCCTCAATTATGCCGGTATCACATATTTCCGCGATGCGTCCGTCGATTATGACGGAGGTATCCAGAAGCTTGGGCCGTGCCGAGCCGTGAGCCTTGCCGTGACCGCCTGTAACAGGCATACTGAACTGCCCCTTCCGCCTGCTCATGGCGCTCCACCCAAGGTATCCGAAGGCGATGTACAGTATTACGTCTATGACCAGAACTACCCACGCAGGCTTGAAGCGCGCCACCAGAGTGCTCGCCAAAAATGCAACAACGAGCCCGGCGATCAGACCGCAAACGCAGTAGAGCAGCTGCCCCGCTGGCATTGCTGACATACCGGCCTCGGCATAGCTTATGGCGGCGGTAAGCGGTTCGGCAAATAAAATATTAAAAATGATTGCAATAATAGTACCCGAACCCACAAACACAAGCGCCAGTCCCCATGGAAGCATGCGCTGATACAGCGTAAGCCCTTCCGGGAAGGTGATAACCCTGTTCGCAAGCGCTACAAGCCCCACACCCACCGCGGCTCCCGCCAGGGTGAGCAATAGTCTTGCGACTTTTTTAGCCAATTCTTAACTCCTTTCGTTTAACGGCCCTTGGCCTTATTTTGATATTACCCGATAATATCTCGGATTTCGTCTATATCCCTGCCACTGGCAGCCGAAAGCTCGGCAGAGAGCACCTGCCGGGCGGTTATGAGCATCTTTCTGTCCCCTGCGGAGAGGCCCTTGAGGGAATCCCGCCTTTTGAGACACTTTATAACGTCGGCGACGTCGTATATGTCGCCGCCCTTGAGCTTTGCCAGGTTGTCCCTGTAGCGCTGGTTCCAGTTTTCGCTTTCGGCACACACTGCCGCCGCGTCAAGGTATTCAAAGATCTTCTCGCACTCCGAAGAGTCTATCACAGGTCTCAGGCCAACGCTGTCGGCCGAGGCTACCGGCACCATTGCCGTAAGCTTCGATGTAATGAAGCGCAGGATATAGTACCTGGCCTTTTCGCCAAGCATATCCTTTTCCTCAATGCTTTCCACGATACCCACCCCATGCATGGGATAAAACACGCTGTCGCCTACATCGAACACCTTTTCCTCCTGTTCTCCGTTCATGTGTGCTTCGGAAGGCCTGTCCGAAAAATGGGTGTATCCTTCCACATCATATATTAACTATACACTTCCTTACGGCCCCTTGTCAAACAAAATGCCCTGTTTTCCTGTTTTTTCCGGTTATTGGCCGCCATCGCCCCGGCCTGATATCATGGCGCCCCGTACCATTACCGAGGGGCTGCCGACGCAGCTGCCTCCGGGCATTGAGAAGCGCAGGTCGCCGCCCACCCTTACTATGGATCTGAGCAGCTCTGTAAAATCTCCGCTCAGCGTTATCTCGTTTACGGCACGGACGTCCCTGCCGTCCTTTATGAGCCGCCCTTTGCACAGCACCGAGAACTTGCCGCTCACCGGGTTCACCCCGGCGTGGAGGCCGGAAAAGTCGGTGATGAGCAGGCCGTCCCCCAGCTCGCTTATGAGCTGCCCCAGCGTACCTTCCTTTGGCGCTATGTAAAAATTGGTTATTCTCACGCCTACCGGCGAGCCGGCGCTGCTCCTGCCGCCGTTTGAGGTGGACTTTACCCCCGCCTTCTTGGCGGTCTTGAGGTTGTGCAGCAGCGTCTCCAGCTTTCCGTCCTTTATCACCGCCTTGGCTACGGAAGGAGTACCCTCGTCGTCAAAGGGACTTGAATTGATGGGGTAAAGAGGGTCGTCCATCAGCGTGACGCACTCTGCCGCCATATCCTCGCCCTCCCTGCCCGCCAGGGGCGAAAGGCCCTTCTGGGCGGCGTCGGCAGAAAACATGCCTGCAAAAGCACCCAATATGCTTGCCATAGCGTCGCTGCGGAGTATTATATCGTACTTACCGGGCGCTACGGGCGCGGGATCCATGGCGGCTATGGCCTCATCGACGGCCTCCCGTGCGCAGCCCGCTATGTCCAGCGCCTCACCGTCTGCCCGGAATGCAAAGCCGTCCCGCATCTGGCCCTTATCCTCCAGCACCGGCTCCACATAGCAGCAGGATACCCTGTCGCTCCTTTCGGCCCTGAGGCCCAGAGTGTTGTATATACAGAATCTGCCGCCTGCGGTGACTACCTTGCAGCAGGCCACCCGCTTTACCCGGCCGTCGCACCGCTTTGTCTCCCGTTCCAGCGCCTTGCAGAGCTCTATCTTTTCCGATTCATCCATGTCCTTCAGGGCATCGGTCTTTTTTTGTATTTCGGGATACTCCGCAGGCTCCGCCATGGGGTGTATATCCTCGCTCTTTACCGTCTCCGCATTATCTATGGCCTCCTCCACAAAGCCCTCCGGGTCATCCATAGCTTCGGTATAGGCGTAGCCGTTCCTTCCGTCCTTCTGCACCCTTATGCCTAAACCGAAGGAGGAGCTTACGGTATAGTCGTCCACCTCGTCCTCCAGTACACCTACCGAGAACTCGTCGGACTCGTTTACGCATACCTCCGCACCGTCGCAGCCCCTGTCCATGGCAATGGTCATGAGCCTGTGGGCGTATTCCTTTATTTTCTCGTCCGCCTTTATCCCGGCCTTATGCTCCCTGTCAAGCCCGTTATGCATCACAGTCTGCCTCCCTTTCCGCCAACGGTTATGCCGCTCACCCTTATCCTGGGCTGTCCCACGTTTGTAGGCACACTGCCGGAGCGTGAGCCGCACATGCCGTGGCCAAACCACATATTCATGCCTACCCGGTCTATCTTCATCAGCACCTCCGCCCCCCGGCCTATGAGGGCTGCGCCCCGTACCGGGCAGTGTATCTTGCCGTCCTTTACCCAGTAGCCTTCCAGCACCGAGAAGTTAAATTCGCCTGTCAGCGGGTTCACCGAGCCTCCGCCCATCTTAGCCGCAAAAAGCCCCTCTCCCATGGTCCTTATCATCTCCTCCTCGTCATCGTAGCCGGGGGCGAAGAAGGTGTTGGTCATTCTGGAGGTGGGTGCGAACTCGTAGCTCTGCCGCCTGGCGGAGCCTGTCATGGGCTGGTTCATTATCCGGCTGCCCAGCCTGTCCACAAGATAGCTCTTAAGCATGCCGTTTTGTATGAGTACGTTGCACTGGGATGGGTTGCCCTCGTCGTCGTAGCGTATGCTGCCCCATTCGCCGGGGAGTGTGCCGTCGTCTATGGCGGTAACTATATCGCTGGCTATCTTCTGGCCCAGCTTTCCGCAGAATTCGGAATTGCCGCGGGCGACGGAGGTAGCCTCCAATGAATGCACGCAGGCCTCGTGGAGTATGACTCCGCCGAAGCCGCCGTCTATGACTACCGGCATATATCCCGCCGGGCAATCCACTCCGTGAAGCATTGTAACGGCAGTCCGGGCGGCGGTGCGTCCGTCCTTTTCCGGGTCTATCAGCTCATAAGCCTCAAAGCCCATGCCGAAGGCAGGTATTTCCTGCCCGGTCTGGAATTCCATGCCGTCGCTTGCCACCGCGGTAAAGGCGAGGCGGGTGCGCGGACGCCTGTCCTCCGCCCATACTCCCTCGGTGTTGCAGACCAGCACCTTTTTATCCGTATCCATATATGCGGCGCTGACCTTGGTTATCTCGCCGGACTCAGCCTTCGCCGCGTCTGTTCCAAGCTTTAACAGGTGCACCCGCTTTGCGTTATCCACCGCCGAGAATGGTATCCTGCACCTGTAGTTGCCGTCGCGTATATCCGTGAAGGGCAGCACGCCACCCCCTTCGCCCTTTATTATGGCCGAGGCCCTTTTCGCCGTCTCCACAAGGGCGGACTCGGATATATCCACCGTATAGGCGTAGGCGGAACGGGTACCGGAAAGTATGCGCACCCCCGCGCCCCGGGCGCGGCTGTAGGCAGCATTCTCCACCACGCCGTCCAGCATGGATATGCTGTGGCTCTCCCCGTCCTCCATGTAAAGCTCCGCGAAGTCTCCCCCTGTTGCCAGGGCCGCGTTGAGCACCCTTTCAGCCGATGTCCTGCTTATCATTTTTCCTTTATCCTTCCCTGATTGATATGGTTCTGGCGTATCTTCCCTTCGCTGCCCAGCTCGCCGGGTATGTAGTACTTATGGCCCTTCACGCTGGGAGGCATGTACTCCTGTGCCACGACATGGCCGGGATAGTCGTGGGGGTACTTATAGCCCCTGCCGTGGCCCAGCTTTGACGCGCCGGGGTAGCTCGTATCCCTGAGGTGTATCGGCACCGGCTGGTCGGGTATGCTCTTAGCCTCGGCGAAGGCCGTATCCTTTGCGATGACTACCGAGTTTGACTTCGGGCTTTCGCATATGAATATTATGGCCTGCGTTATGGACAGCCCTGCCTCAGGCATTCCTACAAACTCCAGCGCCTGAGCAGCCGCCACCGCCTGCACCATGGCCTGGGGGTTGGCGAGGCCCACGTCCTCCGAGGCGTGGGCTATAAGCCTGCGGCAGATTATCCGCGGGTCTATGCCCGCGTATATGAGCCGGGCGAACCACGCTATTGCAGCATCGCTGTCCCCGCCCCGAAGGCTCTTGCAGAAGGCGGACAGCATATCGTAAAACTGCTGATCGTCGCAGTTTATGAGCTTTTGCTGTATGCTTTCGGCGGCGATATCCTCCGTTACGTGTATCACCCCGTTCCCGTCCGCCTCGGTGGTGAGTATGGCCAGCTCTATGGCGTTGAGCGCCGTCCTCACGTCGCCGTTGGCTATTCGGGCGATGTGGTCGTACGCCCCTTCGTCTATCTCCGTATCATAGTTGCCCATGCCCCGTTCCTTATCGGCCACAGCGGCCTTGACGCACTTCTTTACGTCCTCTTCAGTAAGCGGATAAAACTGGAAGGCGCGGCAGCGGGAAACGATAGCCCCCGTCATGGATACCATGGGATTTTCCGTGGTGGAGCCTATGAATTTTATTATCCCGCGCTCCAGAGCCGGCAGTATGCTGTCGCTCTGGGCCTTGCTCCAGCGGTGGCATTCATCGAGCAGGAGGTACGTCTCCCTGCCGTAGAGCTTAAGGTTATCCTCCGCCGCCGCTATCACCTCGCGCACGTCCTTTACGCCGGAGGTAACGGCGTTGAGCTTTACAAAATCCGATCCCGTGGTGTTGGCGACTATGGAGGCCAATGTGGTCTTGCCGCAGCCCGGGGGGCCGAAGAATATGCTGGACTGGAGGGAATCCGTCTCTATGGCCCTCCTGAGAAGCTTTCCCTTGCCCACTATATGCTGCTGTCCCACAAATTCGTCCAGCGTCCTTGGGCGCATCCTGTCCGCCAGCGGCGCGTGCTTATTCATGCCGGCCGAAAAAAGATCCATGCCGCTTACCTTTCCTTTGCTGTAATTTACCTTACAGTAAATTATACCATGGCAAGCGGCACAGTTAAAGTATCCGCAAAAGCGGCCTTGTGTCACTTTTGCGAGGTTCTAAGGCTACGCCTGATATTCAGTGAGCGCCTTTTCGCAGTCCGCAACGCTGCGGGCAAGCTGCCTTGCGTATTCCGATACCGGCCCCGTCTCCCTGCCGGCCATGCCTATAAAGTCACGGTTGGCACTGACAAGCCTGCGGTACATCAGAAGCAGCGCGTGGAATCTGCCCTGCTGGGCGTTGATTTCCTCTTCCTGACGGCGTATGCGCTCCCGGAGTTCGCTTTCGGTACGGCGGTACGTCTCCTCCTTCTTTTCGGCTTCCTCAGCTATTGAGGTGATGTAGTCAAGCCCCTCCATGAACGCCGCGCCGTCCATCCCCTTGAGCCTTCCTATGCGCGCCGCAACGCCGCCCGTGGCCTTGGCGCGCCCCTCGCCCCTGCCCTCTGTGCAGTACGGGTCAAAGTCCACCCCCTCTGCCTTCAGCTCCTCGGCTACCTGCCTTACCAACGCCGGCCGGTTCTTCAGCAGCGCCCGGTATTTATTCTGGTAGCGCAGCATTGCCCTGTTGTCCCCGCCGCCCATGCTCATGGTGCAGCAGCGGACGGATATGCCGTTTGCCTGGGCGCTGAGCACCGTACGGAGCAGGGAATGTATCTCCTCCTCGGTAAAAGGCACGAAGGCCCCCGCGTGGAGCGCCGTGGTGCTCAGGTCCTTTTCCTTTATGCGGGCGTAGTAATAGTTTCTTACGCTGTTTGGCTTTCGCCCCGTCTGTTCCGCCACCGCCTCAAACACGCTTTTAAGCGGGGTCCCTCTGCCCACGCTCTTTTCTATCTCCGCAAAGAGCAGTGTGTCCTCCTCCTTTTTCCAGCCTGTGCGGCCACGCTGTATATCGGCCATATAAAATTACCTCCGTCAATGTTTGTTGCTGCTATTATTTCCCAGGTTTTCGCAGTACATACATAAAATAACAAAAACCAAAGCGTCACTATCAGCTTTGGTTTCTGTCAATTTATATGCGGTTTTAAGCCGGGATATTATCCCTGCGGCAGCTCCTTACATTTCGAGGCTTCCAGTGGTGCGGGGGAAGGGCAGCACGTCGCGTATGTTGGCCATGCCGGTCACATACATCACCATGCGCTCAAAGCCCAGCCCGTAGCCCGCGTGCTTAACGCCGCCGTATTTGCGCAGGTCGAGGTACCAGTCGTAATCCTCTACCCTCATGCCCATCTCCTTTATGCGGCTCTCCAGCACCTCAAGGCGCTCCTCACGCTGGCTGCCGCCTATTATCTCGCCTACGCCGGGGACCAGCAGGTCTGCCGCCGCCACGGTCTTTCCGTCGTCATTAAGGCGCATATAGAAGGCCTTGATATCCTTGGGGTAATCGGTAACGAACACCGGCTTTTTATATACCTGTTCGGTCAGATACCTTTCGTGCTCGGTCTGGAGGTCTACCCCCCACTCTACCGGGTACTCAAACTGAGCGCCGCTGTTTTTGAGTATTTCCACGGCCTCGGTGTAGGTTATGCGGGCAAAGTCGCTGTTCGCCACGTTGTTCAGCCTGTCTATGAGTCCCTTATCCACGAAGCTGTTGAAGAAGCTCAGCTCGTCCGGGCAGCGCTCCATTACGGTACGGATTATGTATTTTACCATGTCCTCGGCGGTATCAAGATACCCCTTCAGGTCGCAGAAGGCCATCTCCGGCTCTATCATCCAGAATTCCGCGGCGTGGCGGGCGGTGTAGCTCTGCTCGGCGCGGAAGGTGGGGCCGAAGGTGTATATATCCCTGAAGGCAAGGGCGAAGGCCTCGCCGTAAAGCTGGCCGCTGACGGTCAGGTTTGCGCTGGTGCCGAAGAAATCCTTGGCGTAGTCCACCTTGCCGTCCGGGGTCTTTGGCACGTTTTCAAGGTCGAGGGTAGTTACCCTGAACATCTCGCCCGCGCCCTCGCAGTCGCTGGCGGTGATGAGCGGGGTATGTACATACAAAAAGCCCCTCTCGTCAAAGAAGCGGTGTATGGCCTGCGCAACTACGTTGCGAACCCTGAAGGTGGCCTGGAAAGTGTTGGTGCGCGGCCTGAGGTGCTGCATGGTGCGAAGATACTCCAGGCTGTGCCGTTTCTTCTGCATTGGATAATCGCTGGCGCAGAGGCCCTCTATCTTTATTTCCCTCGCCTTCACCTCAAAGGGCTGCTTTGCATCCGGAGTGAGCACGAGGTCGCCAACTACGCTTATTGCACAGCCGGTATTTATTTGTTTTATTATATCGTTGGGTATATTATTCTCATAAACCACCTGTACGTTCCTGAAGCAGGAGCCGTCGGACAGCTCTATAAAGCCAATATTCTTGCTGTCGCGCACGGTGCGCACCCAGCCGGCAATTTCAACTTCGCCCGCGTACTTAGCGGGATCCTTGTTCAGTTCACACAGTCTGATCATGAGAATACCTCCAAATGTTTCGCTTTTTTCACTTTACAAATAAAGCTTGCCCTTCATTATATCCCCGCTCACACGCTTTTGCAAGGCAGCAGGGATATTTTTGCCGCCACCGGAATAAATATTTGAAATGACAGTACGTCCACTACCTTACGGAGGATAAATTCGCCATGTATCAGTCTCCAGTGCCGCTGATAGTGATACGCTCCGCCGCTCCCTCCCTCATAGAGGTCAACGGGCAGATACTCGGGGAATGCCGCTCGGATTCCCACATAGCCATGCCCGCCGGTGATAACGGGGATTACTTTATTTCCGCCATACCCCTTTCCTTCGGCCCATGGAGGTATCCCATCACCCGGAAGCTGTCCCTGTGCGACGGAGAAGCTCTGCCCACACAGGGACCCGATGTTTCCCTCTGCCGTTGGCCCGGCGGGGTATATGAAATGTATTTCGGCCCATCGGCCGATTTTCCCGTACAGCCCGCCGACTTCCCCAGGGAGCTGGATCAGCTGGGCTATATGCAGGGCCGCAGCCGCCGCAACCTTACGCTTTTCCGCGAGAACGGCCTGAAGCTGCTCATAGAGGAAGATGGGAGGTCGTCCAGCTGCATTTCCATAGGTCCCGGCGAGTACGGTTCCCTAACGCTTTACGGCGTAGCCGGGCGGCAGCTGGTAGCTGTATCCACATTTGAAGGCGGACGGCAGAGGCTTCTCATGCTGGATGACAACATGAACTCGCTGCTGGAGCTTTACGGCGAAAGCATATTGCTGGAGGAGGGCAGCGTATCGCTCATAGAGCCGCTGGGCACCCTGCTGGGCCACCAGCGCCGAACCCGCTACAGATATCAGGGGGGCGGCTTTTCGGCCGACTGCCCGGAAACCGGTTTTTTCACCCGCGAGTATAAATACCCAGCTGACAGGCAAAAGCTGGTCATAGCCTTCTGCGAAGCAGTCCGTGAAGGCTTTGACGTTGAGGCGGCGTCATATATGACAGTATCCCTCAAGATGGACTTTTCCATTGACGAAATAAGAAATTTCCTGGGAAATTTTGACTGCTGCCGTCCGCCCCTGTCAGACCGCAGCGGACGCCTTATTGGGCTTATTGAAACCGGATCGGACGGGGTAGCCTGCGCAAGGCTTTACGAATTTGCCTTTGAAGACGAGCTCATAGCAGACATATCCGAGGCATAGGGACGTTCCCTTCGAGCCCCACCCCCGCTGCTGCAACAGCACAAATGGGACTCGAAATCGGTCATCGGCATCGGCCTGCTTGCGCTCCGCGCCGCACAGCCCGGCCTGACTCGATTTCCCGGCCGCTAAAATCGCGTCACCGGCGCGATTTTCCCCTTCGGGTCGCGGCTTCGAGTCCCTCTTTTACTATTACCAAGAAAAATACCCCCATTCGGGGGTATTTTTCTTGGTGCAGCAAGACAATCCAAATCCGAACCGTTTTTGTTGCTGATAGCTTCCTGCAATTCCGCGAAGGTGATGGTTTTCGTGCCTTCCTTGTAGTTGAAGGTGATCACCATTTTATCATCGTACAGGAAAATCGCATTGATGAAGGCGTCGATGAGCATCTTGCGATGGCTCTGTTGCCGCACGTCCAGCTTGCGGAAGCGGTGGAGCCAGAAGGTCATAAACTCTGCGCTGACCTTGGGCTTTGCCAGCTTTTCGCAGGCAAGCCTGTTCTCAAGCTCGTCGCGGCGGTTTTCCAGCTCCTCCAGCCGCTCTTTTGTGGAGCGCGTCAGGATGCCCTGCTGGATGGCGTTGAGCAGATTGCTGATGGCGGTTTCCGCTTCACGGAGCTGCTGCTCATACAGCGGCACGTTCACATTGTCCCTGTCCTGCAAGTCCATCAGCATGGATACGATGGCTTCTATCGCTTTGTCGTCCATGACCATTTTCATGGTTTCACCGACCACCAAATCCTCGATCCATTCTTTCCTGACGGGCTTCTTGTGGCACTCGGTACGCTTCTTTTTGACGGAAACGCACTTGTAGTAGTGATGCACCTTTCCCGTGCGGCTTGTGCCGCTCTCGCCGCAGAGGTAGGCCCCGCAGTAGCCGCAGAACAGCTTGGTGGTCAGCAGATAATCGTCCTCGGCCTTGTGACGCGCCGGGGCCTTTTTGTTCTTCGCCAGCTTCTCCTGCACCCGGTCAAAGAGGTCTTGCGGTACGATTGCGGGGATGCCGTCCGGCACGATCACATCGCGGTATCGGAACTCCCCGATATAGCGCCGGTTGTGGAGTATATGCCCCACGCTGTTGAAGGTCATTTTCTGCCCCCGCGTGTTGGTAAGCCCCTGCTCGTTCAGCCAATTCATAATGGAGGAAATGGTTTCTCCGCCGTCATATCGCTTGAAGGCTTCCAGCACGAACGGCGCGGTCAGCGGGTCGATCTGGAAGTGCTGTTCCGCGTCGATCACATAGCCAATGGGCATCGTGCCGCCGTTGAATTTGCACTTGAGGGCGTTGTCCGTCATGCCGCGAACGACCTTTTCCGAAAGGTCAGCGGAGTAGTATTCCGCATAGCCTTCGAGGACGGATTCGAGAATGATGCCCTCCGCGCCCTCTGAAATAATCTCGGTGGCGGATACCACCTTCACGCCGTTCTTTTTAAGCGTGGCCTTGTACCGGGCGCTGTCATAGCGGTTCCGTGCGAACCTGTCCAGCTTCCAGACGATCACTATGTCAAACAGCCGCTTGCCGCTGTCCTTTATCATGCTCTGGAACTCCGGGCGGTTATCGGTCTTTGCAGAATACGCGCGGTCGATGTAATGCCGCAATACCGTGATTCCGTTTTTCTCGGCAAAGGCGGTACATTCGCGGAGCTGCCCTTCGATGGATTCTTCTCGCTGGCTGTCCGAGGAATAGCGGGCGTAAATCACTGCTTTCATTTTGTATCCACCTCCGAGAGCATCTGCACAAGCGTTGCCTTCAATCGTTCGTTCATAG
>ERZ779889.1583-NODE-1583-length-21995-cov-3.868095_pt1 | contig 21995 bp, 20 predicted proteins | sample MGYA00511030_ERZ779889 | MGnify/ENA primary metagenome ERZ779889 (study PRJEB29588, sample SAMEA2160616) | human gut metagenome | biome: human gut; feature: human-associated habitat; material: faeces | place: Denmark | collected 2008/2010 ...
ACTTGCATGTGTTAGGCACGCCGCCAGCGTTCATCCTGAGCCAGGATCAAACTCTTAATTAAATGGTATCTTACTTGTCTTTTCTGCGTAAACAGGTTTGACAAGTTAAAATCTGTTTGATTTCTTCTCTCAAGACAAACGTCTTTGCGTTTGCTAATTCATTCGAATTATTGTTTTTAAGAAATTGTCGGAAACATTCCGCTAAAATCGTCTTACCAATTTAGCTGATTGTTTCAAAATTTATTTGACTAAATTTCTACACTATGAAGTTTTCAAGGTTCAGTGCGGTTCTTTCAACCGCCGTTCGACAAGGTGTCGAACATTTACTATCTTAGCACATCTTGCTAATCTTGTCAACACTTTTTGGCACTTTTCAAAATTATCAACCGCTGCTTTGTTTCGCTTTCGGATTTATTTCCGACAGCTTATCTATATTACCATTTTTAACGGTAATTGTCAATAGGTTTTTTCAATCTTATTTCTGAAATTTCGCGCTCACTTCCGTGCCGAACATTCCGTTATAAAGTTGAAACAAGCTGCCGTATTTCCGACAGCTTGTCTATATTACCACTGTTTTCGCCTTATGTCAATAGCATTTTTCGACTTTTTTCGAAAAAAGCCCGAAAAGTTTTCGCCGCTTTGTAAAGGCATGGTTCTTCCCCTATTCCAGTTCGCCAAGCACGTCATCCATGAACTCAATAATGCCGGCCGCAACCTCGTCTTTAATCTCTGCATAGTTGTGGATTTCGTGGCGGAATCCTGTGTAAAGCTCTGTTATAACATCGTGTCCGGTCCCGGGAGTTTGACAGTTGCATAAGCAAAAAACCGCTGTAAGCCTTGTAACGGCTTAATTTTTTTGTCAAATTTTTTCAAAATTATGTGGTATTTTGTAGCATTCTATGGTATAATACTCTTTAGGAGGTACGCGCAATGAAACTTACCATTTCCAAATCAAAGAATGCAGAACAGCTCTACATTACAAAATCAATCCGCGTCAGCAAAAACAAAACAACTTCAAAAATTATCGTAAAGCTTGGCTCGATGTCCGATCTCCTTCCCCAGTTTGAAAATGATAGAGAAAAAGTCATCGCTTGGGCCAAAGAGCAGGCAAAAATATATACACAAGCGGAAATGCAGGGCTCTCTATCCATGCAAGTCACCCTCACCGAGGGAAAGCAGCTGGCGATGCATCATCCATCCGAGTTTAACATCGGCTATCTTTTCCCAAAGATGCTCTTGTATCAAATGGGACTTAAGGATCTTTGCCAAAGCATCGAGCAAAATCACAAAATCAGCTACAACCTCTACGACGTGCTTCAGATGCTGATTACTGCAAGGCTGATTGCACCTGCATCCAAATTATCCTCGTACGAATATGCTTTTAAGTTTCTTCAGCAGCCATCCTTCGATTTGCAGCATGTTTACCGAAGCTTAGATGTGCTGTGCAAGCATTCTGATGAAATTCAGGCAGCTGTATACGAAAGCAGCAAGGCACTGGTTGACCGAAACAAAGAAGTCCTTTTCTACGACTGCACCAACTATTTCTTTGAAATCGAAGAAGCCAGAGGCGATGCACAGTATGGCAAGAGTAAAGAAAACCGCCCCAATCCAATCGTACAGATGGGGCTGTTTCTGGATGGCAACGGATTCCCTTTGTGCTTCTGCATGTTTGCCGGAAACAAAAATGAACAGCCGACCCTCAAACCGTTGGAAAAGAAAATCTTAAAAGATTTCCAATTATCGGAATTTATCGTATGTACCGATGCAGGGCTTGCCAGTACGGAAAACCGCAAGTTTAACGCTATGCAAGGTCGTTCCTACATCGTCACGCAGTCACTGAAAACATTAAAAGATTTTCTTCGCGACTGGGCACTGGATCCGGACGGATGGAAATTAAAAGGTTCTGACAAGCTTTACAACATCCGAGAAATTGACGAAACACTTCATAAGCATTCTGTCTTTTACAAGGAGAGATGGATGAATGAAAATGGACTGGAGCAAAGGCTCATTGTCTCTTACTGCATAAACGATCGGGATTATCAAAAGGCAATCCGGCAGCGACAGATTACAAGAGCCGAAAAAATTGTCAACTCCGGGCAGAGAAGCGAAACGAGAAATCAAAATTCTCCGAAGCGATTTGTATCCGAAAGAAACCTTACAGCGGATGGAGAAGTTGCCGAAAAGAAAGTACTTTCTTTGGATAGTGAAAAGATTCAAACAGAAGCTCAATACGATGGTTTTTATGCAGTATGTACCACACTGGAAAAAGAGATTTCAGAAATTCTGCACATTAACAAAATGCGCTGGCAGATTGAAGATGCTTTCCGAACGATGAAATCGGAGTTCAAAGCAAGACCGGTCTATCTGAGAAATGATGAGCGAATTAATGCCCATTTCCTTACCTGTTTCCTTTCCCTTTTGATTTTAAAGATTCTGGAGGAAAAAGTTGACCGCAAATACTCTCAGAAGCAGATTCTTCATACACTTCGGAATATGAATGTTTATCACTTCAGAGACCTTGGATATTTCAGCACATACACCAGAAGCGAAATTACCGATGCACTGCATGATGCTTTTGGTTTCAGAACCGACAATGAGTTTCTCTCCGAAAAAACAATGAAAAAAATTTTAAAAGAGGTGGAGAAAGGCTAAAAAATACCACATTTTACGCAAATTAAAGAACTCCGATTCCTACTGTTTCCAATAGGTTTCGGAGTTTTTCCATTCTTCAACTGTCAAAGACGGGATTTTAGTCAATGTTTTTGAAAAATTTTTTTGTGTATTTTTGGTGAAGATGTTTTGGAAGAAATTACAAGAGTCGCCGAAAACGCACCATAACAAAAGGCCGACTTTCGCAGATCGCGGCAAGTCAGCCCCCAGCTTGTCTCCAAATTATTTTATTGTTATGAATTCCGTTTTCGTTTTCTAGCCGCGCAGAATGCCCGAACCGGTATAGATGTCCGCGCCATGCGGGTTTTCTTTAATGTAATTTGCATAATCCGTATCGTTCAGTTTGCGATTTTCCCCGGTTGCTGTCGTATAAACGTAGCCTTCAAGTTCCCCGTTTGTTCTGTAGCAGATATAATCCTTGCATATCACATCTATCCATGTATTGTAAGGCATCCCTTGGAGAACCGGTCTGCGATCCGCACCGCTCAGTGAAGCACTGTAGATCTTCGTATAATCTTTCCCTCCGCTTGTCACCTGGTAGTACAGTCGTCCGCCGTCTATCGCATTGCCTTGTAATCTGGCCGGATTGATCGTGCGGCTGAATTTGTCTTTTTTGCAGTCAAAGATTCGCAGACCGTCTTTGCCGAAGCTTGCACCGTACAGATAACGCGTGCCGCCGGAGTTGTAGTAGCATGATGAGTCGAAATCGCCGGATACTTTCTTCACTTTTTTCGTTTTCAGATCCATGCTGTAAAGCGGTGTTCTGCGGGAGTAATCACCATAAACAGAATAATTCACTCTGTAATACAGCTTGCCGCCGTAGATATTGACCAGTTCGATCTTCCCATTACCTGCTTTTTGACTGATCGTTTTGACCGGCTTTGCTTTGCTGCCATTGACGCTGCCGCAGTAGATACCGGTCTTGCTGCCTGCTTGCGAAGTTCCGCTTTTTCTGCTTTCCACTGTGTAATAAACTTTAGAGCCGTTGGTTAAAATGCGTGCGTCAAGGTTGCGGATCAAACTATCGGTGTTTGCCGTTTTACCGATCAGTGTGCCCGCTCCGTCTTCGGTTTTGGAATAATAGAGCTTGCTCGCAGCCGGATTTCCGCCCCATTCTGTCCAGTAATACCCACCTGCTAAAGCCACACGTTCATTTCCATCTTGTCCGTAATCCGCCCGATACGCTCCTTGAAGCATGAACGGACTTGCAACCTGATATTTCGTCGCCGCAGCGGCCGTGTCGGTCATCAGCATCATAGCGCAGATCAGCACCAGCATCGCTACCGGCACGGATACTAAAGCCTTTGTCATTTTGAAATTTTTCTCCATCTTTTTTCCTTTCTTTCCGTCTGTCTGCTTACCCCTTTGCATCTTGCTCTCATTATAGGGAAAACCTGTCTTCCTGTCAATTCAAAATATGGTCTTCGATGTGGTCTGTCAATATAAATTTTGGCCGCAGTTACAGGATTTGCCTTTTCACCGTCAGTTGCCGCATAAGAATCAGTTTTTCTTTTGGATAAACGACAACCGGACAGAGGAAAATGCCGCCATCTTTTTCCATTACTTCAAATTTGTCCCCCCTCTGAAATTCCAAGATGCTTAATAATTTCTGCGGGACATGAAAAAACCGGCCTAAAGCCGGTTTTTGATAACAGCGCAGTTTGCTACGATGTGTCTCTACTGTCCGTTTAGGCTGCCTGCTTGGCATCCCTGCCTTTTTGAATAGGGAGTTGAACTCACATCTCATGTTTCTCTTGAATAAGTTAAAGGATTTTCACTTCAATCTCTCGGAAAAACCGGAGCATATCAATGTATTCGATTTCATAGCCCTTGCAGATATTTGGAATTTTTACTCTTTTTTTGCTATTCGGGTCATAAGTCTCTTCTGTAACGACTACATACTTATGTGCCAAAGCGTGCGCACAAATCCATGAGTCTGCAACCCGTGCGAATTCTTCTTTTGCTGCTTCACTATAACGAGGGTTATCTGCCACATTTTGAATAATTCTGCTATAAGCATTTATCACCTCTATATCAGACATATTTTTTTGAATAAAACATGCTTGGTTTTCTCGCAGCCAATCACTTAACTGGTCATTTTCGCTGAAGATTTCTTCTTTTACCTTATCAATTAAAACAACCTTTCCGTCAATTTTTTCAAGAAATTGTCTCCAAAAGCCCCGCATAATGTCAAATGGATAAAAGCGTCTGCTTGAAGAAATCAATATATTAGAATCGATAATATACTCTTTATCCATAGATTTTTCCCCTTATTTGACTATACATGCTGCTCTTTATGCCACCCAGTAACTTGTATGCATACGTATAACTAAGATTCCCCGCCTCGGCTTGGCTGATTACAGAGTGCAGAAAGCTTGGACTCATTTTAGAGAAATACGTCGCATAGAAGTCTCCCCCGCTTCCCCCGTGCTTACGATTATTTGCTCTCTGTGCAAAAAGTGTTACCATGTTTCGGCTGACAATTCCTAATTCGGCTAACCTTATCGATAAAGCATAGTTACTAACTTTGAATAATTTTGCCAAAGATTCGATATGCGCAGTTTCCGTTTTATATGTTGTCTCTTTCCATTTTGTTACCACTATACCTGTCGGCATTAAAAACTCAGCGGTGATTTTATTTATTCTCTGCTCATTCTCCTTTATTTCTACAGCATCCGAATCCAAAAGAATATCTTCTTGTTGAAATAAAATATGAATATACTCATGGATTAAAGAAAATATCTTTCCTGGAGTTGTATCTGCTGCATTGATAAATATCAAAGGTGCAATTTCATCATAGAGCATGAACGCCCTAAATTCATTTAAATCCAGTTTCCTGTGAGTATCAAACCCCACAGTTCCGTTCTGCATAACCATTACGCCTGCATTTTCTAATTTTTCTCGCAAAAAGGCATACGCCTTTTCATATGTGTTTTGCACAGCAAACCACTCTGGATCAATTTCCAAAACATCTTTTGCACATTGTGCAATATCCTCACAAGCTGTTCGTTCACTGACATTTGCATTAAATTTGCTTATGATGTCTAACTTTTCCCAGCCAAGATTTTTTCTATATTCGCTCATCCAACTTTGGCGGCTGTCCATCTCAAGCAATGTATCCTTTAGATTTTTGCTCACATGTGGAGCCTTATTATTGATTGATCTAAACTCGGCTTTCAAAAAATCATCTTTTGGTGGTCGTTGTAAAAACATATATCCAAATGGAATCTTTAAATAATTTGCTAAATTTTCAAGTTGTCGCAAGGTTGGTTCAGTGCTTCCGTCGATCCAGTCGTTGATCTTAGGATATTTATCTTTGATTTCTGCGACATTTTTTTGTGATTCTTTTATTGCCCACTGCAGGACGTCTTGGTTAACTTTATAGCTTATATACTGGCTCAAAATATACACCTCCTCTCTTTGCTTATATTATATCGTATTTTAGCTATAGGTGCAAACGAATCTATCAACTTTCTGCTTTTTCTGTTAAAAGTACACGAAGGACTTGATTCAAAATATAGCTTCAAAAAAAAGAACCCTGTGATTATTGCAATCACAAGGTTCCATTAGTGCGCCATGAGGGACCTGACCGCCTGCTGCGCTTCGCTTGCAGGCTGCCTCCTCGGCTCCCTTCTCGGTCGCCTTCGGACCATTCGCTATTCGAATGTTCACAGGACATTCGAATCACGCTCATGCCCTCACGGGTTCGAATCCCTTCGGTTCTCGTATGAAATTAAAAAAGCACCCGCATGGGTGCCTTTTTAATTTGGTGCGGTCGAAGGGATTCGAACCCCCATGGTTTCCCACACGGACCTGAACCGTGCGAGTCTGCCAATTCCGCCACGACCGCGAATCGGATGTTCAGAAAGCGTCAAGCATTTCCGCCTATCGAACATTCAATATTATACAACATCTTCTGCACAATTGCAACGAAAAGATTCGCAAAATGCCGGCAAAATAGCAGAAAATGCACCAAGGAGTTTCACAAAGCCATCCGGTATCACCCCGATACGGTGATTCCCTTCCTTCTGAGTCTGCTGTACACGCTCCGTCTGACGAGTGCATATATAACAGAAAACAGCGGTATGAACAGGATGATTCCGAACACGCCGGACACCTTGCCGCCCACAACAACCGCAAGCAGTGTCCACAGTGCCGGAAGTCCCACAGAGCTTCCCACTACTTTCGGATATACGATGTGTCCTTCAATCTGCTGTATAATGAAGAAGATGACAATGAACCAAAACGCCTGCTTGATGTTCACAACCGCAAGCAGAAGAGCCCCGAAAACAAGCCCGATAAACGCTCCCACAAACGGAATCAGCGACATGCATCCGATAACGACTGAAATCGTGCCGGCGTAAGGGAATCCTCCAACGAAAAGCGTTACAAAGAACATCATGCCCAAAATAACCGCTTCAAGGCATTGCCCCGACAAGAAGTTCGAGAATGTCTTATAGGAAAGGCTCGCGATATCGCATGCTTCATCTGCCCAAGGCTTCTTCAAATAAGCATAGGCGAGCTGTTTTGCCTGCTTGCCTAGTTTTTTCTTGTTGAGCAGAATGTAAATCGCAAAAATCAATCCAAACAGGATGTTTGCAACCATGCCAAATACGCTGTTTGCCGCCTGTCCTGCAGTAGAAAGGATTTCCCCGCTGTGTTCTTTAAGGCTTGTAAGCATGCTGTCCCAGTCCAGCTTATCCATCCAGCTACTGATATAGCTCATGTCGAATCCGTAACCCTCCGCAATCGCAATCCAGGACTGATAATTGTCCTTGACGATTTCGGCAATCTTTTTGCCCGAGTCAACCAGATTCGGGAAAATAACGTTTCCGATAAAAGTGGCACAAAGGACGAAAAGGATGAGCGTCACAATCAGGCTTACCGCGGTTTTGGCGCGTCTCAGCGGCTTGCAGTGATATTTGTCATCCAGCCAGTCGATCTTGCGCTCGAAAAAATTCATCGGCACATTCAATATAAATGCTATTATTCCCCCTGCAATCAGCGGCATAACCAACCCTATCAGCGTCCCTGCCGCACTTGCTACCGTCTTTATGTTCAATAGCGCAACAAGCAGGGTCACTCCCAATACAACTAAAATAATGTTCTCTTTAAATTTATTCTCCGGTTTGTTGTCCATAATTATCCTCTGTAATCTCATTTTTTACTATTCTACCCTCATTTAGCGGCTTTGTAAAGTCAAATCCCACCGTAAAAGATATGCATAATGTTCCAAATGCTTATACCGGCAAGGCCGTATTCCTCAACCAAAGCAAGTCTTGCCCGCCAGCTTCTTTCATCTTCGAACCATACGATGTGTTCGCTTCCGTCCGGGGACGTATAGGTAAAAAACGGTGCCTGCGCCTCTTCATCGTATTGAACATCCACACCGTAATATTCCGCCCGGGCGAGTGCCTGATAGTTTGTGAGTTTTTCCGCCTTAGACTCGCCTTGCACGAACGGAAGCCTCCAGTCGTACCCGTAATTACTCATTCCCATGAGGATTTTTTCCGGTGGAATTTGCGTAACCCCGTAATCAAGCACTCTGCGTACGCTGTTAATCGGCGATACAGGAAGCGGGGGTCCGTAGGTATAACCCCATTCGTATGTCATGAGCAGGCAGTAGTCGGCGGCCTGCCCCATGCCCGCATAATCGTGTCCCTGATACAATAACCCGGGCTGATCCGTGCTGACCTTCGGTGCAAGTGCGACCGTTGTCAAATAACCCTGAGGGCGAAGTCTTCCTCTTGTGCGGCCTACAAGTTCCACATAGTCATCCGCATAATCGGCCGCGAGATATTCAAAATCAAAATCAACACCGCCCATATTTTTGTTTTTGATATTTGCTTCAATATTATCTATGAGGTTTTGCTGTGCATCCGGATTTTCAAAGACGCGAATTGCTATGTTGTCGTTAAAATTTCCATCCGCATCCAAAGGCGTCAAAACCATCATTGGTCTTACCCCTGCCTCGGTTGCGGGTATTATCAGATTTGCATCCTCGAGATTAATCAAGTTCCCGTCCTCTGTAAACCCATAACTGAAAGCAGCCACCCACGAAAGTCTGGGCAGCCACCATTCTAAAGTCTCCTTTGAAATTGACGGATACGCATACCCGTTTACAATGTATTCAGCCATTTCCCGACCTCCCTGACATATTCTATGCCGAAAGTCCGGGCTGCATGACGGCTTTTCTACTGAAGCTCCCCTTCTTCAATATATCCGTTTTCCACCATGCATTCCAGAACCTGCTGCCTTCTCTCTTCGGCAAGTTTTGGGTTTACATCGGGCGAATATACCGACGGAGCGTTTGGAACGCCTGCGAGCATCGTACATTCATAATCATTCAAGTCTGCCGGATCTTTTCCGTAATATCCATGTGCTGCGTCGTACACGGTATAGTACCCGGAGCCGAAGTAGATGGAATTTATATAAAGTTCAAAAATCGTTTCCTTGTCACAGAGATTCTCGATATCGTTTGATACGAACACCTCGGCTACCTTGCGCGTAAACTTCTTTTCCTGCGAAAAGTACATGTTCTTGGCGAGCTGCTGCGTGATCGTACTTCCTCCTTCGATAAGGCTTCCTGCCTCCATGTTATGCCACATGGCCCTTCCGGTCGCCAGAATATCAAACCCGTGGTGTTTAAAAAAACGGCGGTCCTCCGCTGCAATAACCGCATCTATGTACCGCTGAGGAAGTTGATCAAACTTCGTGTAGTGTTCCTTTTCCTGTATCTGTGCGATTTTATCGCTGACCGGCACCTTGCCGACCGCGTCTTTGTATATTTCATATCCGTTTACTACCACCGCCCCTCCGGTGACAGCCGCAATCATCAGTATCAGCAGTATGATTCTTCGTACGACTTTTTTCAGCATCTCATCTCCCCCCTTTTCTTTATTGTAACACATCTTCTCTCATCTCAAAACAGTTCTTTCCTTACAAAAACAGCCCGATCCTTACATTTTCGTAAGTTTCGGGCATCTAGTGCATCCTTATCCAAACAATGAAACCCCGATAGGGAGAATAAACGGTACCGCGAGGGTTGTAATGGTTCCGCTTATCAAGGCAACAAGCCCAAGCTCCGGGCCGACTGCCTTGCTTACGGGAATCAGCATGGTGTCCATGCATCCGCCCGCTCCCGATGCGATTGCACTGCCTTTGCTTATCTTCATGAGGAGCGGCAAAAGTGCAACTGTGAACACATCCCGTGAGACATTCACAATAAAGCCGTAAACGCCGGCCTCAATGCCGTAGGCTTCGGTCAGGAATGCCCCGGTCAGGCTGTAGTATCCCATTCCGCTTGCCGAAAGAACCGACCACTTCAGCGGTACATGGAGAAGCATTCCTCCTATAAATCCACCGAGAATACAGCCGATAAAAATCGAAAGCGGCAGGAACAGAATCCTAAGCCCCAGCTTCTTTATGTACACGAACACGCTCTTATTCGATGCGAGCATAACGCCCGCCCCTGTATAAAGGAAAATCAGCGAAACCGTAAGTGCGGTGTCAAGCCAGGCATTCTCGCCCTTCGGCACCAGGTAATACCCTGCCAAAATGCCCACCGCTATAAATGCCGGCATGGTAATAAGCAGGGTAGGAAGCCCTCCTTTTTCCTCGGAGGCTGCCTCTTCAAGGACATCCTCCGAATTCTTTTCCGCCAGGAGCTGCAGCCTGATTTTCTCAAGCGGCATAACCGTCTTCTCGCAAAGTACGGTTAAACCCACACTGCACCAAATTGCGGCAAACGAAATAAGGAGGCATTTAACACCAATGCTTCCCAAATTTTTCATAACCGTATCGGACAGCCCGATATTAAGGCCTATCACCGCCATGAGCGCAAAAAGTGCGACATTCATCAAAATGTCGGAGACCTTAAGTGCCTTGTCAGGCAGCCCTTTCCAGTTTATCACCGCACCGAGCGTGATGCATATAAAAGGGATATATAAAAACATTTTTTATTCCTTAACCGTTCCGTCCGCATTAAATACAGGAAGTTTTTCGAGGAAAATAATATCGTCTCTGTCAGCCGCCGCGCCTTCTGCGAGAACTGCCATCTTGCCGATAATGTTTCCTCCGGCTCTTTCAACCAGATTCTCAATGGACTTCAGGGATTCGCCCGTGCTGATTACATCGTCCACGATAAGAACCCTTCTTCCCTTGATTAAGTCAATTTCCTTCTGACCGATGCAAAGTGTCTGAATGTGATCGGTTGTGATAGAATCAACTTCCGTTGTAATGATGTTATCCATATAAATCTTCGGGCCTTTGCGTGCAACCACATAATCGTTGACTCCCGCCTGTCTTGCCATTTCGTGAATCAGCGGAATGCTCTTTGCTTCTGCGGTCACCAGAATATCAAATTCCGGAGCTTTCTTGAGAAGTTCACCTGCAGATGCAACTGTAATTTCAACATCGCTGAACATAATGAATGCTCCGATATATAAGTCATCGGTTACTTTGAACAAAGGCAGCTGCCTTTTGTGTCCTGCTATCGTCATTTCGTAAAACATATGCGTCTTCCTTTCTATGTCTGTTCTCCCCTTATTATACACTTTCCGAAAAAGGATTTCAACAAGAAACAAGCGCCCCGGAAAGGGACGCTCGCTTCGTTTGGTAATATATTTTTTTCAAAGAGAATTTCTACATCGTGATGAAGATGAACTTCATGCAGAATAACAATCCGATAATTGCAACCATGATGTCATTCTTCTTAAATTCACCTGTGAAAACAGCGATTAAAGTATAAGCGATGGAGCCGATACCGATACCGTTTGCGATGGAGTATGTAAGAGGCATCATAATCAGTGTAAGGAATGCAGGCGCTGCCGACTTTAAATCTGTCATTTCAACATTCTTGAAGTTTCCGAGCATGAGAACACCTACATAAATGAGGGCAGGTGCTGTTGCACATGCAGGAACGATGCTTGCAAGCGGTGTCAGGAAAAGACATACGAAGAAGCAGCATGCAACAACAAGAGATGTAAGACCGGTTCTTCCTCCTGCAGCAACGCCGGATGCGGATTCAACGAATGTCGTACAAGTGGATGTTCCGAGAACTGCACCTGTAACGGTTGCGATGGAGTCGCATGCCATGCACTGGTCAAGGTTGATTGGGTCGCCGTTTTCGTCCATGAGGTCAGCCTGGGAAGCGGTTCCGTATAAGGTTCCAATCGTGTCGAACATATCAACAAGGCAGAAAGTGATGATGTACATGATAGCACTGAAAACTCCGCCTACGAACTGCGGGCTGAATGCGTGTTCCCATGAAGAAGCTTTGAATACTCCCACAACACCAATCTCAGTAAAGTCTTTGAACGACTGTCCGATCTGCGTGATGTCAAAGGAAGGAGTCGTACCGCTTACAAGGTAGTAAAGAATTGCCGTTGCAATAATTCCAAGAAGTACGTTTCCCTTTACATTCAGCTTTCCGAGAACGACGATAATCAGGAAGCCAAGAAGGGCAAGAAGTGCAGGAAGGACGGACATGATTCCACCTTCTCCGTTGATTGCACCGTGAATGTCAACGAACTGTGTTAAAGTGTACTGATTTGCCTGAATGATTCCTACATTCTGGAATCCGATAAACGTAATGAAAAGACCGATTCCTGCGGGAATTGCTTTTTTGAGGCATTCCGGCATTGCCTTTGCGATATACTGTCTTGCACCTGTAATGGAAAGGAACAAGAATATGATACCGGAAAGCAGGATGATAACAAGACCTGCCTGATAGCCTTGCACGCAGTCGCCGCCGGAAATCACCTGCGGAAGAACGAAGCTTACGAAGAAGAAGGAGTTCAGTCCCATTCCGCAAGCCTGTGCAAAAGGCATTTTCGCATACAGTGACATGAGCAGTGTGCCGATTGTTGCAACCAATATGGATGCTACATATACTGCGTTCCATATATTTCCCAAACCTTCCGTGAAACCGGTTACCTGGTTAGGATTAACAAAGATAATGTAAGCCATTGCGAAGAATGTTGTGAGTCCGGCGATAATTTCAGTTTTTACTGTTGAACCGTGCTCTGTGATTTTGAAAAATTTGTCCATTGTGCTTTTCCTCTCTCTTTTGTTTGTTTATTTGAAACTACCGCTCTTCACGGAAGTAGTTCAGTCCAAGATTCTGCGGAGGCTGGTCCTCTCGTCTCTGTCTCATAGATACGATTACAAGAACGATTGCTGTTACGATATACGGCACAACCTTGTAAATCTGCGTAGGCAGGAACGGAATCGGAAGCCTGAGATAAAGGATCAGAAGTCCTCCGAAGAGAACGGAACCCCAAAGTGCGTTCATAGGTTTCCAGAGGCAGAAGATTACGAGTGCTACCGCAACCCAGCCCTCTCCGGAAAGTCCGTTGTGGTTCCAAACGCTTCCCGCGATTGTCATCGTATATACCATTCCGCCGACTGCGGATATTCCGCCGCCGATTGTAGTGGCAAGGTATCTGTATTTTGTAATGTTAATTCCCGCAGCATCAGCCGTTGCCGGCGATTCGCCTACTGCACAAAGGCTCAGTCCTGATCTAGTTTTGCTCATGAAATACGCCATTGCGACGGCAATCGCAAATCCAAGATATACAAAGAAGTTGTAGCTGAACAAGATTGGTCCGATAACCGGGATGTTTTGCAGGAATTCCGGAAGTACCGAGTTTGCAAACGCATCCTTGAGTGCATTGCTTACGGTAACATTGCCGCCGACTTTGATTCTCATAAGTTCGCCTACGAACTGTCCGACGCCGGTTCCGAAAATCGTAAGCGCAAGACCGGTTACATTTTGATTTGCTCTCAATGTAATCGTCAAGAAGCTGAAAATCAGGGATCCTATAACTCCTGCCGCAAACGATGTAAGCAGCGCAATGATCACAGCAACAGCACCGATTGCATTGTCACCTGCAGCATGTCCGTACAGGAACGCTCCGCAAAGGCCGAATGCGCCACCCATGAACATGAGGCCTTCCACTCCGAGGTTGAGGTTTCCGGATTTTTCCGTCAGGATTTCTCCGGATGTACCGAACAAAAGCGGGGTGCCGTTCAAAACAGCAGCTCTTATCAAGCCGATAATATTAAAGTCCATCAGCACACCTCCTTCCCGCTGTGCTCGCGAAGAATCAATTTATAATTTATGAAGAATTCGCAGGCAAGCATGCAAAGAAGTATGATGCCTGTAATGATGTCCGAAATCGAAGCAGGAACCCTAAGGCTTGTCTGCAGTCCGCTTGCTCCCTTGTCCAACACCGCAAGAAGCAGTGAAATTGCTATCATCGCAAAAGGATTGAACTGTGCGAGCCAGCATACAACGATTGCCGTAAATCCGACTCCGTCTGCAACATCCGAGTACAGAGTCATGTTCGCTCCCGAACATACCATGAATCCCACAAGTCCGCAGATTGCTCCCGAAATGCATGCAGTTCTGAGCGTAACTCTGGTCACATTCATTCCTGCATAGCGTGCGGTGTTCTCGGATTCACCCAAAACAGCGATTTCGTATCCCTGCTTGGTGTAGTTCATATATACAAACATAAATGCGGTCAAAAGCAATACGATGATCCATCCGCAATGTACGCCGAGCACCTGCGGAAGCACCGCAGCGGAGTCAAACAGCGGAATAATCTGCGAACCCGGCTTTCCTTCCCAAGGTCCGCCCTGAAGCCAGCCTACGATGCCGATTGCTATGTAGTTCATCATAAGTGTAAATAAAGTTTCGTTGGTTCCCCAGCGTGCCTTAAAAGCTGCAGGAATCGCCGCCCACATTGCACCGAATACCATAGCGAAAATTCCCATGAGCAGGAGCAGTATCGGTGAAGGAATGGTTTTTGCAAAGTTGAGTGCAAAGAAACTTGCCGCAACAGCTCCCATTGTAATCTGACCCTCGCCGCCGATGTTCCAGAATCTCATTGCAAAACACGGAGCAAGCGCGAGTGCGGTTCCAAGAAGCGGAACGGCAATTTTTATCACCTGTCTGATTCCTGTGATTTTGCCGAGTGAACTTGCGAGAATGGTTCCATATGCCGTAAACGGATTTGTTCCGGCAATAAGGAAAATCAATGCACCAAGGAGGATTGCGACAGCAAATGCGATCGTTCTTATCATCCAAATTCTGGATTTAGGCAGATCCTCTCTTTTCGCAATTCTGATGAAAGGAGTTTTTTCGTTCATTTAGTTTTCCTCCTTTCCGCCAAGACGCGTCATCAGCATTCCGACTTCTTCTTTCGTGGTTGTTCTTGCGTCCACAAGACCCGATACTTTACCGGCGCAAAGAACGAGAATCTTATCGCAAAGTTCGAGCAAGACATCAAGGTCTTCGCCGACGAAGATTACGGCAACGCCTTTCATTTTTTGCTCGGTCATCAAATTGTAAATCGTGTATGATGTATTGATATCAAGACCTCTTACCGCATAGGCACTCATCAGAACCGACGGTGCGGACGCGATTTCGCGTCCTACCAGTACCTTCTGAACATTTCCGCCGGAAAGCTTTCTTACCGGATAATCGATTCCAGGTGTCTTAACCTGAAGGTTTTCGAGAACACTTTCTGCGAGTTTTTCCGGAGCCTTACGGTCTATGAAAATGCCTTTTCCCTTATTCCAGGAACGGAGCATCATGTTTCCGGTCATTCCCATTCCGCCTACAAGCCCCATGCCCAGCCTGTCTTCCGGAACAAATGCCAAGGCAACACCGGCATCCTTGATTTCCATCGGGCTCTTGCCTACGAGTTCTTCCGGTGCCTTGCCTTCCGGTGAATAGATGATGGAACCGTGTGTCGCGTGGCGGAGTCCTGCGATTGCTTCCAGAAGTTCCTTCTGTCCGCTTCCCGCGATTCCCGCGATTCCCAAAATTTCACCGCTGTATGCGATGAATCCAACATCATCCAGTTTTGTAACACCTTCGCTGTCACGGCAGGTAAGACCTGCGATCGTAAGGCGTGGTTTCGGATTTACCGGCTCCGGCCGGTCGATATTAAGGGAAACCTTATGTCCTACCATCATTTCGGTAAGTTCGGTTTCGTTTGTCTCCGGTGTTCTTACCGTAGCGATGTGTTCGCCCTTTCTGAGAACGGCAACAACATCTGAAATTTCCATTACTTCATTTAGTTTGTGTGTGATAATGATGATTGCTTTTCCGTCATCTCGCATCGTTCTGAGTACTGAGAAGAGTTTTCTTGTCTCCTGCGGTGTCAGAACAGCCGTAGGTTCGTCAAGGATGAGCATGTCCGCTCCCCTGTAAAGAACTTTTATAATTTCAACTGTCTGCTTTTCCGATACGGACATTTCGTATATTTTTTTATCGGGATCAATTTCAAACCCGTATTTTTCACTTATTTCTCTCACCTTTGCGGAAACAACTTTACGGTCAAGTTTTCCTTTTTCCTCAAGACCCAGTACAATGTTTTCCGCTGCGGTGAATACATCAACAAGTTTGAAATGTTGATGGATCATTCCGATTTTGTTGTCGAAAGCGTCTTTTGGTGATGTGATTGTCACCGGCTTTCCGTCGATGTATATTTGTCCCTCATCCGGGAAATAAATTCCGGCCAGCATATTCATCAGAGTTGTCTTGCCTGAGCCGTTTTCTCCAAGTAGCGCCATGATCACGCCCTTGTCAAGATAAAGGTCAACCGCATTGTTGGCCACATTGCTGCCAAAACGCTTGGTTATTCCTTTAAATTCCACTGCATGATTTTTTTCCATTGTCTTTTCCTATTAATATATTACCAAATTCTATATGACCTTTTAAACGCCAAAAGAGGACCTAAAAGTCCCCTTTCGGCTATATTCCAAATGACTTGTTTTTAGTATTCTTCGTTGATCAGTTTGATTCCGTCGATTCTGAGGTCGAAGCTTGGAGCTGATTTGAAGTGGGATTCGTGATAGTATCCGTCAAAGATTGCATTATAGTCTTCTTCGCCCTGGAAGTCACCATCCATGTCAACAAGACCCTTCGTTGCTTTCTTGCCGCCTACCGTGAATGTATCTGTATCAAATACGTGAAGAGAACCGTCAGCAAGTGCTGCTTCAACTTCTGCAAGCTTGTCAGCTGTTCCTGCAGCTGCGATGCTTTCGTTTAATGTTGTAAGTGCTACGTCTCCCTCGGCAAATCCGTGTTCTCTGTAATCCTGGTCAACTGTTCCGCCGTTTACAATTGTTTCGATTACATATACGAAGTAGTTTGTCCAGTCAATTCTGGAGGAAATCAGGGATGCTTCCGGTGCAACGTCTGTCATATCGAGGTTGTATCCAACGTGGAACTTTCCTGCGGACTGAGCAGTTGTTGCCGGAGTTGTGGAATCTGAGTGCTGGGAAATCAGTACTGCGCCTCTGTCAATTAAGTCCTGAGCCGTTGCTGCTTCCATCGTAGGATCTCCCCAGGAACCGATAAATTCAACCATCATTGTAACGCTCGGGCAAACACTCTTTGCGCCAAGATAGAATGCTGTGTATCCGGAGATAACTTCTGCGAATGTGTAAGCACCTACATAACCGATAACTGCGTCTTTCGCTTTGATTTCGCCATTGTCGATCATTTCCTGAAGTTTCATTCCTGCAGCAACACCTGCAAGGTAACGTCCTTCATATACGCTTGGGAATGCGTTAACTGTATTTTCTAAAGAATCTCTCTGAGAAGCTTCGTTTGTGAGTCCTGCGAAAATTGTATCCGGATAGTCAGCAGCTACCGTAAGCATTGCCGGTTCCATTCCGTAGGAGTTATTGAACACTGCGATGCATCCCATTTCTGCAAGTTCTCTGTTGTCTGTTGCAACCGGGTCACCTTCCGGATGGTTGTATGTATAAGTCCATTCAATGTTGATGCCCTTTGCAGCAAGCTGTTCCTTCGCTGCGTCAGCTGCCATGTAGAAGTTTCTGTCGTATGCAGCGTTTTCGTCACCGATACATACCATACCAACTTTGTAAACCTCACCGTCAGTCTTGCTTTCGTTGTTTCCGCAAGCTGCAAGTGATAAAATCATTACCATTACGAGTAAAACACTTAAAACTTTTTTCATTTTTCTCTTCTCCTCTTTGAAATCATATCGTCATTTTCTGTACAAAATTTCCTTTTGCAATTAAATTATAAGTCTGCAAATTTTAGAAAACAATAGAAAATACGAATATTTCTTTACTATTTATTCAATAAAAAAATCAATGTTCGTGTTATTCCGAACATTGATTTGTGCTTTTATATTTTACATTCGATTATGCGAATGTAATTTCACCGTTCTCAAGCCGGGAAACAGATGCTAAAGTTTCGACTCTGTATCCCTGATCCTCAAGCAGGGCTTTGCCGCCCTGAAAATCCTTGCTGATAACGATTCCGACGCCGGCAACCTCTGCACCCGCTTCCTCGATGATCTTGCAAAGAGCCAGGGATGCTTCCCCGTGTGCAAGGAAGTCATCAATGATAAGGACTTTTTCGCCCTTCTCAAGGTGCTTCTTTGAAACTCTAAGCATGTTGCTCTTCTGTTTCGTGAAAGAAAAAGCCTCTGCAGTATAGCAGTCATCGGTCATCGTGTTCGGAGCCGCCTTTTTCGCAAACACAACCGGAGCAAATCCGAAGTAGCGTGCCGCCGCAACCGCAATTGCAATTCCGCTTGCTTCCACGGTGAGGATTTTGTCCACCTGTACTCCCGCAAACTTTCTTCCGAACTCTGCACCGATTTTATCCATGAATTCCGTGTCTATTTTGTGGTTGATGAAGCCATCCACATTAATTCTGTCTGAGCCGAGTGCCACGCCTTCTTTTAATATTCTTTGTTTTAGTGCTTCCATTTGTTATCCTCGTTATTCTGCAGGTTCTTCGCAGGTTTTCATCGCTTCCAATGTTTCGCTCAAAAGTTCGTCAAGTTCCCAGCCGAGCATTTCCGCACCTTTCTTGATGACTTCCCTGTCGCAGCCTGCCGCAAAATGTTTGTCTTTGAATTTTTTCTTTAAGGACTTGAGTTCCATGTCCTGCACGCTCTTTGACGGACGCATAAGTGCCGCAGCACCAATTAAACCTGTAAGTTCGTCGCAAGCGAAGAGCACCTTTTCCATTTCTTTTTCCGGCTCTACATCTACGCACAGGCCATATCCGTGGGAGACGATTGCATGAATCATATCTTCGTCCACGCCTGCTTCCCTCAGAAGTTCGGGCGCTTTCTTGCAATGCTCTTCCGGCCACATCTCAAAGTCGATGTCATGCAGAAGTCCTACAATTCCCCAGAATTCTTCTTCGTCACCATATCCTAATTTCTTTGCGAAGTAACGCATCGTTCCTTCGACCATTCTGCCGTGGTGAAGATGGAACTCTTCCTTATTATATCTTTTCAGCAGTTCATATGCTTCGTCTCTTGTTATCATATTCGTTTCTCTCCTCAATAGCTAATTGTCTTGCGCTTTTAAGCGTTTTTCATTGCGCTCTTCCTTCGACGGAAGCTGCGCTATAATTACAGCCGCAAAAATTACTGCACAGCCAAGAAGTTCTCTCGGCGACATGGATTCGTGCAGAATAATTGCTCCGGCAATAACCGCAAATACGGACTCGAGGCTCATAAGAAGCGACGCAACCGTCGGTTCTGCATCCTTCTGCGCTACAATCTGAAGGGTATATCCTACGCCGCTGGAAAGTACGCCCGCGTATAAAATCGGCAGCCAGCAGTCCAAAATCGCATCAATCTTCGGTTCTTCAAAGATAAACATTCCGATAATGCCAATCGCACCGGCCACGAGGAACTGGATGCAGGACATCTTAACACCGTCAACCTTCGGTGCGAAATAGTCAATAACCAAAATATGTACGGAAAATCCCACCGCGCAAAGCAGCACAAGCGTGTCGCCGAACTGCAGCTTAAATGACGCGTCCGTCATGCAAAGGAGATAGAGCCCCGTCGCTCCCATTAAAACGCAGAGCCAGATAATCGGTCTGACTTTTTTCCTGAGTACAACCGAAAAAATCGGAACCATAACAACATAGAGTGTCGTAATAAACCCTGCCTTGCCCGCCGTCGTGTAGCTTACGCCGTATTGCTGAAGCGTGGATGCCACAAAAAGTGCCAGCCCGCAGCAGATTCCGCCGATAATCAGCAGTTTTTTCTCGGCAACTTCCTCTTCCGGTGTTTTCTTTACCTCGGTCTTGGATTTACCTTTATCCAAGAACAAAATCACCGGTATCAGTGCTAAACCGCCGATAAATGTACGGATTCCTCCGTAAGTCAAAGGGCCGATATAGTCCATTCCGCTCTTCTGCGCCACGAATGCCGAGCCCCAGATTGCCGCCGTTATCAGCAGCAGAATATTGCTTCGCATTTTTTTGCTCATTTCATCAATTCCTTTTCTTTTATTGAAAATTCTCCTATAATACCTCATTTTAACAAAAAAAACTTTAGCTTTCAAGAGAATCAAAGGAAAATTCGCTTTCACAAAATTTTTATAAAAAGCCCAAATCGCGTCCCTTTTATTTTTCGCTCCGTTATGATAGAATGTAGGCATTAAATCAACGGTATATTTAGGAATTTTTATGAGAAACAAACTTTTTATTGCGACTTTTTCCGAGGATGCTCTGAATGTTGCCAAGAACTTCGGCGTCGGTTTGGAAATCAATCATACTTGCATATCGGAAGATCTTGACCCTTCCAATCGCCGGAATCTGCTTGAACAAATCCGCGAAGACATTGCCGCTGCCGGAGTTTCTGAACCGTCGGGACTTTTTCTGCACGGGCCGTTTACGGAAATCCATCCCGCGGCAATTGATTACCGTGCAAGGCAGCTGGGGATGGAACGATTAAACGAGGCCTACGAGGCTGCTGCCGCGCTGGGCATCAACCGGATGGTCGTTCACACCGGCTGGCTTCCGTTTATCTATTTTAAAGGCTGGCAGGCAGAAAAGGGTGCGGAGTTCTGGCAGAAATTTATGTCGGACAAACCCTCGGACTTTCGGATTTATGTGGAAAACGTGCTTGAAGACGAGCCGTATATGATGCTCGATATGATGAGGAAAATCGATCATCCGGCAATCAAGCTCTGTCTCGATATCGGACACGCCAATGCAACAACTCCGCCGGAACTTCCGGTCGAGAAATGGATTGAAGTTCTGGGCACACATATCGGGCATTTCCATCTCCATAACAACGACGGCACCGGTGACAGCCATAGTGCGTTTGACCGCGGCAGCATGGATATGAACAGCATATTTTCGGCGATTGATGATTTTTGCGAAGATGATGTTACGCTGACAATCGAAGCCCGCGACGCTCGTGCATGCCTGGAATGGCTGCACAGCCGCAAATATATATATTTTTCGAAAGGATTATGACATAATGAATACAGCAATCGAAACGATTTTAAAAGAAGTTGAAAAAAACGGCTGCCTGCATGACTCGACAGTAAAAGAAGCCACCGCGCGTCAGGAGGTTCTTGCGAAACCTACCGGAGCACTTGGAACGCTTGAGGAAATTTCAATCAAACTTGCAGGCATCACCGGAGAGGTCAAAAACGATGTTACCCGCCAAGCTGTCGTTATAATGAGTGCAGATAACGGCGTGGTGGAGGAAGGCGTCGCTTCAGCACCTCAGTCGGTTACGCTGTCGCAGACGATTAACTTCACGCGTCACTTTACCGGAGTAAGCGCACTCGCGCAGTATTTCGGCATTGACCTTTTGGTCTGTGATATGGGCGTTAAAATGGGAATTCCGGATGTCTTCTACACGGACAAAATGGAATTTATCTCCGGTGCGGAAAAAGCACACGGCAAATTCGCCGGCAAGATTGTCAACCGCTCACTCGGACGCGGAACCGCAAACCTTGCAAAAGGTCCTGCCATGAGCATGGAACAATGCGAAGAGGCATTCCTCACAGGGGTTGAAGCCGCTAAGGCTGTCAAGGATACCGGCTATCGGATTTTCGGTGTCGGCGAAATGGGCATCGGAAACACGACGACCAGTGCATGTGTGCTTTCGGCTTTGACAGGAACCCCTGCGGAAACAGTCGTAGGCCGCGGAGGCGGGCTCAATGACGCTGGACTTGCGAAAAAAATACATATCGTAGAAGAGGCAGTTTCCAAGCTGAAAAACGCTTCCGTGTTTGAGATTCTGGCTGCTGTCGGCGGCTTCGATATTTGTGCGATGACCGGTGCTTTCGTCGGCGCAGCGTATTACAGACTTCCGGTTGTAATCGACGGATATATTTCTGCAGTTGCCGCACTGGCAGCGTCTCGGATTGCACCGAAGACCGTAAACTTTATGTTCGGCTCACATCAAAGCACCGAGCCGGGTTATCTCATCGCAATGAACGAACTTAACATCAAGCCTCTCTTCAACCTCGGCATGCGCCTTGGCGAAGGCAGCGGCTGTCCG
>ERZ779889.1588-NODE-1588-length-21967-cov-4.414430_pt1 | contig 21967 bp, 17 predicted proteins | sample MGYA00511030_ERZ779889 | MGnify/ENA primary metagenome ERZ779889 (study PRJEB29588, sample SAMEA2160616) | human gut metagenome | biome: human gut; feature: human-associated habitat; material: faeces | place: Denmark | collected 2008/2010 ...
CAACGACCCCGAGATTACAAATCACGTGCTCTGGCCAACTGAGCTAAAGAGGCTTTTTAATTTGAGCCGTTTCACCAAGGCTGGTGAAACGGCTGCAAATTTAGACATTTATTTTGAAACACAAAAACATTTGTGCTATTTTTTACTTACCGCGTTGTTTTTCTTTAAATTTCTCCAACTGTTTAGCCAACGCATCCAAACTTAAATCTACTGCTTCTTCAAATGTGTCGCACACCTTTTCTGCATACAACTCCGAATTGGGAACATAAACTTTAATCCCCGCTTCTTTATTTTTTGCGGTTTCCGGTTTTACGACTTTCAGTGACACCTCCACCTTTCTTATTTCATCGCAATACTTCTCTAATTTTGCTGCTTTTTTCTGAATGAAAGCTTGTAACTGCTCCGAAGCATCAAAATGAATCGATTGAATTCTAATTTCCATATAAACCTCCTTTTTTATGCTCTAGGATGAGCCTGTTTATAAATTTGTTTGAGTTCCTCGAAAGTCGTATGCGTGTAAATTTCCGTAGTCTTCAAACTTTCGTGTCCCAGCAGCTCTTTCACCACTTCCAAATTGGCACTATGATTTAACAAAGATGTGGCAAACGTGTGCCTCAACACATGCGGACTACACTTCTTCAACGTCACGACCTCCGAAAGTCGTTTTCTTACCAAACTATCTACAAGCTGATGATACATCCGGTCACCGTTGGGTCTTACAAAAAATGCCTCAGAACCACGCACCGGGATTACCTCATCTCTCAGTTGGACATAAGCCGCAATATCTTTTCGCAGCTCTTCGCCAAAAGGAATCAAACGTTGCTTATTTCTCTTTCCTGTCACTTTTATTACCATCGCATCCATATCCACATCTTTATCATTCAGCCCTATCAATTCAGACAAGCGCATTCCTGTCACATAAAATGCTTCCACAATGAGATGGTCACGAACTCCTTTAAAATCGTCAGGTTCCGGTTTTTCGTCCAAAATCTTATCCATATCCTGCTCCTTCACAAAAGCAGGCAACGGCTTCTTTTTTTTAGGACCTTTCAGATTCTGCACCGGACTTTTTTTCAGCAGTCCGCGCAGAAGCAAAAACCGGTAAAACGAGCGCAGGGCACTCAATTTACGATTGACCGAAGTAGCCGTATACGATTCATCCATCAAACCCGTCACCCATTGGCGGACAATGTCGGTATCAATGGTCGTCCACGTCAGCTCCGCGTCCAAGTTCGTAAAGTACACTTCGAATTGTTTCAGATCATCCTCATAACTCTGCAAAGTTCGTAAGGAGTAATTCCGCTCCACTCGAAGATAGTCCAAGAAAGAATCTACCAACATATGAATCATTGCTTCTATAATTCAGCAACGAATATATGGAAATTCAATTATAAATTCAAGAAAATCGCGAAATAATTATTCCTCTGTTTGCTGAAGTTTCTGAACGTAAATGGCGCGTTCCATTTTAAGTCTTTTAATCACAGACGGTTTGTCATATTGTTGTCTGCTTCTCAATTCCTTAATCACACCAGTTTTTTCAAATTTTCTTTTAAACTTCTTCAGCGCTTTTTCAATGTTTTCGCCTTCTTTTACAGGTACTACAATCATTTTGCTTTTTGTTTTTATAGAGTTAGTTAATAATTACACACATTGCAAAGTGGGCGCAAAAATACACATAGTTTCCTTATTTACAAAACATTCCTCCATGTTTTATGCAAAAAGAGACAAAAAATGCTCCCCTTCGTCTCCAAGAGACAAAGAGGAGCATCCTATCGTGAATTAAAGCGTACCGACTTTTTATTTGATATTCGGATTCAGCTTGTTCCACTCAGAGATGGCGGGAAGCACGCCCATTGCAATCACTTCATCGCGCAACTCACACAAGTGAGCATAGCTCTTGTCCAAAGCAGCTTGCTCCTCAGGAGTTCCGTTCAACGCTGCGCAATGACAACCGTCAGCCGTGATAGAAGTTTCCCAAGCCATCATGATGTGGTCATATTTTTCATTGGAAACATACGTGCCGGCCGGCCAGCGGAACGACTTGCCACCCATGGCTGCACCAATCATTTCAATAGACACGTATGCCGGGCTTTGGAATGAAGAGCGGCCGCGCAAAGCGATGATATTTGCTCCACCCTTGGTCACCTTTTGTTGGATTTCTGCCCATTGCTCCTTAGTCAAAGCATCAGTTCCGATGATGTCTGACAGAGGTTTGCCATTTACTTTGGCAGTAGATGCAAACACGGCCATTTGTTCGCCGTGGCCACCGTATGTACGGCAGTTTTCAACAGCATCCAAAGCAACACCGAAGTGTTTTGCCAATTCGCTGCGCAGACGGGTTGAGTCGAGGGCAGCCAAAGTGGTTACCTGCGAAGGTTTCAAGCCTGAGTAGAGCAAAGTGATCAAACCGGTAATATCAGCCGGGTTGAAAATCACTACAATGTGTTTCACATCCGGGCAATAAGCCTTCACGTTCTTACCAAATTCTTCTGCAATGGCCGCATTACCTTTCAGCAAGTCTTCACGAGTCATACCAGCCTTACGGGCAGCACCGCCTGAATTCACGATATATTTAGCTCCAGTCAGAGCTTCTTTGATGTCGCTTGTGAAGGTCACGTTCACACCTTCGAAGCCACAGTGATACAACTCTTCGGCAACACCTTCCAGACCCGGTGCATAAGGGTCATACAAACAGATGTTAGGAGTTAAACCCATCATGATGGCTGTTTGAGCCATGTTGGAACCGATCATACCGGCAGCACCAACAATCGTAAGTTTTTCGTTCGTTAAGAAGTTCATAGTATATCTGTTTTAATTACATATTGTTACTTTTGTTCGCAAATTTAGGTATTTATTTGGATTCTTCCCTTCGGGAAAATATAATAATCTATAAATCTCCGACTCTTCGTCAGACATTCTCCAGACACGGCGTGTGCCGCCAGTTTACCGACAGGGAGGGTCTATGCCCTGCTGCGAGCAGCTCACCGGCGTACAGTCGCATTGGGATGTCGTCCGGCTCTCTTGCAGGAAGGGACTTAAACCCAAATCGGTCATTAGACCGCTCAAAAGTTCTTTTTTCTTTCTGAAGGAAAACTCTTTGGACATTTTGCCCACTTCAAGCACTGCCCTGCGGTCGATTTCGACTTCTACTCCCTCGACACTCCCCCATCTGAATGCTGCACGACAATGGGGACCATGAAGGAACGGTGCGCCACGACAACGTACACCCTTCGAAGAGCGTTCGCCTATACCTTATTATATTCGGTGAAGAGACCGCTTTGGATTTCTACAAAAAGTTTATCATGGCTTAATGTATTCGTTTTCATGCGGACTTTGGGCGATTTTTTGGCCCTTTTCGCTTCTGTTCTTCGTCAGATAGCCCGCTTCCTCATCACAGAAGAGGAAAAGACTCAAAAAACATCCTGAATCATCACACAACCCATCCAAAAATAGACTCTTAGTCCACTTCAATATGTCAATGTTTAGTAAACATCATCACCACCACCGCTGTCTGTCTGCTTCATAGGTAAAGATACGCTCTTCCTTGCCTTCTGTGCAATCTTTGAGCAGGAGCAAGGACCCGCAAGGCACGTCAGGAAAGATCACGAAGAAGCCTGTGGATGTTTGCTTACCGAGTGTATGCCAGCCTTCGTCATAATAGCGTAATTCATACACATGACCGGGGACGACAAAATTGCCGTCGTTCTTGGGAAAAAGCTCCAGGCGAGTGAGCCGTTGAGACGAGCTGAAGTCCATCCCCACGGAATAACCGTCTTGCTGGCTGTAGATGAGCGTGAACGTGTCGCCATCAAATGCACGCTCGGGAGCTTCCATTCTTGCTCCGAAAGCACGCCCTTGCAGAAGGTTGTCGCCACTGTAAAATGCCAGTTCCATGATTGGCACGTTCGAACCGGGTGCAGACACATAGCGGACATAACGATAAGCCTTGTCGCCGGGTAGCATAAACTCATTACGGAATACAGGCATCGCCTCCAGCGTACACAGCCTGTCTGCCTGCCAGAACATGGAGTCGTTTGCCGCCTCAAAGTAACCTCCCTTCATCCGTCCCCATTGGTTCGTCCAGTGACGTGAGAAGGGATATTTGCGAGTTAATGTTACGGTTTGTGACTGCTGTTTGTCAGGAATAAGGTCGCGATGTCCGTTTGGCAATAGCAAGAAGGGATGTCCCAGTGGAGACAAGGTATCGCTTCTGAAAGTCATGGCTTGGTAGACTATGGAATCATTCAGATGACAGAACCGAGCTTTACCTTTTTTCACCTGAGTACAATCAATAGGAAACCAGTTACCTCCCGATGAATAAATGCACAAGCACACATCTTCTGCCTCTTTACCCACTGGTAAGGAGACTTCTCCCTGAAAACCATATTGGGCCGATACGTCTTCTCTATGGATAAATGGCAGATAACGGGCAAGTTTTTCGTTTGTGACCGGATTCTCCTTTTGCTGGCGATAGGCAAAACGCCACACCTTGGCAGCACGTTTTTCAAGTGATGCATCCAGTGGATAATCAGCTTCCAGTTTATACAATTCAGGAAAGGTGGAAGCAGCCAGTTGGTTGAACTCCCGTGCCACACTATCCCCATCCAGTGCCGTATAAGTATGCCCGCCACATGTCAGAGCTATCCAGTTGTGCCCCATGTTGCTGTAATTAGCCCATTGAAATACGCCGTCGCATGCCACAGGTAGCCCCAACGCACGGGCAACAGCACCCAGATAAGCACATCCTTGTATGCACGTCATTACGCCTTGTTTGCGCAGGGTTAACATGTCAAGCACATAAGGGAACTCTGGATTTTCACGGCGTGTTCGTTCCCAGATGGTGTCGCGCAGCAGGGCAAATGCTCTGCGTATATCGGTCACTCCTTCGATGACAGGCGCATATTGCCGGCAGAGCGAGTCGCGCCATCCCATGACCAAGGCTTCATCATTCATACGATAAGGCAAGATATAGTTGCAAAAGTCATCAAATGATACTTCCTCCTGCCAAGGCGCGTCATTCCATGCACGAAAAGCAGCGTCAATGTTGTCTATTAGGAAAGCAGCCTTTACCGTTTGCAAGTCGGGCCGTGCCTCGCGCTCGGCAGGCTTTTCGTCCAGCTCTTTCCACCAATAATTTAGCGTCCGTTTATTTGTTATCACGGTGTCCGAGTGTTGTACACGCCGTTGTATTTCCCGGATGGCACGACTGTCCTGCGTGTAGTGTCCCGGCATGTTGGCAATCAAGAACTTTGCAGCTTCAAGTTTCAACGAATCATCAGCCGATCTGCCATAGTGTTCCAACACGGCAAACAACTCCTTGCGATTTTCGCCGGCCTTATCCAGTGCAAGTTCCAGCTATCCGGCTTCCTTGCAGGAGAAAAGCCACAAGCACCCCATCAGAATAACAAATAAAAATCTCATAATTCAATCTTTTCAAAAGTTAATAACTCGTGTCCATACCAATCCATAAACTTCATCCCATAGGATAATGACAATAGCCATCCAGCAGTCATGTCAGGTTCTTCAGGCAAATCGACCGTAAACAGATTCTTTCGGAATGCTCCCAGCAACAACAACCGGTATTTTCGCTCTTCGCCCAACAACAGCCAAGGAGTAGACAGGTTGGGCAGGTCATCCACAGCCTGTTGCAATAACACTTTGGCTTTCTCCTTTTCACCGTTCCAATAGGAGATGTACCCCAAACGTGCCCGGTCAGACGGAGTAGCCAATGCCGAAAGCTGCAAGTGCGACAAAGCGGTCCGCAAGGCTCGAAGTTGCGTTGTGTCCGTCTGTGCCAGTTCCCGTATGTCTGGCAAAGTCAAGACACGGGGCGTCAGCCGCACAGCCTCCACTAAGTGAGGCAGGGCAGTTTGCAGATGGCCATCCCGGCAGAGGCATTTCCACAGCCCCAGCCGATAGAGTGAGTTGGCCGGATAGGTTTGTACCAATTCTTCCATCATGGAGCGGGCTTGGCCAGTCTTGCCTGCAGCCAGACAAGCACAGGCTTGCAAGTAGCGTATCTGCACATCGTCAGGCTGTCGGGCTGCAGCATCTGCTAAAGCCGCCAATGCCCAGTGCGCATCGTCTTTCTGTCCCGTTTTTTAATGGCAACGGAGGTAGAACAAGCCGCGTTACACCAAATAAGGCACACTGTTTCCTGTTTGTTCCATACAAGCCGCAGCTTTTTCCAATTGGTTTCCCTGAAAGGCTTCCATAGCCTCGACACACAGCTTTTCTTTTTGCTTATAGGAATAAACAGATACAGCAAACACCACATAGAAAACCGTTACCAGACCGGGAATCAAATAACGCTTGCGCGGAGACGGCTCTGTCATGGCAATATCTGACCGTTGCAGATAAGCCAGCATCAGGCAAAGTGCCAGCCAGACGAAAGGCAGATGAAACAAGTTGGCTTGTGTCATTTCTTTCACACACACAGCCAGCAAGGTGCAACCTATGGCGCATGTGCCTGTCTCCTTGCGCCGTTTCCACAATTCACGCACGATGCACACGACCAGCAACCCGTAAAGCAGCAATCCCAACCAGCCTTTTTCCGTCAGCAAGAGGACGGGCAGGTTGGGAGCAAGATTGGTGTAGGTCTGCGTGCTGTCTTGGTTCAGTACGTGGTCGATGGCCAGCGAATAGCTGCCGTTACCTTGTCCGAAGAGCTGATGTGGACTCTCACGGAAGGCTTCCCATGCTGCTTGTGTCGCACCCACACGTGCCTCAGTGCTTTGCTGTTGCGACACGGTGGCATTCATGCGCAGCGTAGTGTTTGTCTCTTGCGGAAAGCCAATCCACACCACCAGAAAGGCTGCCAGACAGAGCAGAGGTACGCGCACCTTGTCGCGCATGGAACGTACGGCGCACAACCAAGCCAGGACAAAAGTTCCCAGCGCGATGTATGCACCGCGGGAAAACGAAAGACAGAGCACCACAGCCGTCAGGAAGACGAGCACCGACGCATGGCGGCGTGCCAAGCACAGCCAGCCCAGCAACACAAGCAGCACCTCGGCCCACTGGTTGGTGATGTAACCCAACGGGCGAAACAGAAAACGGAAATGATACGTGTCAGCAAAGCCTGCCTCCAGCACGGAACGACGAAACACGAAGAATGTGCACACCGTAATGCCCAGTGCCACGACGGCAGGCACATAGCTGCCCGTGAAGAGGATACGTGTAGCCTTTGAGTCGGCAAACAGCCTGCGGGCTGCCAAGTAGGCGACCAAGCAAAACATCGAGAAAGAAGCTTGTCGCAAAGCCGTGGCTGGGCATGAGCCGTAAAAGCAGGAAACCGCGTCACAGACAGCCAACAAGACTATCACGCCATCCACAAGCGACCATCGGCGCAGGGGAGGCACGACCGTTAGCATTCCCGCAGCCAGCAGCAAAGCCACCTGCCAGACATCCTGCACCCGGAAGAGCCACAGGCTCATCACCACCAGCAGAAACAGTGCCGCCACGACATGCACGCGGGAGGACGACGGCTCAACTTCGTTTCCCATAGCGGCGTTTCAATGAAAGGAACAGCTTGGTGAAGAAATACCCCAGCAGGGCTAGGAACATCAGTTGCATGCCGATGTTGCGCAACAGGGCAAAGGGCGGGGTTAAGCTGTTGGACAGATACATGACAAGCTCTTCCACCTCGGCGGGAAACGAACTGGCAAAGCGATAGAGGAAACTCGGAATGACATAGAAGAAATAGAATGCCATGAACACGTTGACCACCAGTGAGTAGACCAGCAACCCCCACTTCTCGGCTGTGCGGATTTGCAGCAGGTAGGGCACTTTGTCCACCGGACGGCGGCGAATGCGTTTGTACACGTATGCCAGCAGTTCCTTGGAGCGGCTGCGCAGGTTGGGCACGCCCAACAGGTCGGACATAATCCAATAGCCATCGAACTTGAAGAAGGGGTTCAGCGTCATTACAAAGCCGAAGTTCATGATGAGGATGAGGTAACGCAGGATGTCATTGCCTGTGCAGAAGAAGGCGACGAGCAACCCCGTCAGGCAAATGGACTGGAAATAGACGCCGGCAATGTTGACCACCAGCCGTTGTTTCCGCCCCAGCTTCCACACCTCGGTCACGTCGGTATAGAGCACGGGAAAGTTCAGGTAAAGCCCGAAACCGATACCACCGTGGCGGAGGCCAAAGTGCTTGCAGGCGGCAGCATGCCCCAGCTCATGAAAGAGCGATGACAGCACCACGAACACCAACAGCCCTGTCACGGTGTAGATGTTCACCGTGTTGTTGAACACCAACAAGTCATCCGTGTGGAGGAAGAACCACGCATCCAGCACCAGCATTACGGCAAAAAGCGTCACCATGAAGATTTTGCGAAACAGGAAGCTGAACGCATCGGAAAAGCGGTCGACAGCCGCAGCCGGAAAGAGTTCCTTTTCGTAGAGGAAGGTGCGTTTCTTGGCTTTAGGAGCTGTTGTGATGGGGTCGATAAATTTCTTAATTGCCTGCATCACCTGTTCCGGGGTGTAGCGCCCTGCCTTCTTGTCCACATAGGCTGCCACGGCAGTATCCATGTCAGGCTTTTGTTGAAGCTCTTCCAACAGTTCCACCAGCGGGAGGCCGGCTTCATAGTAGCGTCCGTTGCAGGAGAGCAGGAAGTGTTTCTCCTGCGTGGAGGATGCCAAGGGGTGTATTTGTATGTTCGTGTACATATTCATATTGTGTTGTTTAGTTTGCTTTCAAGATGGCACTGTTGATTTGAGTATTCACGTCGCGGCTGTCGCGGGAGGTCTTGCGCCCGAAGTCGAACGTATAGGCTACTTTGATGTAGCCGGTCTGCTGGTTGATGCGGCAGGTGGCTGTACGCTGGTAACTATACACGTCAGTGTCGAATGAATACTTGTAACGGCGGTGTTTGGTAAACGGATTGTCTATTCCGGCTTCAATGTACCAGCTGCCATTACTCCATGCGGCAAACAACCCGTATGAGGCGGGAGTCGTGGTACGTATGAAGTCCACCTGACGTGTCTCTGTCCTCGTTTGTCCATAGGCACTAAATGCAAAGTTTTTCCAATAATAATCGGCTTGCAATCGGGCACTAAGCGTACTCAAAACAGGTGCATAGTCCGAATAGTCAATATACATCCATTGTCCATCCGCTTTCAGACGAAGATTTTTTGTCACTTTCCAGCCCAATGACAAACAAACCGCAAAAGCATTGATGGTCGCGTCGCAACGGTTTGTTTGTATCACTTTATTGTTTTCCAGATAATACCACGGAATGAACATGTCTCTAAAACCTTCATAATAAGTCTCCAAGGCGATATTTACCTCCTTCAGTTGTGTACTGTAAGAGAGCATGCCCAGATAATACTTCGTTACATTCTGCACAGGATTCCCCCGCTTGATTTGCAAAGAATCAATCACTTGCTCCGCCGTGTTATATCGTTCTATCTGTGGGTCGTTGGTGCCTATCTGGCCGTCTAAAGCAAGCTGGTGGTCGGGAGCCGGACTGTAACGTATGCGAGTTTGGAAACATGGAGAGATACGGCTCTCCCGTTCGTTCCCATGCAGGCTGTATTGTGAGTAAGAGAATCCGGGAGCAAGTTTCACGGAAAGTGCTTTCCCTATTTTGTATTTGTATTCCGCGAGAAATTCCGTCTTGCCATTCCATAAATGCTGCCACGAAGGACTTGTGCCCTCATAACGCATCGAACTGACCCAATGCCGGTATGACAGTTTCGCATTGAGTGAATGATGTTTGTTAAAGGTTATACCATACTTGGCCTGTCCAAACAACGCATAAAAGTCCTCATGAACGTTTGTCCATGAACTGAAACTTCCTTCATCATAACTGTAAGTATAGTGGTTTCTATTGTAGTCACCGGTTACTTTTGCCTCCAGAAACTGATTGTCTGCCAGATTAAAATAGCCATACAGTTCCATAGAAGGCTTCAGACCTGATTGTTTTGTCCGGCTGAAACTCTCTTGCCCGTCGAGTCCATTGCTGTATTCCAATAAGTCGTGCGTGTCATTTCGAGGTGCATCATTGCGCACAAAGAAAAGTTTGCCTGTCAGCGTACGCTTGTCATTGCGATTACTTACGTTGAACTGTGCATACTGGCTGTTGTTTTTCACACGGTTCTCCAATGTAGCCGTGTGACGGTCTACGTCCCCATCATTGAAGTGAAACAGTTCGTGCTTATCCTCCGTCTCTCCGTCGTACTTGTTCATTTGATGTCCGACAAAAAGCGTGTAGTCCGTATTTCCACGATTCAGCTTCACCACAGCGTTGTAGTCACCGTTCAGATAACCGATGGTCTGCCTGGCATCCAACGATACATAGCCCCCTGTGGTATATTTCTTCGTGATGAAGTTGATAGCCACAAAGTCGTCGGCATACTTTCCTTCGGGCATGTCGTGGTATTCCACCTTCTCCACATCGCGCGGTCGCAGGCTCTGCACCTCACGGAAGCCCACCGGCTGTCCGTCGATGTAGAGCGAGGCTTCCTTACCCAAAGACGTCACCTTGCCTCCAATACGGTCTACGTCCACGCCGGGAATCATCAGGCGGTAGAGCAGGTCGTAGCCCGTAAAGGAGTGTCTCACTTGCTGCTTGTCCGGATAAATCAAAAGCTTGTCTTCATCGCGCACGTAGGAAGAGGCTTCCACAGTGACTTCATTCAAGGCAACACTATTAGCCTGCAACACGATGGGCGGAAGCTGAGTGTCTTGTTGCAGACTGACAGGAAGAGTCTTGGCATCATAGCCTATGGAAGTGACGTGCAGCAGGTAGTCTCCCGGATGCCTGGCTGCGAGGGAAAACGTGCCTACGCTGTCGGTGCGTGTGCCTTGCACAAAAGTGGAGTCCGTGGTGAGCAGTCGGATGGTGGCATAGGGCAAGGTGTGTTGATTATCTGTTACTAAGCCTTTTAGTGTCTGTGCACTAACAGTATAGGAGAGCAAAAGGAAGTAAATAAACGATATGTAACGATTGAAATTTATCATAATACAAGAGCAATGTATGTTTTCCATTCGTATTAGGTGTTTTTCTTTCTGTTTGATTCGCGCAAAACTATACAGAGAAATTGTATCATGCAAGAAAAGGGAGAATATTTTTTGATATTCTATTTAGCTTTCAAATCAAAAACATCATAAACCCAAATCGGTCATTGCATAGTCATAATTAGATACAATCATCAAATCCACAAATATCCCAACCCCGAGTTTTAGGGATGCACAGGACAGCCAACATCCCTGCAGCCAGCTGCAAGGCAAAGGGACACATTTGAATGCCCGTGTACATATTCATAGTATGTTTTTAGTTTGCTTCCAAGATGGCACTGTTGATATAAGCGTTCACGTCACAGTCCTCGCGTCCGGCAGTCCCTTAACACTGCCCGACCACGGAAAGGAGGGTAGACGAGAGCGGAAAGGAATCCGTGCACGGACGGAAAGGAGGGCGTGGACGGGCGGAGTAAAGGCCGTCCGGGACTGCTGTATTCCAGACATTTACACCTTATCGCCGAGAAGCGGGCAAGACAGGGGTGCATTTTTCCAAAAAACACCGGTTGCCGGACGGTCTCCACAGTCCTCCTCCCGGCGACCGGAACGCAAGTGTTGGACTGCTCCATTTTTATGTCTACCTTTGCGGGCAAACTATCTTCATCCCAAAACAACGAACAATCGAAACACAGCTATGGCCAGAGAGAAAAGTGAAATGCCAGCGGATGATTCCCGGAAAAGAGATTTCGAGGTCTTCTTCCGGGAAAGCTATTCGCGTCTTTATTACTACGCGCTCCACTTGATTCCCGACCCGGAGTTGTGCAAAGACATTTTGGGTGAATCTTATTTCTACCTGTGGCAACACATCCCCGATTTTCGCCCGGACACAGCCTTAACCTATATGTACACGCACGTCCACAACCTCTGCATCGACCACATACGCCGCGCAAAACGCCAGGCAGTGCATACGGCTTCTTACCTGCACATGCTACAAGAATGGAATGCCGACGAACACAGAGAAAGTGAACGACGCATCACGATTATCATGGAACTCATCGACCACATGCCACCTATGACACGTACAGTCATGGAGAAATGCTACATCGAAAAGAAGCTCTATCGCGAAGTGGCCCAAGAAGTAAATTTGACAGAAAGTGGTGTGCGCAAGCACGTAATGAAAGGGCTGGACATTATCCGAAAGTTTTTTTCTGTTAAATATAAAAAACGGCAGTAACTAACTGCTTTGAGCAGACGTAGTATTATATAAATAAGGTAATATGGAAGAACAAGAAAACACAACAGGACATCGGACCGATAAAAACGATAATGAGACCCAGCTCCAATATGAATACGAACAAGCTCTGCTGAGAATGCGCTTCGGGCTACCCTCCATTGAGGAAGAATGGGAGCGGCAGGAAGCCCGTATCCGTGAGGCCGAACAGGCCAGAAAGAGAGTGCTGCGCCGACGCAGGGCATGGAGTGCGGCAATCGGGATTGCAGCCATGGCGGCGTTGGTGATTTTCTTCTCATGGAGAAAAGGAGACAGCCACGGCACGGACGGAATCATCCTCTGCGAAGCGCAACCGGAGGTAGCCATCACCGTGGCCGACGATTCCGGCGGCCGGCAAGCATGCGCGACGACCGTCCTTCCTGGACAATCCTCCGTCAGGCAGCAGGGAGCTGTCCTCTCTCCCCGGCAAGCCGACTTCACGCAGGCACAGCCCGACCCGGACCATACGACTGTGGTCACCATCCCTCGCGGCACAGTCTATCAAATCAAACTGAGCGACGGCACCTTGGTGTGGATGAATGCCGACAGCCGCCTGCACTTCCCGTCGCGTTTCACGGGAGCCACGCGCGAAGTACGGCTGGAAGGAGAAGCCTATTTCCATGTGGCCAAAGACAAGTCGCATCCTTTCATCATCCGCACCCATACCATGACCACCGAGGTGCTGGGCACAGAATTCAACCTCCGGGCCTATCCTGACACCGACGCGCACGTCACACTGGTGGAAGGTTCAGTGCGAGTCGAAATGCCAACCGTCGGACACGAAGTCACCTTGCGCCCGGGACAAGACATTGCCTGCACCGACAGCACCTTCGCCATCACCGAAGTAGACACGCGCTACTGCGCGCTGTGGCGAGACGGCCGCCTCTATTTCGACAATGCCCTCCTAAAAGACATCCTCCACGAGTTGGGACGATATTACAACCTGACGGTGGAAATGGAAGACGACCCCTACCTCATGCAAACACGACTGCACTTTGTGGCCGACAGCAACGAAACAATCACACAAATCGTCGAAAATCTAAACTTGTTTGAATACATGTCTGTAAAACTGGAAGGCAAAAAAATGACAGTCGTACGAAAAAATTAGCTTTTGCAGGGACTAAACGGGCAAGTTCTTCGTAGTATTAACAAAACACAATTAATATTTATAGGATTATGAGGAACTTGTTTGTATTAGAAGAGAGAAACATCTTCCAAACACTAGTACTGCTATTGGCCGTATGGGCACTGAGCCTACCGGGGCAGTTGGCAGCACAAGAGAAAAAAGATGGCCTCTCACTGACATGTAAAAACGAACCATTGCCGGAAGTATTAAAGAAGGTAGAAGAAATTTCCGGATTTAAAGTGTTATTCACCTATAATGAGGTGCAAGACTTCAAAGTCACGGCAGAAGTAAAAAACGCATCCATCAAAGAATTGCTGGACAGCATTTTGTCTCCATTCAACCCACCGCTTGACTACCGTATCAAAGGAAACAGCATCACCATCACACGCAAGAGCGAGACACTCTCTCCTGCCTCACGCAAACTGTTGCGAGGCATCGTTACCGATATGCAAGGCAATGCACTGCCCGGTGTGAACATCCGCACCAACGACAACCTTGCCGTGGGCGTAACCAACGCCGACGGAAAATTTGAAATCAATCTGCCTGCCAGTGGCACAGTAACGGAAGTCTCCTTCACATTCATCGGCATGAAGCCTGTGACCGTGGCCTACAAAGGCAAGCCGCTCAACATCCGCATGCAGGACGACTCCCATACCGTAGACGAAGTGGTGGTGACCGGCTTGTTCAACTACCGCGCTTCCAGCTTCACGGGTTCGGCCAAGACATTCACAAAAGACCAGCTACAGTCTGTGGGCAACCAGAACATCATCAAGAGCCTGAGCAACCTCGACCCATCGTTCATTCTTGAAGATAACAACCTGAATGGTTCTAACCCGAACGCCTTCAACGACATCACCATCCGTGGCAATGCCTCCTTCACCGGCCTGCAAGGAGAATATGAAGGTAACCCGAACGAGCCGCTATTCATCCTCGACGGCTTCGAAACCACCAGCCAGACAGTGTTCGACCTCGACATGAACCGCGTGAAGTCAGTTACTGTGCTCAAAGATGCTGCCGCCAAGGCCATCTACGGTTCCAAAGCTTCCAATGGCGTCGTCGTGGTGGAAACCATCGCCCCGGAACCTGGCCGCCTGCGTCTTACCTACACCGGAGATGTGGACGTAACAGCTCCCGACCTGTCATCATACGACTTGTGCAACGCCGCTGAAAAGCTGCAAGTCGAACTCAATGCCGGACGCTACACGGCCACCAGCCCCAGAGACCAACAGGAGCTGCGAGAACAATATAACGCATTGCGTGCCAATATTGCCCGTGGGGTAGACACCTATTGGCTGTCGCAACCGCTACGCACGGGCATAGGCCAACAACACTCCCTCTATATGGAAGGCGGCGACGAACGGATGCGTTACAGTGCGAATATCGGCTACAACGGCATCGCAGGTGTCATGAAAGGTTCCGACCGTAGCACCATCTCCGGCAACATCAAGTTGTCCTATCGTTACAAGAACTTGTTGTTTAACAACTCGTTCTCCCTCACAGCCAACACAGCCGACGACTCCCCTTACGGCACTTTCTCCGACTACGTGTCTGCCAACCCGTACTACTCGCCTTACGACGAAAATGGGAACTTGGTCAAGACGCTAGGTTCTTATCAGCCCAATGGATATGGCAGCAGTGCTTACATCTATTATAATCCGTTGTACAATGCACACATCGGCACAAAGAACTTCTCCAAATACACAGAATACACAGAGAACTTCTACATTGAATGGCGTGCCACAGACTATCTGCGCTTCACGGGCCGTGTAGGCTACACCTATCAAACCAACAAACGCGAAGATTTCTACCCTGGCGACCACACCTCGTACGCCACGTGGACGGGCGACAACTATTTCAAACGCGGTTCCTACTCCATCACCGACGGCGAATCGAGCACGCTTTCATCGGACATCACGGCCAACTATACCGGCCAGTTCGGCAAACACATGTTGCTCGCCAATGCAGCCTGGAGTTTAAGTTCCAGCACATCAAATAGCCACGGCATGACGGCCTGGGGGTTCCTCAACAACCACGTGGACGACATTTCCTTTGCCCGCCAGTATGCCGAGAACGGACGCCCTTCGGGCAGCGAAGCCACCTCACGCGAAATCGGCATCACCGGGGCAGTGAACTATTCTTATGATGACCGCTACATGGCCGACCTCAGCCTGCGCTATAACGGTTCGTCTGTCTTTGGTTCAGACAATCGCTGGGGAGCATTCTGGTCAGTAGGCCTGGGATGGAACCTGCACAACGAAGACTTCATTAAAAATCTGGGGTTCATCAACGTGATGAAACTCCGCGCTTCCTACGGCCTCACGGGCAACCAGAACTTCAATCCCTATCAGGCCAAGGCTACCTATAACTTCTACAGCGACGTGGTGTATGACAACATCGTAGGTGCTTACCTGATGGCTATGGCCAACGACAAATTAAAATGGCAACAGACTGCCGACTTGAACATCGGTCTGGATTTACAACTATTCAGCAACTTCAACCTCGTGATTGACGTCTACCGCAGCAAGACAAAAGATGCCTTGCTGGCCATGACGTTGCCCACCTCCACCGGATTCAGCTCCTATCAAGAGAATTTGGGCAATGTGGAAAACCGGGGCTTCGACGCTACCATGAACTGGCGTTTCTTCCACACCGACGATTCGTGGGCCTCGCTGAACTTCTCCGTGGGACACAACGTCAACAAGATTACCAAAATCAACGAAGCCTTGCGCTCGTTCAACGAAGAGCAGGAAGCCGACCAAGCTGAAAACGAAACCACGGCTCCCATCATCCGCTACGAGGAGGGCCAGTCCATGACTGCCATCTGGGCCGTGCAATCTTTGGGTATCGACCCCGCCACCGGCGAAGAGCTGTTCTTGAAGAAAGACGGCAAGACCACGACCTACGACTGGAGCTCCGACGACTACATCGTAGCCGGCGACAGCAATCCGAAATACCACGGCAACTTCGGCCTGAGCGGTGAATACAAAGGCATCGGCCTCACCTGCTCCTTCAGCTACAAGCTGGGTGGCGACTACTATAACCAGACGCTCGTAGACCGCGTGGAAAATGTCGATATTGCCAACAATGTAGACCGTCGCGTATTGAGCGACACGTGGCAGAAGGCAGGCGACGTAGCCAAGTTCAAGTACATCGACAGCTCTCCCTCCACGACCTACCCGACCACGCGCTTCGTGGAGAAGAACAACGAATTGCAATTCGCTTCCCTCTCCTGCTACTACGATTTCAAGTACCAGCCTTGGCTGCAACGAATCAAGCTGGAACGCCTGAAGCTTTCCTTCTATATGAATGACCTCTTCCGCGTGTCCACCGTCAAGACCGAACGCGGACTGGACTATCCGTACGCACGTTCGTTCTCATTCCAATTATCCGCAACATTCTAACCAACGTCAGACTTATGAAACATCTAACTATAATAAAAGGTATATGCACAGTCCTACTACTGGCCAGTTCCACTTCCTGCAACGACTGGCTCGACGTGCAACCAGCCTCGCAAATAGAGGACACGGAACTGTTCAACTCCGAAAGCGGCTTCAAGGAAGCTCTTTCCGGTGTCTATTCGTCCATGATAAACGAGTCTACTTACACCCGTGAAATGACCTACGGCGCCATAGCCATCCTCGGACATGAATGGTCAAACTATCCTACATCCATAAACAATGTTTCGACAGGCTATGAAGAACTAGGAGACTATGACTACGAAAACGCCTTTTCAGAAAATATCATAGCCAACATCTGGGCGAACTCCTATAACGGCATAGCCAACGTGAACAACCTGCTCAATCACATTGACGAACAGCAATCGCTCTTCACTGGCGACAACTATGCCATCATCAAAGGCGAAGCACTGGCTCTTCGTGCCTTCCTACACTTCGACCTGCTGCGCTGTTTCGGCGTGAGCTATGCGGTCAACCCCTCCATGCCCGCCATTCCTTACAGCACCGACCTGAGCTACCGCGTGTTCCCGCAGCTCACCGTGCAGCAAGTGGCAGAGAGCGTAGAAAAGGATTTGCTCGAAGCGGAACAGTTCCTGCAGGTAGACCCCATCCTGACCGGTGAAGAAATTACCGAGCTGGACGACAACGGCTACCTGATGAACCGCCAAGTGCACCTGAATTATTATGCCGTGAAAGCCCTGCAAGCCCGCCTTTACATGTGGATGCAGCGGTATGGCGATGCCGAAGCGGCTGCCGAAACAGTCATCAATTCAGGAGCCTTCCCATGGGTAGACTTGAACGTGGTCAGCGTGGGACACGATTACGCTTTCGCCACCGAACAGATATTCGCGCTCAACAACACGACCATGTCCACGCTCTACGATACCTATTTTTCCACCGAAGCAGACAATACGACTTTCACACTCACCGTGGAGGACTTCGGCGAATACTTCGACAACGTGACCACCGACTACCGCTACCTCTACCAGTTCCAAAGCGGCACAGAGAACGAAGCTGTCAACTGGCGTTTCTTGCTGAAGTATTCCAACCCGGCGGAGAACCTTGGCGAAGATTTCGAGAACCGCTCCTATTACAGCGACAAGATGCCCCTTATCCGCCTGGGCGAAATGTACCTCATCCTGGCCGAGTGCCGCTACCGCAACGGAGGCGATGCCCTGACTCCTATCAACGACTTGCGGACAGCCCGCGCGGCCTCAGCCATAGAAACACTACCCAGCGATTTCTATGACCTGCTCATCCGCGAATACCGCCGCGAACTGTTCGCCGAGGGGCAACTCTTCTTCCTTTACAAACGTCTGAACCGGCCTGCCGTAATAGGCTCAGATGCCGACGTGATTACTCTGAAAGCCTACACATTCCCACTCCCTGTATCGGAAACGGATGTGACCCAACGTGAAAACAACCGATAACATAAAAAGATATACGCTTATGAAAAACAATATATACCTACTCTACCTGACATTTCTAGCCATGCTGGGGCTGGGCAGTTGCGATGAAAACGAAACTCCGCTGTACGACACGGAACGCACAGCCCTGAACATCTGGTTCGGACGGGACGACGGCGTGGTGCAAGACAGCCTCACTTACAACTACTCTTACGCGATGGGAGAAGACTCCATCACCTTCCACGCACGGGTGTCCGGCCTGCAAGCCGACTTCGACCGCACTTTCACACTGGAAGCTGTGAGCGGTGACCTCGACAAGGCAGAAGGAAGCTACCGCACCCAAACTTACACAATGCCCGCCGGACAGACGCAAGTGGAGTGTGCCATCTACTTTGATACCTCAAAGCTGAAAGACCCCGACTCGTTCACCGAAGAAGACGGCGATGGCGTCCTCTGCTTCCGCCTCGCCCCCAACGACACCTTTGCCGAAGGAACGGAGGAAATGAGCGAACTGATTGTAAAACTAAGAAACTACTTGGCTAAACCTGATAATTGGGATGAGGCGCAAAGCCCATATTATTCTCTAAGTCGTTTCTTTGGTGAATACAGCAAGGAAAAATACCAGTTCATGATTGACGTGCTGGACATGATGGAATTTACCATCAACCAAAATGCCACTGTCCCATACGACGAAGAAAACAACGAAATCTCTTACAACTATGCCAACTACCTGCGCGAACGACTTGTGCAAGCACTAGATGAATACAACGCCACCCACGACGAGCCTCTGCGAGACAGCTCGGGCGCATTGATAACCTTTTAACACTTGAACACCATGCGTAAATATATACTATTAACCATATTGTTGCTGGGAACAACAATCGGATTACTGACTTCCTGCTACGACGACAAAGGGAATTACAATTATACGACGCTCGATGAAGTAGCCATCGACACCACGGGCTGCAATATGCCTTCAGCCCTGTCTATACTTCGCTATGATCGGATTGCCCTTGAGCCAACCATCTATTACAATGGGGAACGGGCAAACGGAAACGAAGGCATACCCTTGGATTATTTGTGGACTTTTTACAGTTACGGCACTTCCGGCGACGACATTACCGACACGCTCAGCACCAGCCCTCGGCTCGATGCTGAAATCACGGCCTTAGCCGGAGGTTACATACTGCAATTAACCGTTACCCAACGCGAAACGGGCGTGGAAACATACTTCAACATGCAGTGCCAGGTAGAAGAATCTATCACTGCCGGATGGATGTTGCTCTACGAACGTGCCGACCAACCGGGAACGTCAGATGCCGGACTGGTCGTCAACTCGCTGGTGAAGAAGAACATCACAGCCGCGCAAGAACGCGAGTTTTGGGATTTATACAGCGCGTCTAACCAAGAACCCTTGCAAGGAACGCCCATACGCATCATGCGCCCCATTATCAGCCTGACCTCCGGTACAGACCCCGTCACTTGCTTGACAAGCAAAGAACTAGTCAATGTCAACGATGCGACCTTCCAAAAGACAGCCAACTTCGAGGACTTCTTCTACACCGTGCCTTCCACCCAAGCGGCTATTTGGATTGGCACGTCGAGCCGTGCAATGAACAGGCAGATTTTAATCAACGACAACAAAGTGCACACTGTCGATTATTCCATGATGGTTCAGGGAGGCAACTACATGGGAGATGCCAAGAAGGGAAACTACGGAGAACTAGCTTCATGGGGAAGCGACGTGACAAGCCAGAATGAAGCCGTGGTGTACGACCAGACCAACGGATGTTTCCTCCACCTCGTGCAATACACCGACGATATCATCCCTTTCGAAGCACAAAGCCCGACCGCAAAATTCGACGTTAACAATGTCAACGCCACCATCATTGCAGCCGATTGGGGACGTGGCAGCGGAAGCCCTATGGACGCTTACGATTACCTGCTCATGGGCAACGGCTCTAACCGCTATCTGGCCATCGCTAACTTCAATGGCGTAGCTACCGACACCAACGTCGGTGTCGGGTGGTACGACATTACAGCCTCACCCGGTTCTGCCGAAGCCACGACCATTGCCGCAGCCATGAACGGCGAGTACGTCCTCTACGGTTCGGGAAACAAGGTCTATAACCTACTCTACAACTCCTCTTCCATCGCTCAGAAGGCTTGGACAGCCCCGACGGCAGACGAAGTCGTCACCTGCGTCCGCTTGCAGAAATATTATTACTATACGTTCATGCTCGCCGGGATTCTTCCAAATCCGAACACCGTTGTCCACATCGCCACTTGGAACGAATCAACTCGCGAAGGCAAACTCTACCAATACACCATCGACCCCGCCACGGGAGCTATCTCCGGCGAACCGCGCATCTACACTGTGCCCGGCAAGGTGGGCGACATGAGCTGGAAATACGTCATGGAAATGTAAACCAACCTTATACAACAAACTTATGAAACAGAAACTAACCACCCTCCTATTCACTCTCCTTGCCCTCTGCCTCACCCTGCAAGCCCAGGCGCAGACCGAAGGCATCCAATTCGAGAAAGAAGGCACACTCTTCAAAGACGCCGTGGCCAAAGCCAAACAGACGGGCAAGATGGTCTTCCTCGACTGCTACACCTCGTGGTGCGGCCCGTGCAAGATGATGGCCAACACCGTGTTTCCGCAAGAAAAAGTCGGCGCGTACATGAATCCGCGCTTCGTCTCCATCAAAATCAACATGGAGCAGGGCGAAGGCGTGGAACTGGCCAAAAAGCTCCAGATTTCGGCTTATCCGACATTTGTTTTCTTCAATGGCGACGGACAGGAAGTGGGCCGTTTCCTTGGCGGATGCCAGGCCGACGAGTTCATCAAAAACGTGGAAAAGGCCAGCACCGACAATACCTCGGCCGAGATGGACAAGCGGTTTGCCGACGGAGAGCGCGACGAGGCATTCCTCAAACAATATCTCCAGACCCTGAGCAGCGCCTACAAACGCGACCAATGTAACGCCGTAGCCGAAATCCTTCTTGACGGCAAGGCCGAAACGTTTGCTAGCGACAAGGAATTAGCACAAATCTTCATGCTCCACATCAACAACCCTTTCTGCCCGGCTTTCGTCCACACAGCCAAACATCCTGAGGCACTCATCGCACAAGTGAGTGAAACACCCGTGCGCATGAAGCTCCGCAACGTGTGGATGAGCTACCCGCGTCAACTTGTGACGGAAGACGCCGCCGGCAACGTGTCCTTCGACGAGACAAGCATGAAGAAATGGCTCGCCCTCATGGAAGAATGCCAGGTGGACAACCGCGAGGCCCTGCGCCTCGACGCCCTCTTCCTCTACACGGAGAAAAAAGCCGACTGGAAAGCCTATGCCGGGCATTTACAGGAACTGTCAACCAAGCTCGACCCGACCGACCTCGAACTCTGCCGCCGCTGCACCCCCATCGCCAAGGAATGCAAAGACGAGGCCATCCGCAAAGAGACGGCCGGCATCCTGCAACAACGCTTGGACGAATTGAAGTCCGGCAAACGGCAGCCTCAGACCCGGCAGGGAAACATGACGCTGAGTGGCAACATGGGAAAGGCCATGGAAATGCTCATCGCCAACCTCACGACCGGGGAAATGCCCGGCACAAAATAGACCTGAGCCACCATCACATCAGACCTGATGTGGAATGAAGTCAGAGGTGATGGCACCAAAGGTCAGACCTTTGCCAAGCACCCTCAAAACCTGCTCGACCTAGCCTTCCTTTCCG
>ERZ779889.1607-NODE-1607-length-21756-cov-3.283443_pt1 | contig 21756 bp, 21 predicted proteins | sample MGYA00511030_ERZ779889 | MGnify/ENA primary metagenome ERZ779889 (study PRJEB29588, sample SAMEA2160616) | human gut metagenome | biome: human gut; feature: human-associated habitat; material: faeces | place: Denmark | collected 2008/2010 ...
TTCAAACCTGTAACCTTCTGATCCGTAGTCAGATGCTCTATTCAGTTGAGCTACGCGACCCCTTTTTCTTTAACGGTTGCAAAGGTATATACTTTTGATATAATAACCAAACAAAAAGGCTATTTTTTCACAGCAACAGCAAGAAAAATGTCAGTACACAACCCTCTCAGGGATGACTTTTACTCTTCTTGAAATTATGTATTAAACATAATCGTGATTAGGGAAAGTAATCATGCTTCTTTTTGATAGCTGATATTCAGCTCATCCAATATCTTAAGAGCCTTGTCGAGCACAGTTGTGTCGTCTAATTGGACAATACCGCCATTGGGTCCCGGTTCGATGTGTATGCCGACGCTTTTACCATCCTTGAAATTCTGTCCGCCAAAAAAATTACGAACCGTGTCCACAGATAAGTTAAGCTCATCTGCAATTCTATGCATGCTTCCGTCTGGCAATGAATCTTTAATCCGACGTAGTTCATTAAAAGTAATTGTCTTTTCCATAATAAATTCTATTTATTGGTTTTTCAAATGCAATATTTAAATGACGGAATAAATTTAGTAAAAGATAATAAGTAAACAAAGAAAAATCTAGTTTTATCGCAGGCGAAGTATAAATTTAATGCTGAAACAGCCGATACAAAAGCATGAACAATACAACAAATTCAGTGATAACCAGCACATTACTCAATATTGAAATGTCTATGATTGCATAGCCGCTATGTGTATATTGTTGAGTAATCCATGTATTTTTGTTTAACGAGAACTTTTTACTAATTATCAAATAGATAGCGTATAATATAAGCGCTTCAAGCAAACCGACTGCCAATCCAAACGTATGGCGTATGAAATGTGTTGGCAGTATGAATGCCAGTAAAATTAGGATGCTTAATAAGGTCAAAAGAAAAGAACGGCTACGGAATAGCAATGCCGAGAATGAAATTATTGAAATTGCAACGACCACCAATCTTGAAGAAGGCATGTCACGATGCAATGAAAATAGTGCTTCCAGCGGATAAAGTGAATAAAAAGCTATGAACGACAAGCATGTAAGTGTGAATAGTATGAGCAGGCCGGATTTGATGGTATTATTTCGGATAATGACAATAACCCATGTAACAATGACAGGAATGTATATATAAATATTGGAAAGAAGCTCCACGAGCTCCTTTCCAATCCACATATTAATATAATATTCTTGTCCTATCACTATTTTTAAATAATTTCAATTACATTGCGAGGAATCCACCCTATGCTGCCGTCTTCTAACTGAATTTCACACCAATCTTTCATCGTCGCATCCTTGATAAGAATCTTGTGGCCTTCGTGTAAGATAAACAAATCTGTTCCTCCGGCATCCGGCGTACTTTTGGCTGTAACGCTAGGCGCCATGATAACTGCTGTCTGCCGATTGACCAGTAAATCTTTTTGCTGAGAGGCAAAAAGATTTGCGACAATCGTCACTACTAAGCATATTCCAGCAACCAATAGTCCTATTTTCTTCAGGATTAACTGCTTGCCAAAGATATACAATCCTAAGGATACTAAAAACAAAATAAAAGCGGCAATCGCTCCCCTAGCCCATCCATCTGCACTGAAACTATTGCACAAAGACGATATCCATGTAGCTAAGAAAAATCTATTGACCGTGTCAATCTTGTCTACGGTGTTGTTTCTGGCCATTTCCAGATTGAAGCGAATATCACTGTCACCAGGATTTAACAAATAAGCCCGTTCGTAGTTTAAAATCGAATGTGCTATATCCTTATTTTTATAATAGCTATTGCCTAAATTATAATATATGTCAGCGGATTCTCCTTGATTGGCCAAAATTGATTCGTATAGTTCAATAGCCGAAGCGTAGTCGCCTTTGGCATACGCACTGTCAGCTTGAGCTTTGGTTACAAGGTTTTCTCCGTGGGGAATTGCAACTCCCTTTGCGCTCACTGTATCAGCTATTGATGTTGTTTGCCTGATAGTGTCTTGTGCATGCAATGGTGAAATAGCAATGACACATGCCATTGTTATGATATATATCAAATTCTTCATACGTCTTTATTTTAGTGTTTAAAACTATCTTCTATTTTGCTAATCATCGCTATAGCCGATGTATAAATCTTGTCCATGGCAGCGGCAGCATCTCCTGGAGCGTATCGAGCAAATTCGCAATCATTCAAGATACCGATAAATTCCCGTATCAAGTCCTCTGAAATTGCAGACTTTCTAAGTTCGGAATCTATATTATCTTTGGACAATTCTGATACTGGAATATTCAGTTTGTCACTAATATATCCCCACAATGCTTTCAACACTTCGTCATAAAATTCATTCTTCTTGTTTTGTTCCAAGAGTTGTTTTGCGAGTTTCATGCGCTTAGTTGCTATCTTGTTTGCTTTCTTGGTACGCATTTTTGCTGTATTTGCATTTTCCAATGCTTGTTTACGTCCTACTATAATTAGTATGATAAACAAAATGAAAGGAATAATGTACCACAAATAATAGCTCAAAGAACCAAACAAGAAATCATTCTTGGGTCTCAGTTTTGTATCGCCCAATTTGATATATAGAATGTCTTTGCCTAAGTGTTTGACATCTTCTTGATTGGTGAAGTTTGCCAATACCTGGCTAGCGTCTCCTTTTCCTTTTTCGACATTTATCTCATATTTTTCCGTTGTCAACGTTTTATAACTGTTAGTCTTTAAGTCAAAGTAGGTAAATTCAACAGATGGAATTGTATATTTCCCGGCATGGCGTGGAATGGCCAAATATTCAAAGACCTTGTTGCCTGCCAAGCCGGATTGTGTCAGCGAAAATTTATTATCAACCTTTGGGTCGTAAATTTCGAAGTCAGATGGGAATTTAACTTCGGGTGTATCAATCAACTTCATATTTCCCGTACCAGACAATACCAGCTTCAAAGTGATGGCATCGCCAGTCTTCACGGTCTGAGAGTTGATGGAAGACGTTAATGAAAAGTCGCCGACAGCACCTCCAAAAGACTCTGGTTTATTCGCAGGAAGTGGTTCCACTTCAATGTTGACTTTGGGAGTCACAATCTGCTTGCGCATAGAAATGTAGGCAGAACCTCCATTAAAAAATGCATCGAACGGATCGATATTGCGATTGGGCTGTTCTATTATACCTGTAAACGTGATGGAGGGGATTTCCAACTTACCTGTTTGCTGTGGAAACAAGACATACTGACTCCACACGATAGTTCTGTAATTGCGCCCGTTATAATGTTCCAGTGAAAATGTTTTATTACGTGGCAATGAGACCTCTTGGGTATGGAAACCTTTCAAATCAGGCATTTTCCCTCCTTGAAGTTCCGTAAGATTTAAGACAGTGTATATTTTATATGTCAATAAAATAGCTTCTTGTTCATGGACTTTCGTCTTGTTTACAGTTGCCGTCATAAACAAGTCCTTATTAGAAATGTTTTGAGCTGTAGGAGAACCGTTTCCTCTTTGCTGTGAAGAACCTCCAATGCCGTTGCTCTGGTCTGGTGGCAATACCTTCACCGTAACTGCATTAGATTGGTACTCTTCACCATCCACTTTTATCACTGCTCCCGGAATCGTAAAAGTTCCTTCTTTTTGCGCAGACAAAACATAAGTATAAGTAAGCGAGCTGCTTGAAGAGACATTTCCATTGATAATTTGAGTACTAGTCTGTTGCGAACGGCTTGGTCCCATTAATACCTCAAAATCTGCAATAGACGGAGCACGAAAGTCTTTTACGTTCGTCGTATTTACGGTAAACGTCAGCCGAAACTGTTCACCACTGACCACAACATCTGGTGCGTTTGCTGTAAACTCCACATTGTCGGCATATATTACTCCAATGCTCACAATCCATAGCATTAGTAAGGAAACTATTTTTTTCATCTTCGCTATCTTTTAGTTTATAAGGTTACCAATCTTTATCATATTTTTTGCCTCGCATTTGAAGCTGTTTCTTTACTTTTTCCTGCACATCCTTTTCATCCTGCATTACGGCATTCAGAAGTTGCTCTGCATTTTCTTTCGACATCTGGTTTTGATTCTGTTGCTGCTGTTGCTGTTGTTGCTGAGAATCTTGTTTCTGTTCTTGTTCTTTCTTGTCCTGTTGTTGTTTCTGCTTATCTTGTTGTTCTTGTTTATCTTGGTTTTGCTTATCCTGATTTTGTTTGTCTTGATTTTGCTGCTGGTCTTTCAACATTTTCTGAGCAAGTGCAAGGTTGTAACGCGTTTCATCATCTGTCGGATTGTTGCGCAAAGATTGCTTATAGGCCTCAATACATTGCGGATATTGTTTCCCTGCTTGAAGAATTACCCCTGCGTTATGGTAAATCTTTGCCAATCTTGCTTTGTTTTTCTCTATTTTTGAGGCAGCCTCATATTGTTTCATTGCGTCTTGTGCCTTTTGTTGCATCAATAGTGCATTACCCAAATTGTACATTGCCTCAGTTGAACTAGGATTTGCGTCTAATGCTTTTCTGTATTCAACTTCTGCTTTGACAAACAGGCTGTCGTTGTAAAGCTTATTTCCGCGCCGAATATGGTCGCGTTCGTTTCCTTGAGCTGCGACTGTGGCTGAAACACACATTGCCAGCACAAAGACACTTGCCATTTTTATATGTTTCATATTCTTTCTCATCAAATCTCAACGAAATAACTTGAAGTTCTTAAACAATGGATTTTTCTTTTCTAAAATCAATATTTCTATGATTAAGAGAATCAAAACAATCCATGCCAATGCTGGAAACTGTTCATTATAATTAGAGTATACCGTGCTTTCCAAATCGCTTTTCGTCAATTTGTCGATTTCTTTTTGCAACAAAGATTGCGCAGAACTTGAATTGTCAACGCGAATATACACACCATTGCCTGCTTGCGCAATTTCACGGCACATTTGCTCGTTTAATCGGGTTACGATGACATTACCGTCTTTATCTTTTCGATAATCATTCGTTCCTTCCAATGGTATAGGAGCTCCATCCGGCGAGCCAATACCTAAAACAAAAACTTTTATGCCGTCGGCAGCAGCTTCTTTGGCAGCTTCCAATGCCCCGCCCTCATGGTTCTCACCATCGGTAATGATAATAACGGCTCTTCCGACTTTTTCTTGTGGAGTGAAACTTTTCAAGGCCAAACGTATAGCCTCCCCTATATTTGTGCCTTGGCTGCTAATCAATGATGGGGAAATAGATTCCAGAAACATCTTGGCAGAGATATAATCGTTTGTAATAGGCAACTGGGTAAAGGCATCACCCGCGAACACTATTAGTCCGACCTTATCATCTCTAAAGCCATTGACCAGTCTAGATATAAGTGTCTTGGCTTTTGCTAAACGACTCGGAACTACATCTTCCGCCATCATAGAGTTAGAAATATCCAGTGCGATGATTGTTTCAATGCCGCTACGCTTTACTTTTTCCAATCTAGTGCCAAACTGGGGACGTGCCAACATAACAATCGCTAAGCCTAATGCCACCCATGTCAGCCAAAACTTAACAGCAGGGCGATAGTTTGAGGCTTCCGGCATAAGACCTATCAAGAGTTCCGGGTCTCCATATTGACGTATCCTTTTTTTTCGGCGATAATCCGAATAAATATAGAATATCACCAATAAAGGAAGCAATATTAGCAAATATAAAAAGTTTGGGTCTGCAAATCGAAACATAGTGTCTGTTCTCCTATTAAATTAAGGTATTCTTTTTAATATCGAATGACGGAGCAACAATTCCAGCAGAATGGCTCCTATCAGAATCCAAGCAAAAAGCTGATAGTCATCTTCACGCTTACTATATTCTTTTACATTCAATTTTGTCTTTTCCAGTTTGTCTATCTCTTGATAGACTTCTTCCAACTTCGAGTTACTACCTGCCCGGAAATAACTTGCATTGGTTGTGTTGGCTATTTGAGTTAATGTCGATTCATCAATCTCAACAGGCACCTGCATATACTGTACACCTGCATAAGTTGGTACAGGATATGGAGCTGTGCCATTTGTGCCCACGCCAATAGTATAGACTCGGATACCAAAGCTTTTAGCTATCTCAGCCGCAGTCAATGGAGAAATGTCACCGGCATTATTTGTACCATCGGTCAGCAAAATAATCACTTTTGATTTGGCTTTGCTATCTTTCAGACGAGACACTGCATTAGCAATACCCATGCCAATAGCCGTACCATCTGAGATTAAGCCCCGTTGTGCAATATCGCACTTGATATTCTGAAATAAATTCAGCAAGACTGCATGGTCGATAGTCAAAGGACATTGTGTGAAACTCTCGCCCGCAAATATAGTCAGACCAATATTGTCATTCGGACGGCCGTTGATGAACTGTGCCGCTACTTTCTTGGCAGCTTCCAAACGGTTAGGTTGCAAATCTTCAGCCAGCATACTCGTTGATACATCGACAGCCAGCATGATGTCAATGCCTTCAACTTCCGTATTTTGCCAATTATCAGTTGTTTGTGGTCGTGCTAAAATCAATACAAGTATGACAAAAGCAATGATTCGCAAGATAAACGGAGCATGCAATAAATATATTTTATAACTTTTAGGCGCTGACGCATACATGTGGGTATCTGCAACCTGAAGTGCCGGCGTTTGTCTTCCTTTGGACAATATATACCATATAATATAAGGTATAAGCAAAAGAAGCAGGAACAAATATTCTATATTTGCAAAAATCATGTTCTTCCTAAATTAAAAACATAAATTATAAATATCTCGAACTACGACCGCAATCATTGCAATGACAGCGATAGCCAGTACCACAATCGAAACCAGCAGCATAATCTTGGCTTTGCGCGAACGCTTTTCTTCTACCGTGATCTCAGTAGGTTCAGGCTTTGCATTTGGATCTACTTCAATCTTCGTCTGATTGATAAAGTCGATTGCGCTTACCAAATTCCTGTCATTTTCGTTAATCAACGGATTCAACTTAGCAAACTTCACCAAATCCGCTGTTGTAAACAAACTTTTAAGCTCTTCAATAAGCCCCTGGTCTTTTTCTTGAAGCAGCCGGTCGATAATTTCCGAAGAGGTCATCTCCAAGGCATTAAACCCAAAACGTTCTTTGATATACACACGAATGACATCCGTCAATTCTGTATAATAGCTTTTGGCTTCACCTTTTTGCCAACTCTTTTCCGCTTTGATGCGCTCAATGTCCTTCAATGCCTGTTGATGAGGTGGCAGTTTAGGTTCTACCTTAATTGTGCGAATAATAGGTTTGTTGTCCTTATAGCGGACAATCAGATAAACAATTAACGCTATTATCGGGATGACCAACAGGGATAGCCAAATGGCTGTTGCCCAATCGGCCCATGCAAAAGAAGGTTCCCAAATGCCTTTAGGACCGAAAAACTGCTCCGGATGTGCCTCGTCTACCGGCATCGAATATACCTTCAAGGCTAGACTTTTTGATTGATATTGTTTGCCCTCAACTGTAACCGTAAACGGGGGTATATAATAAAATGCAGAGTCAAAAGAAGTAACCACATACTCTTGCGAAACGAGCAACCGTTGTTTGTTGTTCAAAAATTGAGTATCTGGTTTGGCAATGTCTATGACCTCTACTCCTCGCACTAGTGTGTCCCGTACGATGGGAAGCACCATCTTTTGGTGTGCATCGAAACTTACTTCTAGTTTCACTTTCGTTTGCTCACCAATGAGTATTTGCATGGAATCTATCGAGGCTTCTACTGTCACATTCTGTGCTACAGCCACACAACAACCCAGCCACAATAATAAACCAGCAAATGCTGTTTTAAATATACCTTGTTTATTCATTTCAACTACGTTTGGCAAACAAGTTCAACAATGATTTCACATAATCCTGGTCTGTACGGATGGAAACAGCATCTACATTGCTTTTCGTAAAAGTGTCATGCAAAACTGACTGCTTGTTTATCCACCAATCGTGGTGAACCTTTCGCAATGCTTTAGAAGACGTGTCAATATATTGGACGTGTCCGGTTTCAGCATCACGCACTTTCATCAATCCAATGTTAGGCAATTCTTCGATCCGGTGGTCATAAACTTGGATAGCGGCCACATCATGTTTCCGATTTGCGATGGTCAGTGCATTGCGGAAATCATCTTGAACTATAAAATCACTCAAAATAAAAGCAGTACAACGTTTCTTGATAACATTCGTCAGATATTCAATCGCCATTTTCATATCAGTTCTTCGACTTTTAGGCTGAAAGTCTATCAATTCACGAATAATATAAAGAATGTGTTTGCGTCCTTTTTTGGGCGGTATAAATTTCTCTATCTGATCTGAAAAGAATATGACACCAATCTTATCATTGTTTTGGATGGCCGAGAAAGCCAATGTTGCAGCAATCTCAGTCACCATGTCCCGCTTCATTTGTTTCACCGTACCAAAGTCCAAACTGCCGGAAACATCGACCAATAACATTACCGTCAATTCGCGTTCCTCTTCAAAGACCTTTACATACGGTTTATGAAAACGGGCTGTCACATTCCAATCAATATCACGCACATCATCACCATATTGATACTCACGAACTTCTGAAAAGGCCATACCTCTGCCTTTATAAGCAGAATGATACTGACCAGCAAAAATATTGCTTGACAGTCCACGAGTTTTTATCTCAATCTGGCGAACCCGTTTTAAAAGTTCGTTCGTTTCCATCTTCACTCTTACTTAAACGCTTAGGGCACTTCAACACGGTTCAAAATCTTGCTGATTACCTCCTCCGAAGTTACATTGCTGGCTTCTGCTTCGTAGGTCAGCCCGATACGGTGACGCAGAACGTCATGCGCCACAGCACGTACGTCCTCAGGAATCACATAACCACGGCGTTTAATAAACGCATATGCACGTGCAGCCAAAGCCAAATTGATGGATGCACGAGGAGAACCACCGAATGCTATCATCTCTTTCAACTCTTTCAAATCATATTTATCCGGATAACGGGTAGCAAATACAATGTCGGCAATATATTGTTCGATTTTCTCATCCATGTAAACTTGGTGAACAACTTTGCGGGCCTCCAATATGTCTTCACAACGCAAGATCGGACGTACCGTAATCTTTTCACCCGAAATGTTCTGGCGGATAATTTTCTTTTCTTCTTCCAATTTTGGATAGTCAATAACGACTTTCAGCATAAAACGGTCCACTTGAGCCTCAGGTAATTGATAAGTACCTTCCTGCTCAATGGGATTTTGAGTAGCCATAACCAAGAAAGGTTCTGGAAGTTTGAATGTTTCTTTACCTATTGTCACCTGACGTTCTTGCATCGCTTCGAGCAAAGCACTCTGTACTTTTGCTGGGGCACGGTTGATTTCATCTGCCAACACGAAATTGGCAAATACCGGTCCTTTGTTCACGATAAAACGCTCATCTTTCTGGCTATAAATCATTGTACCTACAACGTCAGCAGGCAATAAATCGGGAGTAAACTGAATGCGGCTATATTGTGCTTCAATTAACGAAGCAAGCGTCTTGATTGCCAATGTCTTAGCCAATCCAGGCACACCTTCCAGCAATATATGTCCATCAGATAATAATCCTATCAACAATGACTCGACCAAGTGTTTTTGACCTACAATCACCTGATCCATACCTGTCATCAAGTTTGTCACAAATGCGCTTTGTTTTTCTATCCGCTCGTTTAGTTCACGGATATCAATTGCTTCAGCCATAATTCTTATCAGTTTTATTTTATTATTTCTATGTTTCTGGTTCTCTCAAAAACAAGTTTCACTTGTACATTCTTTTTAGCTGTCCAAAAGTAAGAGTTATAATTAACAAGAACAACTAATTTTTACTAAAAAAGTTTCTCAAATACTAGTTTTTAAAAGTATTTGCAATCAACCACCTAAACGTAAGAAAGTCTTAAACCTTTGGAGTTTTTATGCTCCATGCAGTTAGACGTTTGTGTCTAAACAGCTTCTCAAAACGTCATTCTGCTAGATTTTTGCCATCATGAACAACAGTCCCATAAAGGTCATAATCATCTGAAGAAGTGATTTTCACATCGTAAAATTCGCCTATTTGCAGTTCTTTTTCTTTACATGCAAGCAGCACTTCCGGGTCTACCTCAGGTGAATCATATTCTGTACGTCCTACATAATACTCCCCTTCAATACGGTCTACAATTACTTTCAACACCTTCCCTATCTTAGCCATTCCAAGTTCTGCAGAAATATTTTCCTGTATTTCCATCAATTCGTCCAGGCGTTGTTGTTTCACTTCGGACGGTACATCATCTTGATAATGTTCGGCAGCATAAGTTCCTTCTTCTTCCGAATAAGCAAATGCACCCATACGGTCAAAACGCACTTTTTTCACAAACTCTTTCAATTCCTCAAAGTCCGTATCTGTTTCACCTGGAAATCCTACCATCAATGTTGTCCGCAAATGGATACCAGGAACTTCACGACGGAATTTTTCGATAAGCTGATAAGTTTCTTCTTTTGTAATGTGCCGTCGCATGCGTTCCAGCACTGGCGTGCTGATATGTTGCAGCGCGATGTCCATGTATTTACATACATTGTCATTCTCGCGCATTACGCGGAATAAATCTTCAGGAAAATGAGTAGGATAAGCATAGTGTAGGCGTATCCATTCGACGCCTTTCACATGGGCAATGCGTTCCACTAATTCTGCGATTTTCTGTTCTTTGTAAAGGTCCACACCATAATAGGTAAGTTCTTGTGCAATAACTTGAAACTCTTTTACACCTTGAGCCACCAGCCACTCCACTTCCGCCACGACATCTTCCATCGGACGCGACACATGGCTTCCGGTCATAATAGGGATGGCACAGTAGGCACACTTGCGATCACACCCTTCCGAAATTTTCAAATAGGCATAATGGGATGGCGTTGTCAGCTTTCGTTCATTTTGCATTTCAGGATGATAGGCCTTGCCTAAATCTTTCAGAAGTTCTGCCCAATCAAATTTTCCATAAAATTTGTCTACTTGGGGAATCTCTACTTGCAATTCTTTCAAATAGCGTTCCGAAAGACATCCCATCACATACAACTTGCGTAAATGCCCTTCTTCTTTCGCTTCACAAAATTCCAAAATGGTGTTGATAGATTCTTCTTTGGCATCGCCAATAAAACCGCATGTGTTGATAATGGCAATTTCTCCTTCCGGATTTTCTGAATCATGAGTTACTTTATACCCGTTGGCTTGCAACTGTTTCAACAGCTTTTCTGAATCGACAAGATTTTTGGAACATCCCAATGTGATGATGTCTACTGTATTTCTTTTCATTTATATAAATGTACAAAATTAAGTGCATTAAATCTTTAAAAATATAGGGACGACGCTTCGTGTCTCCCTATATTTTTAAAGATATTCTTATGGAACAAATTTATTGTCTGTTATTTATTTCCCCCGAATAGAGAATCAACAAACTCCATTCGGTTAAATAGTTGCAGGTCTTCCATGCCTTCTCCCAACCCGATGTATTTCACAGGAATCTTAAACTGGTCTGAAATACCAATGACCACTCCACCTTTTGCCGTTCCGTCCAATTTCGTAATGGCCATTGCTGTTACTTCTGTTGCCAAAGTAAATTGTTTGGCTTGTTCGAAAGCATTTTGTCCTGTTGAACCATCCAACACGAGAAGTACTTCATTGGGAGCATCGGGAACAACTTTTTTCATGACGCTTTTTATTTTCGTCAACTCATTCATTAGTCCGACTTTATTGTGCAAGCGCCCGGCTGTGTCGATGATAACGATATCTGCTTGATTAGCTACTGCTGAGCTCAATGTGTCGTATGCCACAGAAGCCGGGTCAGCTCCCATTTTTTGCTTGATTACAGGCACTCCGACGCGTTCGCCCCAAATAACGAGCTGCTCGACGGCTGCCGCGCGAAATGTATCGGCTGCTCCCAGATATACAGACTTTCCGGCTTTCTTGAACTGATAAGCCAGCTTGCCTATGGTAGTCGTTTTGCCTACACCATTGACCCCTACAACCATGATAACATAAGGCTTTTTCTCGATAGGAATATCAAATGTTGTATTGTCGACGGCGTGGTTTTCCGTCAGCAAGGCCGCAATTTCTTCTTTTAATATGCGATTTAATTCTTCCGTAGTCACATATTTGTCACGCGCTACACGCTCTTCTATACGTTTGATGATCTTCAAAGTCGTCTCCACGCCGACATCCGATGTCACCAAGACCTCTTCCAAATTGTCCAGCACCTCATCGTCCACTTTGGACTTGCCGGCCACGGCCCGTGCGATTTTGGAAAAGACGCTCTCTTTGGTTTTTGCCAAACCCTTGTCCAAGGTTTCCTTTTTTTCTTTAGAGAAGAAGCTAAAAATTCCCATATAAATGATTTTAGATAATAATTGCCACAAAGATACGGAATTAAATTAACGCAACAATGCTCCGGCGTGCGGAATACTGTGTTTGGGGGCTAAATAACAGGCTGCCGCCCCTTTCATGCTCTCACGGCTGAGCCATAATCGCCTTACAACCCAGCCGTGAGTAGCTTAGAATCGGATTGTTGTATCTTTATCCCAAATCGATATTAAACTTTGGGCAAAAGTAGACACAAGATGACCGAAGAGCTATCCTTTAAAAGAAAGCTTTGAGCGGTCTAATGCCTATATTTAACCAACCTCTCGTAAGCCTAAAAACATCCATGCGAACAACAGATCTTACCCCTATATTGCAAATTGCGGATATTCATTAAAAAGGGCGGACACATCGGTCCGCCCCTATGAAATTTGTGGTGTCTTGTTTGTGCAACACCTCATCCATGGTGTTGCAATATTTACAATGCAGCTTTCATGGCATCCACCATCTCCTGGTATTCCGCATCCGTCAAGTAGACTTTGCCCGGGTTCATTTGGAACACACCTCCATAGTCGGGCCCGTCAACGTATTTGGGAGCAAGATGGAAGTGCAGGTGCGAAAGTTTGTCGCTGTATGCCCCGTAGTTGATTTTCTCCGGATGGAACACCTTGTGCATGGCGCGAGTCACACGGGCCACGTCGGCCATGAAAGCGTTGCGCTCCTCGTCGCTCAACTCGCAAAGGTCATCCACATGACCATTATAGGCCACGAGACAACGGCCGCGATAGGTCTGTTCCTTGAACAGGAACACACGCGACACACTCAGTGGAGCAATTTCAATCATCAGATTGTGCAGTGTCTCATTGTTTTGGCAATAGAGGCAATCGTTAGGGTTACTTCTCATAGTACTTCTGTTTTTTTATGTTTAACAATCAAGTGTTTGCCTTCATTTTCCTTTCGTCCCGTCCAGCAAATGGGCCACGTCTTTTTCCTCGCCGACTACCCATATCACTTCGCCTTTTTGCAACACATCGTCGGCCATGGGCGACATGAGTGTACCGTCGTTTTTCTCAATGCCGACAATCAAGCAGTTGTATTCGTTTCGGATACCAGATTCACGGATGCTCCGCCCCATGAATCCAGCGTTTTCATCCACGATAAGCTGCTTCAGGCAGATTTCCTGCTGTTCCCAATCGGCCTTGTTCTGCTGACGCGAAGCCTTCATTGTGTCAATAGCTTTGGTAAATGTGCCCAGTTGTTCGTCGGTGCCAATGACTTGGAGTTTGTCATTTGGGAAAATGCGCTCATTGCCTCCGGGGATGTTGATGCGCCCGCTTCCCCGCAAAATGGAAACGACGTGTACGCCGTAAATTTTCCCCACGTTCAAGTCTTTCAGCGTCTGGCCTGCCCACAGGCTGTCGGCGGGAACTTCAAAATCGGACAAGTGCATGTCATGCGACAAGAGATGCCCCGCATATTCAGGTTGCTTCTCTCCCCGGTATTCCTCATAGCGTTCGCGTACGTTCAGGTTTTGCATGAATGTACGTTCGATGAAGATGGATTGCTTTTTCAAACGGCGGGAATACATCATCAGCAAAACCAAGACGAGAGCCACGCCACCTGCCACGGCTATGGAGGCTTGGTAAAAATAGGAAATTGCGTACATGACAAAACCAATCGCCAAACCGATGCGCAGCAGGATAATAGAAACCAGAGGCGCCCGGTTGAAACGATTGTCACGCCACAAGGCTTGGAACTCAACGGAATGGTTCTTCTTCGCCATGATGGCGCGCAGGAAGGGGGAAATGGCCAACACCGTGATGACCAACCCCAGCAAATCGCCCCACCGACGGGGCAACACGGTCAGCAAGAAGGGTGCAACGAATTGTGTACAGATGACAATGACGGCCACGGTCACAATGCAATAGACAAGCATCATGCGCAACACGGCCTTGAGGAATTTTCTCCAGTTGTTTTCCTGATTGACCGTTGTGTGTGAATGGATGGAATAATGTTCTACAAGACTCAGCCATTTAGCCGGTATCTGCTTGCTTATCCGGTTGTATGCCGGAACAGACAGACGTATCATATAAGGAGTGGTAAAAGTAGTAATAACAGACACAGCTACCACAATGGGGTAAAGAAAGTCGCTTGTTACTCCCAGGCTGACACCTAGTGAAGCAATAATAAATGCAAATTCACCAATTTGTGTCAAACTGAAACCGCACTGCATGGCAACCTTTAATGGCTGACCAGCTAGCACAAAACTAGCAGTTCCAAATACAGCTTGCCCTAAAAGGATGGTCAAGATAATGACAATGATAGGTATCTTATATTCTACAATCATAGCTGGGTCAACCATCATGCCGACCGACACGAAAAAAATGGCACCAAACAAATCTTTCACCGGGGCAACTAATTTTTCTATTGACTCAGCTTCAACAGTCGCAGCCAAAATAGATCCCATGATAAATGCTCCGAAAGCACTGGAGAATCCGGCTTTTGAAGCCAAAACCACCATTAGAAAACACATGCCAATCGCTACCACCAACAATGTCTCGGAAGACATCCATTTACGTACATGCTTCAAAAATGTAGGAATGATATAAATGCCAACAACAAACCAAAGCACAAGGAAAAACACCAGTTTCACCACGCTTTGTATCATTTCCATTCCTTCAAAATTTTGGCTTACGGCCAACGTGGAAAGCATCACCATCAACACAATGGCCAAAATATCCTCCAAGACTAAGACACTAAGCACCAATCCAGCAAAACGCTGTTGGCGTAGCCCCATATCATCAAAAGCTTTATAAATGATTGTTGTCGAAGACATTGCAAGCATTCCGCCTAAATAGATGCAGTCCATACGATTCCATCCAAATGATGTACCAACACATACTCCCAACACAATCATTGCCAAGATGACCGAACAGGCAGCAATAATAGCCGTACCTCCTGTTTTCATTAATTTCTTGAAACTGAAGTCCAGCCCTAAAGCAAACATTAAAAAGATGACACCAATATCTGCCCATAATTTAATGTCATTGACATCTTGGATGGATGGCGTATAGGGCATGTGCGGGCTTGCAATGAAGCCCGCAACAATATACCCTAACACCAACGGCTGTTTAAGTCGTTTGAAAATTATCGTCGTAATTCCAGCACATGTCAGAATTAACGCTAGATCAATAATTAGCGGAGATAATTCAGACATTTTCCTTTTAACGTTTAGCGACGAGTTCTGCTATTTTAATTACCACATTCATTGCCTTTTCGATAGATTGAATGGGCACAAACTCGTAACGCCCGTGGAAATTCAAACCACCCGCAAAGATGTTTGGACATGGCAAGCCTTTGAATGAAAGTTGTGCACCGTCCGTTCCTCCACGAATTGCTTTCACTTTAGGTGCAACTCCGGCTTCTTCCATTGCATGGAATGCGATATCAATGATATACATCACCGGTTCGATTTTTTCACGCATGTTATAATATTGGTCCTTTAATTCCACGGTCACTACACCTTCGCCATACTCTGCATTCAGAAAATCTGCCACACGTTGCATTCGGCATTTGCGGGCTTCAAACTTTGCGCGGTCGTGGTCCCGGATGATGTAAGACACGGTTGTTTGCTCCACGTCGCCTTTTATGCCCACTAAGTGGAAGAAGCCTTCATAATCTTGTGTGTGAGCCGGTGTTTCAGCTGATGGCAGAAGTGATACAAATCTGTTGGCCACGAGCAAAGAGTTGATCATCTTGTTCTTAGCATATCCCGGATGCACATTACGTCCCTTGACAATCACTTTGCCGGCCGCAGCATTGAAATTTTCAAATTCCAGCTCTCCCACTTCGCCTCCATCCATCGTGTAGGCGAAATCGCAGCCGAATTTTTCCACGTCGAACTTGTGCGCTCCCAAACCGATTTCCTCGTCTGGATTGAACCCGACGCGTATCTTTCCATGTTTGATTTCCGGATGTTCTTTCAAGTAAGCTACAGCTCCGATGATTTCTGCAATGCCGGCCTTGTCATCAGCTCCCAACAATGTTTTTCCATCGGTCACAATCAAGTCTTCCCCTTTGTGGTCGAGCAGTTCCGGGAACTGTTTTGGAGACAGCACGATATTTTCTTCAGCGCAAAGCACAATATCATTTCCATCGTAATTCTTTATAATCCGAGGATTGACATGTTCGCCGCTCATATCGGGGCTGGTATCCATGTGAGCAATAAATCCCACGACAGGCACGTCTTTGTCCATATTTGAAGGTAACGTGGCAAACAAATAACCATTGTCATCCAATGAGATTTCTTCCAACCCCAAAGCTTCTAGTTCGCTTTTCAGATACTCGGCAAACACCATCTGTTTGGCTGTGCTCGGAGTGGTCTGTGAGTCTTCGCTCGATTGAGTGTCATAGCTCACATATTTCAGAAAACGTTCTATGACTGTCATAATACAATTTAATATTTTAAGATTAGACGATTCGTTTAGAAATGGCTGCTGCCATCAAAGCAGTGGGTACAAACCTTACATTTAGGCAAGCCAATGGCTTCAATTAATGTTTCAAGTGTGTTAAATTTCAGAGAACTTAAGCCAAATCTGTCAGCAATGGCCTGCACCAGACGTTTATATTCGGGAGAGTCGGTCGTTGCATACTTGTCCAGGTTTTTAGTATGGTCTCCTTCAAACTCCTGAATAATACGGCGGGTTATCAGTTCCAAGTCACCTTTAGAACTTGTAAAATTGATAAAAGGACATCCGTAAATTAATGGCGGACAAGCAATGCGCATGTGCACTTCTTTAGCTCCATATTCATAGAGAATCTTTACATTATCGCGCAACTGTGTACCACGGACAATAGAATCATCGCAAAACAAGATACGTTTGCCTTCCAGCATGGCACGGTTTGGAATAAGTTTCATTTTGGCTACCAACGAACGCATGGCCTGATTGCTCGGAGTGAAACTTCTAGGCCATGTCGGTGTATATTTGGCGATTGCACGGTGATAGGGTACGCCTTTGCCTTCAGCATATCCCAATGCCATACCTACGCCGGAATCTGGAATACCACAGGCACAATCCACCTCGGAATCATCCTTCTGTCCCATCTTGTATCCGCATGAAAAACGTACCTCCTCCACATTCTTATTCTCATAGCATGAAACGGGGAAACCATAATATACCCATAAGAATGAACATATTTGCATCTCTTCGTTCGGTTTCCGCATTTGCTCAATGCCTTCAGGGCGTATGCGCAAGATTTCTCCAGGACCTACATAACGCTCTATTTCGTAATCCAAGTTTGGAAGACTGCTCGATTCGCTGGTCATGGCGTATGCCCCTTCTTTTTTCCCGATGACAATCGGTGTACGCCCCCATTGGTCGCGAGCTGCAATGATGCCATCTTCCGTAAGCAACAGCATAGAACACGAACCTTTAATGGAACGATAGACATTTTCAACCCCCTCCACAAAGTTCTTGCCTTGGCAGATTAGAAGAGAAACCAGCTCGGTGGGATTGGTTTTTCCGGAACTCAACTCAGCAAAGTGCATATGTTGTTCGAGCAAGTCTTTCTCAAGTTCTTCTATGTTGTTGATTTTTGCTACAGTAACAATCGCAAATTTTCCTAAATGGGAATTAATGACCAGTGGTTGTGAATCCGTATCGCTAATAATTCCGATACCCGCATTGCCACTAAATCGTGGCAATTCATCCTCAAATTTATTTCTGAAATAGGCATTTTCCAAACTGTGGATGGAACGACTGAAGCCTTTTTCACGGTCGTAAGTCGCCATACCACCACGCCTTGTTCCCAGATGCGAATTGTAGTCTGTTCCGTAAAACAAGTCTGTTACACAATCTTTTGTTGAAACTGTTCCAAAGAAACCTCCCATAATTAATAATGTAAGTTTTAGGTTATATAATCATATTTAGGCTTCAAAAATACCTATTTCTTTTGGAATGTCCGGCATTCAAAAGCGCTTTTTTGATTTGTATCAAGAAAAGAACACTTCTTTCGGAAAAAAGCACGGATGAGTTTAGGCATATCTTCCAAGAACCACTAATTTTGCCCGGTTTTTAAAAAGGATAACTCATGATACGCCAATGTTTCATTTTATTTGGATGCTTGGCCCTGGGCGAATTGCTTGTTTACACAACAGGGATAAAGCTACCATCAAGCATCATCGGTATGTTATTACTTACACTTTTTCTTCAACTAAAGTGGATTAAGTTGCAGTGGGTGCAAGGATTAAGTGATTTTCTAGTTGCCAATTTGGGCTTTTTCTTCGTACCGCCCGGTGTCGCTTTAATGCTTTACTTCGATATTATACAGGCCGAATTTATCCCCATCGTGGTGTCGACAATCATCAGTACTATATTGGTGCTGGTATGCACCGGATGGTCCCATCAATTCATTAGACGCCACATGCACTTTTCCAAACACGAACACTCCAACAATAAACAAAAAGAAAGCAAGTAACGCCGTGGAATATTTAAGTAACCAGTTTTTCCTGTTGGCCCTCACGTTCGGGCTGTTCTTCTGTGCCAAACTTTTACAGAAACGCACAGGATGGGTCGTTCTGAATCCGATTCTGCTAACCATTGCCCTACTCATTATCTTTCTAAAGCTGACTGGCATCAGTTATGAAACATACAACGAAGGCGGGCATCTCATCGAATTTTGGCTAAAACCAGCTGTTGTGGCATTGGGCGTACCTCTGTATTTGCAGTTGAAGGATATTCGTAAGCAGTTACTCCCCATCATTCTGTCGCAACTTGTGGGCTGCTTGGTCGGCATTGTGTCGGTGATATTCACTGCCAAATGGTTAGGGGCCTCTCCTGCCATTATCCCATCGCTGGCGGCTAAGTCGGTTACGACACCCATTGCGATGGAAGTGACCAAGAGTGTGGGCGGCATTCCGTCGCTGACAGCAGCCGTCGTCGTATGCGTCGGACTGTTCGGAGCTGTGTTCGGTTTCAGGGTGCTGAGCCTGGGGCATGTGGCAAGTCCGATAGCCCAAGGATTATCCATGGGAACGGCCAGCCATGCTGTCGGCACGTCTACCGCTATGGAACGCGGACGCAAATATGGCGCTTTTGCCAGCTTGGGATTGACACTCAACGGTCTGCTGACCGCGTTGCTCACTCCTACAGTGTTGCATCTGTTGGGGATTATTTAATTCTTAATTTCACACAAAAATAAGTTATATAACACAACGAATAATTAATACTCATTTTTTCATTTAAATATCTATAAATTTATATTTTTGACACTGTTTAGTGCTAATATTTTGGGAGTGCTATTATCTTTCTGTTATCTTTGAAAAATAAAGATAATACCTAAAAATTATTTAGCAATGAAAACACGCATCTTTTTTACTTCTATTTGTGCTGTTATTGGCATAATGTTTACTTATTTTGTAATAACAAACCAAATTTCACACAAGGACGTTTCTAATTTATCTTTAGCTAATATTGAAGCCTTAGCGAACAGTGAAACTACAGATGGATATGAGAAAAAAGTGGAAGAAGAATCAGAAGAAGTCTATTGTGTTCATCTATACGACGGTACCTATTTAGTAACTACAGAAATCTGGTTAACGGTTGAATGCGAAGGAGAAGGAAAAATCGAATGTACTCCACAATGGCAGATAAAAAGTTCAGATACTGAAATTTCCGACGAATGTCAATGCTTTATTTAATGTATCTATTTCCTATTCTGAATTAAATGGTAACTTATATGTGAAATTTTAAAGCTATAGCAAAATGAATTTTACTAAAATTATATACAGCATAATAATTACAGTAATAATCGTGAATGGTTACATTTGTTATCAATCTTTTGACAAAAAGAAAGTGCTATCAAATTTTATGTTAAGCAATGTTGAAGCTTTAGCATCTTATGAAACCAAAGATGGTGTGCAAACAAAACGAGTGGAGACTTCAGAAGAAGAAAGTGTTGAAACTATAGAAGAAGGTACATTATATCTCATTACAACATGGACGCAAGAAGAAACTATTTGCGAAGGAACAGGGAGCATTGAATGCGAACCAGGATTTAAAGTGTCAGATATGGAGAGTCATCTAGTTGAGGTAGAATATAAACAGAGTTTAGCAGAATAAGAGAAGGGGTATTAGCTATCAATACCTTAAAACCTTATTTGATATAATGTCTAATGCTTATGAAATCTAACAATAAAAAAAATCATTTAGCAAGGGTATTGTTGATACTCACAAGTATCCTTTTGCAGGCTTGTCAAACTGTATCCGAAACAGAAGTGTTACACATCGGCAAGAAACTATTACTTTCCAATAGCAAACAAATGCTTGAAGCAAAGCAATGGGGACAACCCAGTGTGATAGCTTTGGAGACAAGCGACCAATGCCTAATCAAGGATATAGATCGGATTTGCGTGGATAAAAATTTGATTTTTGTATTTGACCACCGAATGAATCAAATCGGCATTTTCAACACACAAGGTCATTTGCAAGCATGCATTCGAAATATTGGGCAAGGACGCAACGAATATATACAAATAAAAGACATGACCTTGAATAGAGAAAAGAAACAAGTTGTCATTTTGTGCGACCGCCCGAAAAAAATCATGCTATGCACCTATGATGGAACGTTTATAAAAAATATTCCTACGCAAAAAGGATATGCAGAGATTGCTCATGCAAACCAATGTATATATGCTTGGACTGATGCATACGAAGATTTCACAACAATTGACTGCATGGATGAAAATGGTGTATTACTTGCCACATTAACCCTGCCTCATGCCCGCTTCCTCCCCATCGAAAACGAAGGCTACCGCTATTCATTTGGGAAAGGATGCCACTTAACTAGTGATGGAAAACAAATTTTTTTTGCTCGACCATACGACAATGCCATTTACAGATTAAAGAAAGATAGTCTCATTGAAGCTTATTTCTTAGATTTAAAAGACTACAACCTACCTCCTGAGACACTCGAAAGAGACTGGTCATACAAAGAATTTGCGGAATGCTTCAAGCAAAACCATTATGTTGTTTCCTTTTTTGAAATGACACAGGGAATTAAAGGGTTATTTGTAAAATCAAACCAAGGATTATTTTTTTACAATGCCTATACAAGCAAACTACAAAAGTATCGTGCCATAGGTGATGATCAACTAGGAGGATTCTCCAAATTTCACTCAGCCAATGGTGAAGCAAAAATCGTAACATGGCTTTCTAGCGAAATGTTCATGCAAATTGTACAGAGAATGCAAGAACACGGGAAGCAGATAGAAGAGCCTTATTTATCTGTCTATAGGCAAGCCAAAGAAGATGACAATCCGATATTAATATTCTACAATTTATAGTTTTATATGCAAAAAGGAGGCTGTCTCAAAATAGAATTTCAAAAACGAAAAACTTATGGATTGAAATCTCTTTAGAGAAAATCCCCTTATTTTGCCCTTTCTTATAAAGTAAGGGAATT
>ERZ779889.1609-NODE-1609-length-21748-cov-8.474070_pt1 | contig 21748 bp, 14 predicted proteins | sample MGYA00511030_ERZ779889 | MGnify/ENA primary metagenome ERZ779889 (study PRJEB29588, sample SAMEA2160616) | human gut metagenome | biome: human gut; feature: human-associated habitat; material: faeces | place: Denmark | collected 2008/2010 ...
CGGAGAAGTACTCGAAGTTACGTCCGCAGAGGGGGTTGCGGTGGATGTTCATCGCGGGGGCGAGGAGCACGTCTGCGCCGTATTCAAGCACCTCGTTGCCCATGGCCTTGGTCATGTTCTCCACGAGCTCGGTGTCCCATGAAGACGCGATGGCGGTGCCCACGGGGAAGCCGGTGGCATAGTAGGTGCGGCTGTCACCCTCGCGGGTGGGGCTGATGCGGACTCCGGCAGGGCCGTCGGGAAGGGCGGTCGCGGGAATGCCGAGACGGGGGATGGCGAGGGTGGTTCCGGCAGCTCCGGGAACGAGCACGGTGCTGCTGAAGGTCAGTCCTCCGAGCTGGTAGCCGCGTCCTGCACCTACGCAGAGAGCGGCTTTTTCCTCGAGGGTCATGGCTTTGAGTACCTCGTCAACGTTGTCGGCGCTGAGCTTGGGCTGTGCCGACAGCTGGAAGGCGCAGAGAAGTGCGCCAGCAATCAAAAAGGTTTTTTTCATGATGTTTTAGTGTGTGTATGTAAATACATTTGCTGATTCATGCAGTCATCTTCAAAAATAAGCAAAATCCGCGAGATGTCAATACTTCATTTTTCTTGGAAATGATTCCGGCAGTTCCGATATTAGTGAGGAATCGAAAAGGATAACCTGACAATGAAAATTCTTGCAATCTCAATGCTGCTCGCCGCCTCGCTGTTCGTGACCGGCTGCGGCGGCCAGAAAGACGGGGTCAGCCAGAAACCGCGCACCATAGTGACCTGCGACCCGGAGCTGGACGACAACAACTCGATGATACGCTTCATCCTGCATTCCACCGACTTCCAGATTGACGGCCTGGTCTACACCAGCAGCCGTTTCCACTGGAGGGGCGACGGCAAGGGCACGACCCAGTTCATCGAGGGTAGCGAATACGACCAGCTCGGACTCGGCCCCCAGACCTCATGGAGGTTCTCTCCCGACGAGCGCTTCATCGACGACATAGTCGACGCCTACGAGGAATGCTATCCGAACCTAAAGGTCCATGACCCGGATTATCCCACGCCCGAGGCCCTGCGCTCCGTGATCGCCTGGGGCAACTGCGACTTCGAGGGCGACTATTCCCAGGACACCGAGGGCTCCGACCTCATCAAGAGGAACATACTCGACGACGAGCCCGGCCCGCTCTTCATCCAGGCCTGGGGAGGTTCATCCTCCATCGCTGCGGCTCTCCGCTCCATCGAGGACGACTACAAGGGTACCGCTGACTGGGACGCCGTCTATGCGAAGGTTTGCGAGAAGGTGGTCCTCTGCCTTTCGGGCGACCAGGACAACGCCTACAACAAATATATCGCCGTCAACTGGCCCGACATCTATGTCCAGAGCCTCGGCGGCTCCATGGGCAGGTACGACAACAGTGAGTATGCCTACCTGACCTCTCCCGACTGGACAGCCGAGAACATGCGCATCGGGCCCATCGGCGCCCTCGTGAGGTGCTGGGGCGACGGCAAGCAGATGGTGCCCGGCGACGTGATGGACATGATAGGCCCCTACAAGGGAGAGAGCATACAGGAGCTGGCCGACATGGGCTACGTCGTGTGGACCCGTCCCCAGCCTGTCGGCACCCTCTACGGCGACGGCGACAGCGGCTGCTACTACAATCTCATCGACAACGGCCTGCGCGCCTGGGAAGACCCGACCTGGGGCGGCTGGGCAGGCAGGTGGGACCCCAAGTCCGGCCAGCCCCGCTCAGGACATCCTTCCTATATGTCCACCGACATCATGCGCATGCACAGGATGAATGTGGACGCCGCCAACGGCAAGGGCCAGCCCTACAGCTTCTCCGGCTTCGGTGCCCGGAACTCCGCGGCCGACGAGGCTCCGGCCTTCCCCAACTTCTATCCCGAGAGGAATCTTTCCGAAGCTGCCAGGATGAAGTGGTCGGTTACTCCTGACTATGAGGACGCCAACCACTATCCCGAGGTCACCGGACCTTTCGACATTCTCGCCGCTCCCGGCGAGACCGTGACCATCAAGGCGAAGGCGTCAGACCCCGACGGCGACGAGCTCAGCCTGAAATGGTGGTATTTCCCTGTCGGAACCTACGAGGGAGAACTCTCCGTGGACGACCCCTCTTCGGCAAGGACAACCTTCACCGTGCCCGCCGACGCCCTGCCCGGACAGACGATTCATTTCGTGCTCCAGGCGTCCGACAACGGTACGCCCCAGCTTGTAAGGTATCTCAGAACGGTCGTAACCGTGGAATAATGGGAATTTTTGCCTATATTGGTACATTCGTGCCGGGCACGCCACTGTCGAAACACAACTGACAACCAAAACAGATATGACCAACACACATCTCATCGGAACCATGCTGGCGGGAGTATGCCTGCTGGCCGCCGCGTCTCCCTGCCGGGCCGACGAAGTCAAGGACTACGTCGTGGTCACCCAGGAGGGCGGCAAGACCCTCGGATATTCGCCTTCGTCGGGCGTGAATATCCTCGAGGTCGACGGATTCAAGTTCAAGGACCTGAACCGCAACGGAAAGCTCGACAAGTATGAAGACTGGAGGCTTCCCGCAAAGGAGAGGGCCGAGGACCTCGCCTCACAGCTCAGCATCGACGAAATAGCCGGTCTGATGCTCTACAGCGCCCACCAGGCCATCCCCGGCACCGGCGCCAGGGCGGCGACCTACGGAGGCAAGTCCTTCGAGGAGAGCGGGGCCGACCCCTCCGACATCAGCGACCAGCAGCGCAAGTTCCTCGTGGAGGACAACCTGCGCCACGTGCTGATCACCAGCGTGCAGTCGCCCGCAGTGGCGGCCCGCTGGAACAACAAGGTCCAGGCTCTCTGCGAGAGCATAGGCCACGGAATTCCGGCCAACAACAGCTCCGACCCCCGCAACGGCACCACCGCCAACACCGAGTATAACGAGGGCGCCGGCGGACAGATATCCCTCTGGCCCGGACAGCTCGGCCTCGCCGCCACCTTCGACCCCGACATAGTGCGCCGTTTCGGCGACATAGCGTCGCACGAATACCGTGCGCTCGGCATCGCCACCGCCCTCTCGCCCCAGATTGACCTGGCCACCGAACCGCGCTGGAGCCGCGTCAACGGCACTTTCGGTGAGGACTACGACCTCGCCACCGATATGGCCCGCGCCTACTGCGACGGCTTTCAGTCCAGCGAGGACAACAACGGAGGCTGGGGCATGTACAGCGTCAACGCCATGGTGAAGCACTGGCCCGGCGGAGGACCTGAGGAAGGCGGACGCGACGGCCACTTCGACTACGGCAAATACGCCGTGTACCCCGGCAACAACTTCGACAACATCCTGCGTCCCTTCACCGAGGGCGCCTTCAAGCTCGAAGGCGGCACCGGGATGGCGGCCAGCGTGATGCCCTACTACACGATTTCCTACGGCCAGAACGGAGGCACGGGCAGCAACCGCGGCAACAGCTACAACCGCTACCTGATCACCGACCTGCTGCGTGAGAAGTACGGCTTCGACGGAGTGGTCTGCACCGACTGGATGATCACGGCCGACGTGACCGGAGTCTCCAAGTTCGAGGGCAAGTGCTGGGGCGCCGAGAACCTCAGCGTCGAACAGCGCCACTATGAGATACTCAAGGCCGGAGTCGACCAGTTCGGCGGCAACAACGACAAGCAGCCCGTGATCATGGCCTACAAGATGTGGAAGGACGAGTTCGGCACCAAGTCCGCGCGCGAGCGCTTCGAGCAGTCGGCGGTACGCCTGCTGGTCAACATCTTCCGCACCGGACTCTTCGAGAACCCCTACCTCGACCCCGAGGAGAGCCAGAGAATCGTGGGCAACCCCGAGTACATGCAGGCCGGCTACGACGCCCAGCTCAAGAGCATCGTGATGCTCAAGAACAAGGACAACGTCCTCCCGCTCAAGAGCAAGAGGCTCAAGGCCTACGTCCCCAAACGTTTCGTGAAGGGAGTGGCCGACTGGTGGGGCAACAAGGCCGAGGACAGGTGGGAGTATCCCGTGAGCCCCGAGGTGGTCGGAAAATATTTCGAGCTCACCGAGAACCCCGATGAGGCCGACTTCGCCCTGGTGTTCATCGAGAGCCCCAACGGCGGCACCGGCTACAGTGACGAGGACGTCAGGGCCGGCGGCAACGGCTACGTGCCCATCTCCCTGCAGTACGGCACCTACACCGCAACCACCGCACGTGCGGTGAGCATCGCCGGCGGCGACACCTTCGAGGACTTCGACAACCGCAGCTACAAGGACAAGACCGTGACCGCCAGCAACTCCGACGACGCCAGGATGGTGCGTGAAGCCCGCGAGGCCATAGGCGACAAGCCTCTGATCCTCTCGGTGAAATGCTTCAAGCCCTGCGTGCTCGCCGAGGTCGAGCCCTATGCCGACGCAATCGTGGTCGACTTCGAGACCCAGGCCCAGGCCGTGCTCGACATCGTGACCGGAAAGGCCGAGCCGAACGGACTCCTCCCCATGCAGTTCCCCAGGGACATGCTGACCGTCGAGGCCCAGTTTGAAGATGTGCCCCGCGACATGATCCCCTATGTCGACAGCGAGGGCAACGCCTACGATTTCGCCTTCGGAATGAACTGGGACGGCGTGATCAGCGACGAGCGCGTTGCGAAGTACAAATAGACCAACACAACACCTCACCGATATGAACAGAATCTACAGATTTCTCGTGCTTCCTCTCGCCGTGCTAGCGGCGGCGGAGGCCAGCGGACAGCAGGCTCCCCAGCTCGGGGAAGCCTCCCTTGACAAGGTCGTGAAGGCCATGACCCTCGAAGAAAAGGCCATGCTGGTGGTCGGAACAGGAATGGAGAGCATGGCTTCAGGCAGCTTCGCCGTGGTCGGCCAGGTCGCCAAGTACGTGCCCGGAGCCGCAGGCTCAACCTTCGGAGTCGAGAGGCTCGGAGTTCCCCCTATGGTGCTCGCCGACGGCCCTGCCGGGCTCAGGATCAACCCCACCCGCGAGGGAACCGACGACACCTTCTACTGCACCCATTTCCCCATCGGCACCCTGCTTTCGTCCACCTGGAACACCGAGCTCGTGGAGTCGGTGGGCAAGGCCATAGGCGAGGAGGTGCATGACTACGGCGTCGACGTGCTGCTCGGCCCCGCGCTGAACATCCAGCGCCATCCCCTCTGCGGCCGTAACTTCGAGTACTACTCCGAGGACCCCCTGCTTACCGGAAAGATAGCCGCCTCCTACGTCAGGGGCGTGCAGTCCAACGGCGTCGGCACCTCGATCAAGCATTTCGCCGTGAACAACCAGGAGACCAACAGGCAGAACAACGACGCGAGGGTCTCAGAGAGGGCGCTGCGCGAAATCTACCTCAAGGGCTTCGAGATCACCGTGAAGGAGGCTGACCCCTGGACCATCATGTCGTCCTACAACCTCATCAACGGCGTGCCCGCTTCCGAGAACAAGGACCTGCTGACCACCGTTCTCAGGGACGAGTGGGGCTACAAGGGCATGGTGATGACCGACTGGTTCGGCGGCACCGACCCCGTGCAGCAGGTGTGGGCCGGCAACGACCTGCTGGAACCCGGCACCATGGACCAGTACAACAAGGTGCTCGAGGGAGTGAAGAACGGCAGCATCTCCATGGCCGACCTCGACAGGAACGTGAAGAACATCCTGAACCTCGCCCTGCGTACTCCCCGTTTCCGCAACGAACCCTTCTCCAACAAGCCGGATCTCGAGACGCATGCCGAGATGACCCGCCAGTCGGCCCTCGAAGGCATGGTCCTGCTCAAGAACGACAACGGCACCCTGCCTCTCAGGAATGTCAGGAACGTGGCCCTCTTCGGCTACACCTCCTATAATTTCATCGCCGGCGGAACCGGTTCCGGCAATGTGAACAGGGCCTACACCGTGTCGCTGCTCGACGGACTCAGGAACGTGGGCTTCAACGTTGACGACAGGCTCGAGGCCGACTACGAGAAGTGCCGGCCGGCAGCGACCGACGGAATATTCGACGCGGAGGTCCGCCCCGCCGAACTGCTTCCCGCAGCTGACGTGCTCGCCGACATGGCGGCCGACAACGACGTGGCCGTGATCACCCTGGGAAGAATCTCCGGCGAGTTCCGCGACAGGTCTTCCGACGACTTCATGATCACGCCCTCCGAGAAAGCCATGCTGGATGCCGTGACCGCCGCCTTCCACAAGGTCGGCAAGAAGGTCGTGGTGATTCTCAACATCGGCGGAGTGATCGAGACCGCTTCCTGGAAGAACGTGCCCGACGCGATTCTCTGTGCATGGCAGGCCGGACAGGAGGGAGGCAACTCAGTGGCCGACATACTTTCCGGCAAGGAATCTCCTTCCGGCAAGCTGCCCATGACCTTCCCCGTCTATCTGAGCGACGCCGCGTCTTCCGACAACTTCCCCATCGACCAGGAGTCGGCGATCTTCGTCGACGGCACCACCGGCGCGCACCAGGACAACAACGTCAGGAACATCGACTACACCGAATATCAGGAGGGCATCTATGTGGGCTACCGCTGGTTCGAGAAGCAGGGCCTCAACGTATCCTATCCTTTCGGCTACGGTCTCAGCTACACAGAGTTCAGCTATTCCGACCCCGTCGCCAGACCCCGTGCCGAGGGAGGCTTCACTGCCAGCGTGACCGTGACCAACACCGGTGACACCGCCGGCAAGGAGGTCGTCGAGGTCTATGTGGCCGCACCTAAGGGCGGACTCGACAAGCCCGTGAAGGAGCTCAAGGCCTTCGCGAAGACCCGCGAACTCCAGCCCGGCGAGAGCCAGACCCTGGAATTCGAGGTCTCAGCCTACGAACTCGCTTCGTTCGACGAGGCCCAGGACCGCTGGGAGACCGCTGCCGGCGAGTACATAGTACACTTCGGCTCAAGTTCTGCCGACATCCGCGCCAAGGCCGCGTTCAGCAATGCAAGGCCGAGCGCCTATGCCGTGACCCCTGGCCTCTTCGAAAGGAAATAGGCCCGCCCGTCATGAAAAACACCCGGAAGACCGCTCTTCCGGGTGTTTCTTCTTATATGTGGCGTCCGTCTTATTCGTCCTTGTCGTAGATGAGCTCTTCCTCCTCCTTGTCCTCGTCCTCCTCCTCTTCATCATCCTCGTCGAGATCGTCGAGCTCTTCGTCATCGTCGTCGGCGGCCGACTGTCCGGGCAGTTTCCTGCGCTCTTCGGGCATGTCCTCGAAGGCTACGTAGCCGTTTTCGAATTCAGCCGGCACGGGGCCCTTGCTCTCGATGAGCTTCGGTGCGGTCACATGCTCGCCCGCGGCCTCTCCCTCGAGCGTGATGATCACGCTCTTCTTGTTCTGGATGTCGTAGAAGTACACGAAGCTCTGCACTCCGGCCTTGACGGTGTCGGCGACAGTCACCGAATCCACGGCGCCGTAGCCTATGTCCATGAGCGCGTAGCGGGCCACGACCTGTCCTCCGGCGTCAAGTGCCTTGAAAAGAATGGGCTGGTCCATGGGGAATTCGAGGTCCGAACGAATCTGCTTGTGGAAAGTGTAGAGCGAGTTCCCTCCTTCTACGAGGTAGACGCGGAAGAAACCTTTCAGGCCCGCGAGGGTGATTCTATATTTGTAAACCATATTGCGAAGATAGCAAATAATCGCTAATTTTGATTAAAAATGCGGCCTGCGGATACATATCTGAGCATAGCCGGACCTGCGGAGGGCCTCTACAAGGAGAGCGGAAGCAGGTTCATAGCCCTGGCGCGACCGGTGGAGACCGAGGCCGAGGTCAGGGAGCTGCTCGTGCAGGCGAGGAAGGAATACCACGACGCGCGCCACCACTGCTGCGCCTACAGGCTGGGCTTCGACGGGAAGCTCTGGCGGGCGAGCGACGACGGAGAGCCCGCGGGCTCCGCCGGCAGGCCCATACTCGGGCAGATAGATTCGGCGGGGCTCAGCGACGTGGCGGTGATCGTGGTCCGGTATTTCGGCGGTGTCAAGCTCGGCATACCGGGGCTGATCAGGGCCTACAGGACGGCCACGGCCGACGCCCTCGCCGCCGCGACCGTGGTCGAGAAGGTGGCCGGCAGGTGGATGAGGCTCGACTTCCCGTATTCCTCCCTGCCGTCGGTCATGAAGCTTCTCAAGGACATGTCGGTGCCGCAGCGCGCGCAGTCCTTCCAGAACGAATGCTCCCTCGAGGCTTTCGTGCGGCTTTCGGCCGAACAGGATTTTTTGGAAAGGATTAAAAAAATAGGTATATTTAATGACTGACTGACCAACATTAATCAGATCAACTAACCATCAATCATTATGAGCAAGCATGTTTTCAACGCTGGTCCCTGCCTTCTTCCGAAGGTCGCGATCGACAATGCCGTCGACGCCCTCAGGGACTTCAAAGGTACCGGAGTTTCTCTGATTTCCACATCGCACCGCAGCAAGGCATGGGTTGAGGTAATGGACGAGTGCCGGGCGCTCTGGAAAGAACTGCTCAACATCCCAGACACCCATGAGGTGCTGTTTCTCGGCGGCGGCGCCAGCCTTGAATTCCTGATGGTGGCCATGAACTACCTCGAGAAGAAGGCCGGCTACCTCGACACCGGAGTCTGGGCCCACAAGGCCCTGAAGGAGGCCCAGGGGCTGGGAGAGGCCGTGGCGGTGGCCAGTTCCGCCGACAGGAACTACTCCTATGTCCCCAAAGGCTACGAGATCCCTTCCGACCTCGACTACTTCCACGTCACCACCAACAACACCATCTACGGAACCGAGCTGCGCGAGGACCTCGACTGCCCCGTTCCTCTGGTCGCCGACATGTCGTCCGACATACTCAGCCGCCGCGTGGACGTGAGCAAGTACGCCCTCATCTACGGAGGAGCGCAGAAGAACGCCGGTCCTGCCGGAGTCGCCTTCGTGATTGTCAGGAAGGACTCCCTCGGAAAGGTGAGCCGCCATATCCCGACCATGCTAGACTACCGCGTCCATATCGACAAGGGGTCGATGTTCAACACCCCTCCCGTGTTCTCCATCTTCGTGATGAACGAGACTCTCAAGTGGCTCAAGAGCATCGGAGGAGTCGACGCCATCCACGAAATCGACGTGAAGAAGGCCAGGACCCTCTACGACGAGATTGACCGCAACGAGCTCTTCGTGGGCACTGCGGCGGTCGAGGACAGATCCATAATGAACGTCTGCTTCGTGATGGCTCCCGGCCGCGAGAACCTGCAGGACGAATTCCTCGCCTTCGCCGAATCCCGCGGAATGGTGGGCATCAAGGGACACCGCTCCGTGGGCGGATTCCGCGCCTCCCTCTACAACGCCTGCACCCAGGAAGATGTCGACGCCCTCGTGGCCTGCATGAGAGATTTTGAAAAACGCGTGAGCTTATGAAAGTCCTTGTAGCCACTCAGAAGCCTTTCGCCCCGGTGGCGGTGGAAGGTATCAGGGAGATAGTCGAAAAGGCCGGCTATGAATTCGCCCTGCTCGAAAAATATCCCGGAGAAGCCGAACTTGCGGCCGCGGCGGCCGATGCGGACGCGCTGATAGTGCGCTCCGACAAGGTGACCGCCGCCGTGCTCGAAGCCGCTCCGAAGCTTCGCATAGTGGTGCGCGCCGGCGCCGGCTACGACAATCTCGACCTCGCCGCCTGCAGCGCGAGGGGAGTCGTGGCCATGAACACCCCCGGCCAGAACTCCAACGCGGTGGCCGAACTCGCGATAGCCATGATGATCTTCATGGCGCGCGGCCAGTTCACCCCCTCCACCGGTTCGGAGATCAGCGGCAAGACCCTCGGAGTACAGGCCTTCGGCAATGTAGGAAGGCTCGTGGCCCGCAAGGCAGAAGCCCTCGGAATGAAGGTTCTCGCCACGGACCCCTTCCTGACCCCCGAACAGATACGCGAGGGCGGAGCGGAGCCGGTGGAGAGCGTGGAGGAGCTTTATGCCCGCAGCAACTTCGTGAGCGTGCACATCCCCGCGACTCCGCAGACCGTAGGCAGCATAGACCGCGAACTGATCGGCCGCATGCCGAAGAACGCCGTGCTCGTGAACACCGCCCGCAAGGAGGTGATCGACGAGGCGGGGCTCGCGGAGGTCCTCGAACAGCGTCCCGACCTCAAGTACGTGACCGACGTGGCCCCCGACGGCTACGAGGCCCTGCGCGAGAAGTTCGGGCTGCGCATCTTCGCCACGCCCAAGAAGATGGGCGCGCAGACCGCCGAAGCCAACATCAACGCCGGGCTCGCCGCGGCGCGTCAGATAGTCGCGTTCTTCAGGGACGGCGACGAGAAGTACCGTCTCAACAGATAGGCAGCCATGGTCAGAGTGAAACCTTTCGCGGCACTGCGTCCGCCCAGGGAGCTGGTGACAGAGGTCGCCGCCCCTCCCTATGACGTCCTCAACTCCGCCGAGGCCAAGGCGATGGCGGGAGAGAAGTCCCTGCTGCACATCACGAAGCCCGAGATAGATTTCGACCCCATGCTTTCCGACCACGACCCGAAGGTCTACGAGAAGGCGGTGGAGAATTTCCGCAGCTGGCAGCGGCGCGGATGGCTCGTGCGCGACCCCAAGCCCTGCTACTACGTCTACGCCCAGACCATGGACGGCCGCACCCAGTACGGCATAGTCCTCTGCGCCCACACCGACGACTACGCCTCCGGAGCCATCAAGAAGCATGAGCTCACCCGCCGCGACAAGGAGGACGACAGGATGATACACGTGCGCATCCAGAACGCCAACATAGAACCGGTCTTCTTCTCCTACAAGGACAATCCGGAGCTTTCGGAGATAGTCGGCGCCGCGACGGCGGGGGTTCCCGAATACAGCTTCACCGACGAGAACGGCTTCGGCCACAAGTTCTGGGTGATCGACGACGATGCCGCCATAGAGCGCATCAGCTCCGTCTTCAACGGGGAGGTGCCCGCCTTCTACGTCGCCGACGGCCATCACCGTACTGCCGCCGCAGCCCGCGTGGGCGCCGAGAAGAGGGCGCAGAATCCCCGCCACACCGGGGAGGAGGAGTACAACTGGTTCATGGCGGTCTGCTTCCCCGAGAGCCAGCTGCGCATCATCGACTACAACCGCGTGGTCAGGGACCTCGCCGGAATGGACGCGGAGACCTTCCTCTCCAGGCTCTCCGAAGACTTTGAAGTGGAATGCATGGGGGCCGAAGCCTATCGCCCCTCCGGACTCCACAACTTCTCGATGTATCTCGAAGGCCGCTGGTATTCGCTCACGGCCCGTCCGGGGCGCTACGACGACTCCGACCCCATCGGGGTGCTCGACGTCACGGTGCTCTCCAGCCTCGTTCTCGACAAATTGCTGGGCATCAAGGACCTGCGCACCGACAAGCGCATAGATTTCGTGGGCGGCATACGCGGGCTGTCGGAACTTGCCGGAAGGGTCGACTCCGGTGAGATGAAGGTGGCGTTCGCGCTGTATCCCGTGTCCATGGGCCAGCTCACCGACATCGCCGACAGCGGCATGATCATGCCTCCGAAGACCACCTGGTTCGAGCCCAAGCTGCGTTCCGGGCTGGCTGTTCATACCTTAGACTGATTTACGAAAGATGAAAGCTGATTCCGATCTGATTCGAGTGACCCTAAAGAACTTCTTCGGCTACGACTCCTTCAAGGGCGACCAGGAGAAGATAATCAAGCATCTGACGGGCGGCGGAGACTGTTTCGTGCTCATGCCCACGGGCGGCGGCAAGTCGTTGTGCTACCAGCTGCCCGCGCTGGTCATGAGCGGCACCGCGATAGTGATATCTCCGCTGATAGCGCTCATGAAGAATCAGGTCGACCTGCTCCGCGGCTTCGTGAACGGCGACGAGAGCGTGGCGCACTTCCTCAATTCCTCCCTGAGCCGCCAGCAGCTCGACGAGGTCAGGGAGGATTTGCTTTCCGGCAGGACCAAGCTGCTTTACGTGGCTCCGGAATCGCTGACCAAGGAGGAGAACGTGGCCCTGCTCAAGGAGATAGAGATTTCGTTCTACGCCGTCGACGAGGCTCACTGCATCTCCGAATGGGGTCACGATTTCCGCCCCGAATACCGCCGCATCAGGGCCATAGTGGACCAGATAGGCCGCAAGCCCATAATCGCGCTGACCGCCACCGCCACCCCCAAGGTGCAGAGCGACATCCTGCGCACACTGGGCATCCCCGACGCGGAAGTGTTCAGGTCGTCGTTCAACCGCCCCAACCTCTATTATGAGGTCAGGGACAAGGTCGAGCCCGAGAAGGACATAGTCAAGTTCATCCGCCAGAATCCCGGCAAGTCGGGCATAATCTACTGCCTCAGCCGCAAGAAGGTGGAGGAACTGGCGTCGCTGCTGGGCATCAACGGCATCAAGGCCCTGCCCTACCATGCCGGACTCGACGCGAAGACCAGGGCCGAGAACCAGGACAAGTTCCTGATGGAGGAGATCGACGTGATAGTGGCCACCATAGCCTTCGGAATGGGCATCGACAAGCCCGACGTGCGCTTCGTGATCCACTACGACATCCCCAAGAGCATAGAGAGCTACTACCAGGAGACCGGGCGCGCCGGACGCGACGGACAGGAGGGCCTGTGCATAGCCTACTACAGCTACAAGGACATACAGAAACTGGAGAAGTACATGCAGGGCAAGCCGGTCGCCGAGCAGGAGATCGGCCGCCAGCTGCTGGCCGAGGTCACCGCCTACGCCGAATCGAGCCAGTGCCGCAGGAAGCTGCTGCTGAACTACTTCGGCGAAAACTACGAGGAGGACAACTGCCACTGCTGCGACAACTGCCTGCACCCCCGCCCCACCTTCGACGGCCGCCGGGAGATGAAGCTGGCGCTGGAGCTCGTGGAGGCCTTGCCCGAGCATTTCAAGATAGAGCATCTGGCCAACATTCTCGCAGGCGTGTCCAATTCAATGATCAAGTCCTACAAGCACGACGAGCTTGACTTCTTCGGCGCGGGCGCCGACCATTCGGTGAAGTTCTGGTGCGCGGTGCTCCATCAGGGCATCATCGCGCATCTGCTGGAGAAGGAGATAGAGGCCTACGGTCTCATCCACGTCACCGAGCTCGGCCGCCGCTTCCTGAAGGAGCCCTGGGAGCTCCGGCTGGTGGAGGACAGGGTTTTCGTCGGGGGCGCCGATTTCGATGACGACGACGAGGAGGCCGCCGCTGCCGCGTCAGCGATGAAGTCCGGAGGCGGTGCCGGCGACCCTGTGCTGCTCGCCATGCTCAAGGACCTTCGCAAGGACCTTTCGAAGCGGCTCAAGCTCCAGCCGTGGATTATCTTCGGCGACCCCGCCCTCGAAGACATGTCAATCTCCTATCCGGTGACTCTCGACGAGCTCAGGAACTGCCAGGGAGTCGGCGACGGCAAGGCGCGCAAGTTCGGAAAGGAATTCGTCGACCTGATCAGGAAATATGTCGACGAGAACGATATCGAGCGGCCCGACGACTTCGTGATCAAGTCGGCCCCCAACAAGTCGGCGGCCAAGGTGGCCATAATCCAGAGCATCGACCGCCACATGTCGCTCGAGGACATAGCCTCGGCGCGGGGCATGGACATGGACGAGCTCATGGGCGAGATAGAGGCCATAGTGGCCAGCGGAATGAAGCTGAACCTCGACTACTACATCGAGGAGAATCTCGACGAGGACATAGTCGAGGATATCTACAACTATTTCAGGAACGACGCCGTCTCCGACGACGTGCAGGCCGCCGTCGAGGCCCTGGGTCCGGACTACTATGAGATAGAGGTGCGGCTCGTGCGCATCAAGTTTTTGTGTGAGATAGCGTCGTGATACCCCAGGAGACTGTCAACCTCATACTCGACACCGCCCAGATCGCGGATGTGGTCGGCGACTACGTGACGCTCAGGCGCCGCGGGGCCAATTATGTGGCCTGCTGTCCGTTCCACAACGAGAAGACCCCGTCATTCTATGTCTCGCCGGCCAAGGGGATATACAAGTGCTTCGGCTGCGGCAAGTCCGGCACCGCCGTGGGCTTCGTCATGGAGGAGGAGCACTGCTCCTATGTCGAGGCGCTGCGCCTTCTGGCGCGTAAGTACAACATAGAGATAGTCGAGGAGGAGGAAAGTCCGGAGGAACTCATGCGCCGCCAGCGCCGGGAGAGCCTTCTGCTGGTGTCGGAATATGCCCAGAAGTTCTTCCATGACCAGCTGCGCTCAGGCGAAGGGCGCGCCGTGGGCTACGCCTATTTCCGCTCCAGGGGCATAGAGGACGAGACCATCGACAAGTTCGGCCTCGGCTGGGCTCCGGGGGGAAGGACCAGCTTCACCGACGCCGCGGTGGCGGCCGGCTACAAGCTGGAATATCTGGTGGACGCCGGTCTGACCGTGCGCCACGACGACGGCAGCATGGGCGACAAGTTCAGGGAGCGCGTGATGTTCCCCATACATTCGGTGAGCGGCAGGGTGGTGGCCTTCAGCGGCAGGACGCTGCGCTCCGACAATCCCGCGAAATACGTGAACTCGCCCGAGACGGAAATCTACGTCAAGAGCCGCAACCTGCTGGGCATCTGGTTCGCCAAGTCGGAGATATCCCGCCAGGACAAGTGCATACTCGTCGAAGGCAACGTCGACATGGTCATGATGCACCAGCTGGGCATCTGCAACGTCGTGGCCTCCTGCGGCACCTCCCTGACAGTGGAGCAGATACGCCTGATCCACAAGTTCACCGAGAACGTGACCATAATGTACGACGGCGACTCCGCCGGCATACATGCGGCCCTGCGCGGAATCAACCTGGTGCTGTCGGAGGGCATGAACGTGAAGATAGTGCTGCTCCCCGACGGCGAGGACCCCGACTCCTTCAGCCGCAAGCACACGCTCGAGGAGGTCCAGGCCTATATCCGCGACGGCGAGAAGGACTTCATCGCGTTCAAGACCGAGCTGCTGCTCGGCGAGGCCGGGGGCGACCCCCTCAAGAAGGCCAACCTGATCAACGACATCGCCGACACCATAGCCGAGATTCCCGACGCCGTGAAGCGTTCCACCTACGTTGAGTACACGGCCGCGCAGTTCGGGATAGAGACCCAGATACTCTTCGACCGGATAGCCGGGGTGCGCCGGAAGATGGTCGAGGACAAGAAGGCCGCGATGCGCCGGGCCGAGAGGAAGCCGTCCGGGGCTGAGGAAGCGCAGACGCCGCGGACAGGGGAGGGCGTAACACCGCCTATGCCGCAGGCCCTGCCCTGGACCGAGGAGAACAAGGTCCTGGCGGGCACCGAAAAGGACCTGCTCGCCTTCCTGCTCTCCCACGGCTGCGACGAACTCGTGTTCGAGAGCGATTCGGAGTTCTATGCCGGCCCCGACGCCGGGCGGCCCACCGTGGCCGACTTCATACGCGACGCCCTCGAGAGCGACGGCACGCAGATGGCCAATTCAGCCTACGCGTCGGTCTACAAGGCATATTACGAATGCTACGACCGCGGCCTCTCGCAGGAGGAGAGCGTGAAGGCCCTGCTCGACGCGCCCGACCGTACGGTGGCCGAAGTGACCGCAGCCCTCTATTCGGAGAAATACGAGCTTTCGGTCAGTTCGTTCAGGCGCTCCATGACCACGGTCCAGTCGTGGCTGGCCGCCCAGGTGCCCAAGACCATACTGCTCTATGCCGAAAGGCGGCTGCAGGACCGCTATGACACCCTCGTGCGCAGGCTCCCGTCGGCTTCGGAGGAGGAGCAGCTGGACATGCTCAAGGAGATGAAGAAGCTGCAGGCGGCGCAGAGGCGCATCCGCCAGAAGACCGGGAGGGAGAAGCGCTGAGCCCGCCGGCATTTGCTTTAATTGATTTTATACGATAATTTTGCCTTTTGCTTCACGGGTGGCATCGTGATTGCTTGTTGTGCCCGGTCTGCCTCCGGGCTGAAAGAAGAAGAAAATGGATTCAAGATTCAAGAGAACGCTTGTGACCTGCGCCCTGCCCTACACCAACGGGCCGGTGCATATAGGACATCTGGCCGGAGTCTATGTCCCGGCCGACATCTACGTGAGATATCTGCGGCTCAAGGGTGAGGACGTGCTTTTCGTGTGCGGTTCCGACGAACACGGGGTGCCTATCACGATCAAGGCCCGCGAACAGGGCTGCTCGCCCCAGGACATAGTGGACAGGTACCACGGCCTGATACGCGATTCCTTCGCCGGGCTAGGCATCAACTTCGACGTCTACGGAAGGACCAGCTCGAAAATCCACGAGAAGACGGCCTCCGACTTCTTCCGCAAGCTCTACGACGAGGGCAAGTTCATCATGCGCGAGAGCGAGCAGTACTACGACCCCGAGGCGAAGACCTTCCTGGCCGACCGCTACATAGTCGGCACCTGCCCGAAATGCGGCTTCGAGGGAGCCTACGGCGACCAGTGCGAGAAGTGCGGCAGCACCCTGAGCCCCGAGGAGCTCATCGACCCCAGGAGCAAGCTCAGCGGAGCTCAGCCCGTGAAGAAGAAGACCAGCCACTGGTACCTGCCGCTGCAGGACTACGAGCAGTGGCTGCGCGAATGGATACTCGAGGGCCACAAGGAGTGGAGGCCCAACGTCTACGGCCAGGTCAAGAGCTGGCTCGACGGCGGACTGCAGCCCCGCGCCGTGACCCGCGACCTGGAGTGGGGGGTCCCCGTGCCCGTGGAGGGCGCCGAGGGCAAGGTGCTCTACGTGTGGTTCGACGCCCCCATAGGCTACATCTCCAACACCCGCGAGCTTTTCCCCGAGGACTGGGAGAAGTGGTGGAAGTCCGACGACACGAGGCTCGTGCACTTCATCGGCAAGGACAACATAGTCTTCCACTGCATAGTGTTCCCCTCCATGCTCAAGGCCCACGGCGGCTACATACTCCCCGACAACGTGCCCTCCAACGAGTTCCTGAACCTCGAGGGCGACAAGATATCCACCTCCCGCAACTGGGCGGTCTGGGCGCATGAGTACCTGCGCGACTTCCCCGGAAAGGAGGACGTGCTCCGCTACGTGCTCACGGCCAACGCCCCCGAGACCAAGGACAACGACTTCAGCTGGAAGGACTTCCAGCAGCGCAACAACAGCGAGCTCGTGGCGATCTTCGGCAATTTCGTGAACCGCGCCGTGGTGCTCACCCACAAATATTTCGACGGCAGGGTGCCCGCCTGCGGCAGCCTCGAACCCGTCGACACCGAGCTTCTCGGACAGATACCCGTGCTCAAGGCCTCCCTTGAGAAGAATCTGGAAAATTTCCACTTCCGCGAGGCTCTCAAGGACGCGATGTCCATCGCCCGTCTCGGAAACAAGTACATCTCCGACACCGAGCCCTGGAAGGTCGTCAAGACCGACCGCGACAGGACTGCCACGATACTCAACATCTCGCTGCAGATATGCTGCGACCTCGCCCTGGCCTTCGAGCCCTTCACCCCGTTCGCGGCCGGAAGGCTGCGCAAGATGCTTGGAGTCCGGCTGGAGGCCGGCTTCGACCACCGTCCCGAGAGGAACGGCGCGGCGCAGCACACATCCTATTGCAGCACTGCGGTGGCCGACGCTCAGACTTCCGTGACTCCCTCCGGGGAGGGCGAGGTGGTGCTCGACTGGAGCAGCCTAGGCCGCACCGGCATTCTTCCCGAAGGCCACGCCCTCGGAGAAGCCGAACTGCTTTTCGCGAAGGTGGAGGATGACGCCATCGAGGCCCAGACCGCGAGGCTCGCCGCCATCAGGGCCGAGCACGAGGCCGCAGCTGCCGCAGAGGCCGCGAAGAAAATCGCTCCCCAGAAGCCCGAGTGCTCCTATGAGGACTTCGAGAAGCTGGACATCCGCACCGCCACCGTGCTCGACGCGGAGCGCGTGCCCAAGACCGACAAATTGCTCAAGCTCACCATCGACACCGGCATCGACACACGCGTGATAGTTTCCGGAATAGCGGAATACTACAATCCCGAGGACATGAAGGGCCGGCAGATATGCATACTCGCCAACCTCAAGCCTAGGACCATACGCGGCATCGAGAGCAGGGGAATGATACTCATGGCCCGCCAGGGCGACGGCAAGATGCGCTTCCTGACCCCTCAGGAGGTGCTGGCCGACGGTTCACAGATAAACTGACGCAGAGATGAAGGTTCTCATCATAGACGACGAACGCGCGATACGCAACTCCATGGGCGAGATTCTCGCCGACGAGGGCTACGAGGTGGACACCGCCGAGGACGGAGCGTCCGGACTTGCCCGCGTGGAGAAGGAACGCTACGACGTGATATTCTGCGACATCAAGATGCCCGGAATGGACGGCATCGAGGTGCTCGGCAAGCTGGTGGAGATGGGCGTGGACTCCGCCATAGTGATGATTTCCGGCCACGGCGACATCGACACCGCGGTGGAGTGCATCAAGAAGGGGGCTTTCGACTTCGTTCAGAAGCCTCTCGACCTCAACCGCATCCTGATCACCATACGCAACGCGACCGAGCGCACTACGCTGACCATACAGAACAAGGCTCTCAAGAAGAAGGTCTACGGGGCCGACATGATTGGAAGCTCCGCGCCTATCCAGCACGTGCGTGACATGATCGCCAAGGTCGCCCCTACCGACGCGAGGGTCCTGATAACCGGCCCCAACGGTTCCGGCAAGGAGCTGGTGGCCCGCAATCTCCACCAGCAGAGCAACCGCAGCGCCATGCCCTTCGTGGAGGTGAACTGCGCGGCCATACCCGGAGAACTCATCGAGAGCGAGCTGTTCGGCCACGAGAAAGGTTCCTTCACCTCGGCCATCAAGCAGCACAAGGGCAAGTTCGAGCAGGCCGACGGCGGCACTCTCTTCCTCGACGAGATAGGCGACATGAGCCTGGCGGCCCAGGCCAAGGTGCTCAGGGTCCTGCAGGAGAGAAAACTTTCGCGCGTGGGCTCCGACAAGGACATCGAAGTGGACGTCAGGGTCATCGCGGCTACCAACAAGGATCTGCTGAAGGAGATTTCCGAAGGACGTTTCCGCGAGGACCTCTATCACCGCCTCAGCGTGATTCTGATAAAGGTGCCTTCCTTGGACGAGAGGCGCGACGACATCCCGCAGCTGATAGATTTCTTCCTGAAGAAGTACACCGAGGGAGGCCGCGTGCGCAGCTTCTCGCCCGAAGCGGTGCAGCTGCTCTGCCGCAAGAACTGGCCGGGCAACATACGCGAACTGGACAACGTGGTGGACCGCCTGCTGATTCTTGGCGACGAACCCGTCTCCGCCGACAACGTCCGCGACTACGTGAATCTGTAGGTTCCGGCATCAGCCGGAGGAATCACTTCTTCCGTATTATCGACAGCCCGTCGCGCAGCGGCAGCACCACGACCTCCACGCGCGGGTCGGCGGCTACGAAGTCGTTGAACTCCACGAGCCCGGAAGTCTGCGCGTCGTGCGGAACAGGGTCGGCGTAGACCTTGCCGTCCCAGAGCACGTCGTCGGCCACCATGACCCCTCCGCTGCGCAGCAGCGGCAGCACCAGTTCGTAGTAGCGCAGGTATTCCCGCTTGTTGGCGTCGATGAAAGCGAAGTCATACGGCTGCCCGTCGCCGGCGATTTCCGGAAGCAGCCGCGTCGCGTCGCCCAGGTGGAGGCTTATCCTTCCGCCGACGCCCGCCCTTTCCCAGCCTTCGCGCATCAGGTCCTCGAGCTCGTCGTTGACCTCGAAGGCGTCCAGGTGTCCGTCTTCCGGCAGGCCGAGTGCGATGCATGCGCTGGAATATCCGGTGAAGGAGCCGATTTCCAGGGCTCTGCGCGCCCCGGATATCTGCACGAGCAGCTTCAGGAGCTCACCCTGCACGGGGCCGGAGAGCATCTGGGGGTATTTGGTGCGGATGTTGGTCTGCTTCTCTATCCATGCGAGCGCTTCGCCGGGAAGGCTGCTGTGTCCGCGCAGGTATCTGTCAAGGGATGATTCCATTTCTGCGTTCGAATTGTCGGATTTCAGCCGCCGTGAAGGCTCCGTCAGAGGCGTCCCTGTATCTGGCGCGGCTGAAATACAGGATTTCATGGGTGTCGGGGGTTATCAGCATCTTGTAGCAGTGGTCTCCCGGCGCGGAGGGGGTGATGACCAGGCCCGCCACGGCGCCGGAGTCTCCGGCCTGATATGCCGAGTCGGCTTCGTCGGGGTCGAGCAGGACCTTCCTGCCCTCAAGGCTGAGCCTGTTGTTGAACCTGAGCCCCGCGTAGGCCGCCTGTTCGGACATCACGGCCTCTCCGGCGAAGTTCTGCAATATGTCTACGAAGGCTCCCATGTACATCAGCGCCCTGCCGCTCGGGGCCGCCGCCTCGGCGATGGGGATCCTGACCACCTCGAAAGGCTTCTTCAGGTTGTCGCTCTCGTCGTCGCGGCCTCCCTTGCTCAGCGAGAGGAAGGCTATGCCGTCCAGGGTGCCTACGGTGAGGAAGTAATAGCCGTTGTCCTCGCGGAGCTCCCGGTATTCGTCGGCGGTGCAGAATTCGAAGGGTGAGACTCTCCAGCGCGAGGACACTTCCTCCCTCAGGCAGAGCTCCAGCAGCGACTGTCCGCCGGCCACCACCTTGAGCGTTCGGGCTGGGAAGTCCTCGAGCCTTGCCTTGCGGGTGTACATCTTCTGACCCTGGGACGGGAGGCAGATGAAGAGCAGGGCCAGAGCGATAAAAATTTTGGTCAGGAGAGGTTTCATAGCCCAAAGTTACGAATTAATCATTACATTTGTAATCTATGTCAGACTATGTAGTATCAGCCCGCAAGTATCGTCCGGAGACCTTTGAATCGCTTATAGGTCAGGACAATATAGCGAAGACGCTCAAAAACTCCATACTGCGCGGGCAGCTGGCCCACGCGTACCTGTTCTGCGGACCGAGGGGAGTCGGCAAGACCAGCACGGCGAGAATCTTCGCCAAGACCATCAACTGCGCCCACCCAGGCCCCGACCTCGAACCCTGCGGAGAATGCGAGTCCTGCATCTCGTTCAAAGAGGGCCGCTCCTACTGCATACACGAGCTTGACGCCGCCTCCAACAACGGGGTCGACGACATCAAGAACCTCATGGACCAGGTGCAGATTCCGCCCCAGACCGGCAGGTATTCCGTATACATCATAGACGAGGTCCACATGCTGTCGGCTGCCGCCTTCAACGCCTTCCTGAAGACTCTGGAGGAACCGCCCGCGCATGCCGTCTTCATACTCGCCACTACCGAGAAGCACAAGATACTCCCCACCATCCTGAGCCGCTGCCAGACCTACGACTTCAACCGCATCGGCGTGCCGGACATAGTACGCAACCTCAGGTCGATAGCCGACAGGGAGAACGTCAGGATAGACGAAGAGTCGCTCCATGTGATAGCGCACAAGGCCGACGGAGCCATGCGCGACGCCCTGACCATCTTCGACCAGACCGTCGCCTTCTGCGGCCAGGACGTGAAATACGAGGACGTGCTCCACAATCTGAACGTGCTCGACTACGAGTACTGCTTCCGCCTGGTCGACAACTTCCTGGCCGGCGATTACGGCGGGGCCCTGATGATCTTCGACGAGATACTTTCCAAGGGCTTCAACGCCCTGTACTTCATATCAGCGCTGGGCTCCCACCTGCGCGACCTGCTCGTGAGCCGTACCGGAGGGCTGGAGTCCCTGCTGGACCTCCCCGACTCTCTGCGCCGGCGATATGCCGACCAGGCCGCCCGCTGCTCCGTCAAGTTCCTCTACGACGCGCTCGGGGTGTGCTCGCAGTGCGAGGCCGGCTACAGGACGTCTTCCAACCAGAGGCTGCACATAGAGTTCGCGCTGATGAAGCTGGCCTTCCTGAACGCGGCCCCGTCGTCTGACGTTACGGCGGCGCATGTCCGGGCGGCCGCAGCTTCTGCGCCGCAGGCCCAGGCCGCCCCTGTCG
>ERZ779889.1627-NODE-1627-length-21425-cov-9.062658_pt1 | contig 21425 bp, 18 predicted proteins | sample MGYA00511030_ERZ779889 | MGnify/ENA primary metagenome ERZ779889 (study PRJEB29588, sample SAMEA2160616) | human gut metagenome | biome: human gut; feature: human-associated habitat; material: faeces | place: Denmark | collected 2008/2010 ...
GGCGGCCCCTGACTTGTGTTTCTTCATCGTAGCTTCAATCAAGGAAATGGTCACCACGGCCTTCTCGTAATGGGCGGCCATGGCCTCATTGCCAGAACCGGGGGCATAGCGCGCGAATTCGCAGGCGTCAAGCAGAGCCACGAAATCGCCGGCCGCGCCCGCATCCGCTCCGGCCTCGGTAAGTTTCTCGGAGATGTTGTCCTTGCTCATGTCGGCGGCGTCCATGTTGAACTTGTCGGACACATAGCCGAGCAGGGCGCGGTGCAGCTCCTCATAGAATGCGGTGTAGAGGTTCTTCTTGAGGAAGTCCTCCGCCTGCAGCAGACGCCTGCGCGCCATCTTAACCGCCACCCGGTTCTTGGTGCCGGCGACATCGGCCCGCCGCGCAGCCAGAGTCTTCAGCACGAACCATGCGGCCGCGGACAGCACGAACATCAGGGCCACGATCACCCAGAACAGGGCGGAGCCCACGAAGAAGGCTCCGGAAGGAGACAGCGAAGGCATGCGGGTGCTGATGAAGCGCACGTCGGAACCCACGTCACGCACATCCCTGCGCTGCACCCCTGACATCAGCACTCCGGAAGTGCTGTCGGCACCAGAGGAGGCTCCCCTGACGACCTTCACGGAAAGAGGGTCGCTGCGGAGCGTCACATAGCGTCGGGAGGAAATGTCGAAATAGCTGTACTCCACCGGGTCGATGGTGAAGTCGCCGTGGCTGCGCGGAATGAAGGGGTATTCGAAGAGCTTGCCGCCGGGGATGTCGCTCGTCTTGACGTCATAGACCTCAAAGTCGGGCGGGAAGTTCACCTCGGGCGCGTTCAGCAGCGCGAGGTTGCCGCTGCCCGTAACCCGCAGTTCGAGGGATGCGGCGTCGTGTACCGAAAGCTCGTCGCGGGAGAGGGAGGCCGACATGCTGAACCTGCCGACTCCGCCGCCGAAGGAGGCGGGCGCCCCGTCGGGCAGGCGGCTGACGTGAACCGTCACGGGGTCGGTGGTCACCCGCTTGCGTATGCTCTGATAGTCGTCCTGGAAGAACTCCTCGAATATGCTGCCGGTCGAAGGCCTGTCGATGCGCACGTTGACCACGCAGACAAGTTCGGTCGGGTCAATCACGATGTTGCCGGCCTGCTGGGGGACGAGGTTCCAGCTGCGGAGCAGCGCGACGTTGTAGATCTTGCCGCCTATGCTCTCCCTGTGAAACTCAAGGTTCGTGGGGTTCTCGGCCACCTGGTTCCAGAAACCGTTGAAATCCGGGAACTTGACATTCTCAAAACCGACAAGGTTCACTCTCTGGTAGAGTTTGAGCGCGGCGGTCACCGTCTCCCCCACCATGACGTCGGTCTTGCTGAGTTCGAGAGAGAGGTAGATGTCGTCGGAGGACACGGAGCCGGTGGCGGCCGCTTCCGACTGTCCGCCCTGACGAGAATGCTGGCCGCTGTCGGCTACCACCTCAATCTGAGGTGTGTCGGACGTGTACTTCCTGCCCTTGACCGTGGCTTCGGCGGCCGGCAGCAGGAACTTGCCCTCTGCCTTGGGCAATAGAATATAGGTATAGGTGGTCTGGGATGACATGGTGGCACGCCCGTTGGTATTGGAATAGGTGCTCACGCTGCCTTTCTGGGGCCCCCATACCAGCTGGAAGTCGTCGCCCTCGCTCCAGCGGAAATCCGACGGAGCGTCACCTTCGATCACGAAGGTCACGTTGAACTGCTCGTCGAGGCTCACGAGGTTGGGAACCTGGACGTCTATCCTGGTCTGTGCTGAGGCGGTCAGGGCTGAGAGGAGCACCGCCGCCATGACTGTCAGTTTCTTCATCACCAATTCTTTTCTTTCTGTCTTGATTTGAGTGCCGCGGCCTTCTCCCTGTCAACCTTGTCGCGAGTCTGCTGCTCCCTGGCCTGCATGGCGTTCAGCATCTGCTCGGCCTGTCTGGGAGATATCTGGCTATCGTTCTGATTGCCCTGATTGTCCTGATTATCCTGATTGTTCTGGTCGTTCTGGTCGTTTTGGCCGTCCTGGTTATTCTGATCGTCCTGGTCGTTTTGGCCGTCCTGGTTATTCTGATCGTCCTGGTCGTTCTGGTCATTCTGGCCTCCTCCGCCGCCCTGCTGCTGATTCTGCTGGTTCTCCAGCATCTTCTTGGCGTAGATGTAGTTCTCCTTCGCGTCGAGGTCGCCGGGATTCAGGAGCAGCGACTGCTTGAAGGCCTCGACCGCCGCCGCGTAGTCCTTGAGCTGCAGGGCCACGTCGCCGGAGTTGTAGTATATGTCGGAAGAGAGGTTCTCCTGCCCTTCGAAAGAGCCCATCATCTCCCGGGCGCCTTCGTAGTTCTCCTGCCGGTAGAGCGCCGAAGCCAGGTTGTAGCGCGCGGCCGCGGACAGCGAGTCCTTCACAAGAGCCTTGCGGTATGAAAGTTCGGCCTCCTTCCAGTCCTCCCTGCCGAATCTGCGGTTTCCCTGCCGAACGTCGTGCCTGTCGGCCTGCGCCAGCAGCACAAGCGGGTCAAGCAGCACGAGCATCAGCAATGCCAATATCTTCGCTTTCATCTGAATATCCTCCTTTTTGCCCTTCTTTCGCCGATGAGCATCTCGACCACGAAGATTCCCAGAGCGATGCCGAGGAAATACATGTAGAGCTCGTCGTATTCCTCGAAGACGATGGAACTCAGCCTCTCGTCCTCCATCATCGAGATTTCGTCGATGATGGGGTTGAGCCCGAACTCCTGGTTGCCGGCGTGGACGTAGGAGCCGCCGCCTGCCGCGGCTATCTCCTTCAGCATCTGCTCATTGAGCCTGGTGACCACGATTTCGCCGTTCTTGTCCTTCAGCAGGTCGCCTCCCATGGGGATGGGTTCTCCCTCGGCGGAGCCCACGCCTATGGTGTAGACCTTGATTCCGCTCTCCGCCACGGTCTTGGCGGCCTCGACGGCGTCGTCTTCATGGTTCTCGCCGTCGGAGATCACTATGATGGCGCGGCTCTTCTCGCTCTGGGGGCTGAAACCGCGGGCGGCGGTGATTATGGCATCGCCTATCGCCGTGCCCTGAATCGGGATGGAGCCGGTGTCGACCTCGCCAAGGAACATCTTGGCCGAAATGTAGTCGGCGGTGACGGGGAGCTGGACGAAGGAGGTCCCGGCGAAGATCACCAGTCCTATCCTGTCGTCGTGCAGCCTGTCCACCAGGCGCGAGATCGCCAGTTTGGCGCGGGAGAGCCTGTCGGGCTGGTAGTCCTGCGCGAGCATGGAGTTGGACACGTCCAGGCATATCATGATCTCCGCGCCCCTGGTCTCGCGCTCCGAAAGCTTGGCGCCGATCAGAGGACGGGAAAGTCCGATCACGAAGAAGAAGAAGGCGAGACAGAACAGCACCACATGCCACCAGCCCTTCGCGGAAGACCACGAGGGCATCAGCTGGCGCACCAGGGCGGGATCGCCGAAACGCCTGACCGCATTGTTCCTCAGATGCCGCGAGATGCCATAGATTATCAGCACCGCGGGCACGAGGAGCAGCAGCCACAGGAATTTAGCATCTGCGATATACAACATTACGGCAACCTCCTAAGCAATATCCTGACGAGAAGCTCCAGCAGCAGGCAGGCCAGCGCCGCCAGGGCATATCCGCCAAACAGTTCTTTATATATGGGGAAACTGTCCACAGTGGTGCGGGCCGTCTCCATCTTGTTGATTTCAGAATATATCTCGGCGAGCTTGGTGTTGTCGGTGGCCCTGAAATACCGGCCTCCGGTCATCTCGGCCACCTGCTGCAGCAGGTTCTCGTCGATCTCCACCTTCACGTTCTGCACTTCCACTCCCCAGGGGGTGATCACCGGATAGGGGGCGGTCCCGTTGGCGCCCACGCCTATGGTGTAGATGCGGACCCCGTAGGTCCTGGCGATCTCCGCTGCGGTCAGGGGCGCGATCTCACCGGTATTGTTCACACCGTCGGTGAGCAGGATCACCACCCTGCTGGGGGCGTCGGAATCCTTGAGCCGGGCCACCGCGGTGGCGATTCCGTTGCCTATGGCAGTGCCGTCGTCGATCAGCCCGGTCTGGACCTCCTTCATCATGTTGATCAGGGTGGCCCTGTCGGTGGTCAGCGGGCACTGAGTGTAGCTCTCGCCGGCGAACACGACTATTCCTATGCGGTCGGACGGACGCTGGGCGATGAACTCTATGGCTATGTCCTTGGCCACGCTGATCCTGTCGGGGGTGAAGTCCCTGGCAAGCATGGTCGTGGACACGTCCATCGCGAGCACGATGTCGATGCCTTCGGTATCCACCGTTTCGGTCTCGGAAGACGAGCGCGGACGGGCGACGGCCACGATGATCAGACAGAGGGCCGCCGTCCTGAACGCGAACGGCAGATGCCGTATCACGGCGAGCGGGGAGAAGCCCGCCCGCCTCCACGGGCGTATCGTGGACACACGCATGTGCGGCCTGCGCTCGGAAAGCTCCAGATATACGTAGTGCGCCACCAGAAGCAGCGGCACCACAAGCAGCCAGAGCAGTTCAGGATACTCAAAGAACATCTTTCTCCCGCTCCTCCTCCAGCTCGGTCTGATAGGTTGAAGTCACGAAGTTCACCGCGGTGGAAAGGGAGGCGAGGTTCTCATCCCGCGTGGCGGTGTGCTTGGCGAACTTCACGAAGTCCGCCAGCTCGAACATGCTCTTAGTGCGCCCGTAGAGGTCGGGGCTGATGCCGTCGCACCCCTTCAGCGCATCGAAAAGCTCGTCGGTGGTCATCTCCGGGGCTCCTCCCCCGAAGCGGCTGCCGATATAGGTCTTCAGTATGTCGGTGATTCCCGAGTAGAAGGCTTTCTGCTTCTCCGGAGCCCAGTATTTCTCGTCCTTGTAGCCGTCGAGCGCCCTGAGCGCCGTCACGTAGGGCGGTTCGTCCGGCCTCACATCGGCGGCACGGGATGCCCGCCCGCGCACCAGCGTGACAATCAGGAACACCAGCGCCGCAAGCAGCACGGCCCCGCCCAGCCAGGGCAGCAGTTCCTTGAAGGTCAGAGGGTAACGCATCTGGCCCTTGAGGTCGTTGATCACGAAAGAAGCCGTGTCGACCGGCATGGTGGTGACGTCGAGCCTCGCGGGTTCGAAGAGCAGGGTGTCGGTCCGGCCTCCGGGCAGGACGCGCCTCACGGCTATTCCGGGAAGCGTGTAGCTTCCCTCCTCAAAAGGAGCGATAACCACGCTGCCGCTGAGGTCCACGACGCCCCTGGAGTCGCGCAGGGTGTCGAGCTCCCAGTTCCTCACGAGTTCGAGAGAATCGCCGGCGAATTCCGGGAACTCCCTGAAATCCTGAAGCATCAGGGTGGTGCCGGGCTCCACCCCGTCCAGCCTGAACCCGTATTCGAGCTGGTCGGCGATGAGCACGGAGTCCCTCTGCTGGAGCGGTTCGAGGAAAGCCTCGCCCGAGGGCACCAGGTCCGCGAAAGCGAAAAGTATGACTGTCAGAACGTTCATCTGCGGTTGAAAAGCGCCATCAGACCCCTCACGTAGTCGGAATCCGTGGCAATGTCGACATTGTCTATCCTGTATCTGTTGAATATGCGGCTCTCCTTCTCGTCAAGCGCGGCGAACCACTGGCGGTAGGCCTCTCTGAGACGCCGGCTGCCGGTGTTGACCCAGGAGCAGCTGCCGCTCTCGCTGTCCTTGACGTGGACGAGCCCGACGTTGGGGATGGTGCGCTCGCGGGGGTCGTGCACCTTGATCACGCTGAGGTCGTGGCGTCCGGCGGCGACCTTGAGGGAATCTTCGTAACGGGGGTTCCCGGCCTCGTCGACATCGAGCATGTCGCTCAGCAGGAAGGCGGTGCACTTCTTCTTGATGCCGTTGGTCAGGAAGCGCAGCGCCGCCCCGATGTCGGTCCCGTCGGAAGTCGGCTGGAGTTCCAGCATCTCGCGTATGATGTGCAGCAGGTGGGTGCGCCCCTTCTTCGGGCTGATGAACTTCTCCACATGGTCGGAGAAGAACAGGGCGCCGACCTTGTCGTTGTTGAGGATGGCGCTGTAGGACAGCACTGCCGCTATCTCGGCCAGCCTCTCCCTCTTGGTGTCGCCGGCGGTTCCGAACAGGCCGGAACGGCTCACGTCGACGAGCAGCACCACCGTGAGCTCGCGCTCCTCCTCGAACACCTTTATGTAGGGCGTGCGCAGGCGGGCGGTCACGTTCCAGTCCATTGAGCGCACGTCGTCGCCCCACTGGTACTCCCTGACCTCGCTGAACGCCATTCCCCTTCCCTTGAAGGCGGAATGGTACTCTCCGGCGAAAATCTGGTGCGAGAGCGCCTTGGTCCGTATCTCGATTTTCCTGACCTTCTTGAGAAGGTCGGTTGTACTGCTATGGTACGATGACGGCATTGATGATCCTCTCTATGATGTTTTCCGGAACCACGTTCTCGGCTTCGGCCTCGTAGGTCAGGCCTATCCTGTGGCGCAGCACCTCGGGGCAGACCGCGCGCACGTCCTCCGGTATCACGTAGCCCCTGCGCTTGATGAAGGCGTAGGCCTTCGCGGCCATCGAGAGGCTGATGCTGGCTCGCGGCGAGGCGCCGTAGGAGATGAAGCCCGCCAGGTCGGAGAGCCCGTAGTCGGAAGGTGTGCGGGTGGCATACACCATATCCACGATGTAGCGTTCGATCTTCTCGTCCATGTAGACCTCGCGCACCACCTTGCGGGCCTTGAGTATGTCCTCGGGCTCGACAACCTTGTTCGCCCTGGGGAACTCGCCGCTGTTGTTCATGCGGATGATCTGCTTCTCCTCGTCCTTGGTGGGATAGCCCACGATGACCTTGAGCATGAAACGGTCGACCTGGGCTTCGGGCAGAGGATAGGTGCCCTCCTGCTCGATGGGGTTCTGGGTGGCCATCACCAGGAATGGCTCGGGCAGCCTGTAGGTCTCGTCGCCGAGGGTCACGTGACGCTCCTGCATGGCTTCGAGCAGCGCCGACTGCACCTTGGCGGGGGCGCGGTTGATCTCGTCGGCCAACACGAAATTGGCGAACACGGGGCCCTTGTGGACCTCGAACTGCTCCTGCTTCTGGGAATATATCAGCGTGCCAGTGACATCGGAGGGCAGGAGGTCGGGAGTGAACTGGATGCGGCTGAACTTGGCGTTCACCGCCTGGGCCATGGTGCTGATCGCGAGAGTCTTGGCAAGTCCGGGGACACCTTCGAGAAGTATGTGTCCGTCGGCCAGGAGGGCTATCATCATGTTCTCTATCAGACGCTTCTGTCCGACGATGACCTTACCCATCTCCATCGAGAGGATGTCGACGAACGCGCTTTCGTTCCTTATGCGGTCGTTGAGCTCCTTTATGTTTACACTTTCCATAGATTTTTTTAATACTTTTGCATTCGTTATGCGTTACTTGGTCAGGCTTTCATACAGCGGCGCGGGCTTCCACGGCTGGCAGGTCCAGCCAGGCGACCCGAGCATTCAGGGCACTCTCGAGAAGGCCTTGTCGACACTGCTGCGCCGCGCAGTCGCGGTCACCGGTGCCGGGCGCACCGACACCGGGGTCAACGCGACAGGCTACGTGGCTCATTTCGACGCCGACGGCCTGACTGACGCGAAGATTCTGACATACAAATTAAATGCCATCCTGCCGCCGCAGATAGTCGTGCTCGGGATAGAGCCGGCCGGGCCGGACTTCCACGCCCGCTTCGACGCAAGCAGACGCGAATATAGTTATTTTCTGCACAGGGTGAAAGACCCGTTTCTCGACAATTTCTCCTACCTCTGCGCCTACCCCGTCCTTGACTTCGACAGGATGAACGAGGCCGCGGCGCAGCTGGCAGGCACCCACGACTTCCGCTGCTTCGAGAAGACGGGGTCCGACAGCAGGACCTCCAACTGCACCGTGTACTCGGCGTCGTGGAAGGCCTATTCGCCGTCCGTGTCGGCCTGGGAGCCTTTCCCCGAAGGCGCGCAGCCCCGCTACTGGAGGTTCGAGATCGCCGCGGACCGCTTCCTGCGCAACATGGTGCGCGCGGTCGTGGGGACGCTCGTGGAAGTCGGGCGCGGCAGGCGCAGTCTCGAGAATTTCAGCTCGCTGATACTGCCTCCTGAAGGCTGCCCTTCCGACGCGGCGCCCCGCCCCTCCTCGCGCTGCTCCGCCGGAGAGTCCGTCCCCGGCAAGGCCCTCTTCCTCTCGGCGGTCAGGTACTGAAGCCGCACACGCCGGACGCGGCTTGCAGTTTCGAGGAATTTCTCTATATTTGCAAGTTAGGATTATTGTATACCTTATATCGTAAATCATTCAGACATGCTTTTCAGTTTGCTTCAGACCGACATCGCCGAGGCAGTGCCCGTGCAGCAGGAGATGTCGTATTCCCTGATAGAGATGGCCGCCAAGGGCGGATGGCTCATGATAGTGCTTCTGCTGCTGTCCATCGTCGCCATCTACATCTTCGGCAAGAAATGGTGGAGCATACGCCAGGCCGGCAAGATAGACAAGGACTTCATGATGGACATACGCGACTATATCCACGAAGGTAAGATCAAGTCGGCCAAGACCCTGTGCTCGAAATACGACGCCCCCGTCGCCAGGATGGTGGAAGCCGGCCTATCCCGCATAGGCAAGCCGCTGGCCGACATCCAGACCATAGTCGAGAACGTGGGCAACGTCGAGGTCGCAAGGCTTGAGAAAGGCCTTCCCTACCTCGCCACAATCGCGGGAGGCGCGCCCATGATAGGATTCCTCGGCACCGTGATGGGCATGGTCCAGGCGTTCTTCAACATGTCCAACGCCGGCAACAACATCGACATAACCCTGCTTTCGGGAGGAATCTACACCGCGATGATCACCACCGTGGGAGGTCTGATCGTGGGCATCCTCGCCTATTTCGGCTACAACTACCTCACCGCGAGGATAACTTCGCTCGTCTACAGCATGGAGAGCGCGATAATCAAGTTCGTCGAGGCTCTCGGCGAGCTCGGAGACAACATGCCCGCAGCCGACGCGCCCGCCGAGGCGAAGAAGGACGACGCCGCTGAAACCGTTAAAACCGAATAGGATGGCACTCAAGAGGATAACCAAGCCGGATCCGAACATGTCCATGTCATCGATGACGGACATCGTGTTCCTGCTGCTCATATTCTTCCTCGTGACCTCGACGCTGGTCAACCCCAACGCGCTGAAGCTGCTGCTGCCGAAGAGCACGGGGCAGGTAGGCGCCAAGGCCACCGTGAGCGTGTCGATAAAGGACTGGGGCGACGACCGCTACACCTACCACATCAACGGCGACGAGGCTCCGGTGCCGTTCAGGGAAGTGGAGGATGACCTGATAGGTCTGCTCCAGACAGAAGAAGACCCCACCTTCTCCATCTATGCCGACGAGAGCGTCCCGATCGGACAGGTGGTCCAGGTGATGAACATAGCCAAGAGAAATCATTACAAAGTAATTCTGGCGACGCAGCCCGAGTGATGGCCGGCAACAACAGGATCAGGGAGAACAGCGAGCGCAAAGGCGTGGTTACCGGCGTCGTGATGACGGCGGTCCTGCATCTGTGCGCCCTCGCCCTGGTTTCGTTCACGGGGCTCAAGTACATCTATCCGCCTCCCCAGGAGCAGGCGATGCTGATCGATTTCACGGACGAGCCCGCCGCCCTGGTCGAGGAGCAGTACGGGACCGAGCCGCAGGCCGAGGAGGTGAACCTCGACGAAGCCGTGAGGCTGGTTCAGCAGAGCAGTTCGCCGGAGGTCGCCGACAGGGAGAACCTGACGCCGGAAACGGCTCCGGACGATTTCGGAGACGTGGAGACGCCTGCACCCGAGCCCGAGCAGCCGGCTCTCGACCCCAGAGCCGCCTTCCCGGGAATGGCCAGGAAGGACACGACTCTGACTGCGGCCCATGCCGCCGCCGACAGCTCGGCCCTCTTCAAGGCCGGACAGGCGGCCGGGAACACGGCCAGCGGACGCACCGACGGCAAGCCCAACGCCCACGTGCAGGGGCGCAGCACCGTGGGCAACATACCCAGGCCTGTGTATAATGTGCAGGAAAGCGGTATAGTGGTAGTGAACATAGTGGTGGACAACTACGGCAACGTGGTCAGGGCCGTGCCGGGAGGCGACGGCACCACCGTATTGGACAAGACTCTCTATGCAGCCGCGAGGAATGCGGCGATGGACACTCACTTCAACATGAGCGCCGACGCACCGGCGATGCAGGAGGGAACGATAACATATTATTTTAATCTCAAGTAAAAATGGACCAGTTTACCAAAGAAGGTCGTAAACTTAGACCAAGAAAAACTGCGGCTCAGAGGCAGCCGAATTTCGAGAAAGTTGAATACTCGCGAGGAGAATTCAGCGGAGAACACAAGCCGCGCCAGTTCGGCGAGCGCAGAAGCTACGGTGAGAACCGCGGAGGCTACGGCGACCGCAGGAGCGGCGGGTACGGACAGAACCGCGGAGGCTACGGCGACCGCAGGGAGAGCCGCGGAGGATATTCTTCCGACCGCGGGGGCTACCGCGGCGGCGAGAGCAGCTACGGAAGGCGTCCCGAGGGAGAACGCAGGCCGTACGGCGAGCGCGGACCGCGTCAGTTCGGCGAGCGCAGGAACTTCGGTGAGAACCGCGGTGGCTACGGCGAGCGCAGGAGCGGCGGATACCAGGACCGCAGGCCCCGTCAGACCGACGGAGAGCACGGAAGCTACGGCGACTGCAGGCCCCGCCAGTTCAGCGAACGCAGGAATTTCAAACCGGCCTCAGGCAGGCCCGCTCCCAGGAAGAGACCCGGAGCCGGCGCCGGAAACAAGATATTCGGAAAGGGCTCATACGAAGGCATCAACCGCATGATAGAGCGCCGTCCGATAGTGAACGGAGGCGAGACCGCCGAGCAGTACGTATCTCCCGTGAAGGATGTGATACGCCTCAACAAGTTCATCGCCAATTCAGGCGTATGCTCGCGCAGGGAGGCCGACACCCTGATTCAGGCCGGCGTCGTCACCGTGAACGGAGAGGTGGTGACCGAACTCGGAACCAAGGTCAACATCCATGAGGACGACGTGCGCTTCAACGGAGAGCGCCTGAAGGGTGAGGAGAAGGTCTACATCATCATGAACAAGCCCAAGGGCTTCGTGACCACGGCCAGCGACCCCCACGCCGACAAGACCGTCGTGGACCTCGTGAGCAAGTGCCCCGCAAGGGTGTACCCCGTGGGCAGGCTCGACAAGAACACCACCGGGGTGCTGCTGCTGACCAACGACGGTGAAATCGCCGAAAGGCTCACCCACCCCTCCTACGACAAGAAGAAGATCTATCAGGTGGCCCTCGACAAGGAGCTCTCCGAAGAAGACCGCCAGAAGATACTCTCGGGCGTGGAGCTCAGCGACGGAGTCGAGAAGGCCGACGAACTCGAATACATCGACTCCGGCGACAGGCGCAAGCTCGGCATCGAGATCCACTCCGGCAAGAACAGGATAGTGCGCCGCCTCTTCGAGAGCCAGGGCTACACCGTGAAGGCGCTCGACCGCGTCTACTTCGCGGGCCTCACCAAGAAAGGCCTCAAGAAGGGCGACTGGCGCTTCCTGACCGAAAGCGAAGTCAACATTCTGAAGATGGGGGCATACGTATAATGGCTCACCGTTCAGGATTCGTAAACATCATAGGCAATCCCAATGTCGGGAAGTCGACGCTGATGAACGCGCTGGTGGGCGAAAAGCTCTCCATCGTGACCGCCAAGGCGCAGACGACCCGGCATCGGATCATGGGAATCGTCAACGGGGAGGACTGGCAGATAGTCTACTCCGACACTCCGGGCATACTCCGCCCCGGCTACCGCCTGCAGCAGAACATGATGGATTCCGTCGACGAAGCCCTGGGCGACGCCGACGTGATTCTCTATGTGACCGACACGGTGGAGACCCCCGACAAGAACGCCGAATACCTCGACAAGCTCTCGAGGGTGGACTGCCCGGTGATAGTGGTCATCAACAAGATCGACGTCAGCAGCCAGGCGGCCGTCACGGAACTCATGGAATGGTGGCACGGCAAGCTGCCCGCCGCCGAGGTGATTCCGGCGTCGGCACAGGAGCGCTTCAATCTCGAGAGCATACTCGACGCCGTCGTGGCCAGGCTGCCGGAATGTCCCCCGTGGTTCGACAAGGACACCTTCACCGACAGGAACCTGCGCTTCTTCGCGTCGGAAATCATACGCGAGAAGATACTCCTCAACTACAAGGAGGAGATACCCTATTCCTGCGAGGTGGGCATCGAGAGCTTCAAGGAAGGCGCCGAGCGCTACGAGATAAGCGCGGTGATCTACGTGATGCGCGAATCGCAGAAAGGCATCATCATAGGCCGCGGAGGCTCCGCCCTCAAGAAGGTAGGGACACAGGCCAGGCTCGAGATGGAGGACTTCTTCCAGAAGAAGGTCTATCTGAACATCTACGTGAAGACCGACCCGGACTGGAGGGAGAGCAAGAAGGAACTCAGAAGATTCGGATACGAAAAATAAGGAAGGAATGGTTGAAGAAGACGAGATAATCGAGGAGACTCCCGAAAGCGCCGAAGCCCAGGAGTCCGGAAAGTTCGAGAAGCTGCTGGGCAGCGACGCCCGGGAGTTCAAACTGTCCGGAATGTTCAAGGACTGGTATCTGGATTACGCGTCCTACGTGATCCTGCACCGTGCCGTACCCGACATCGTGGACGGCCTCAAGCCCGTGCAGCGCAGGGTGCTGCACGCCATGTACAACATGGACGACGGGAAATACAACAAGGTGGCCAACATCGTGGGCCAGGCCATGCAGTTCCACCCACACGGCGACTCGTCCATCGAAGGGGCCCTCGTCCAGCTTGGCCAGAAGGGGTTCACGGTCGACTGCCAGGGAAACTGGGGAAACATCCTGACCGGAGACTCCAACGCGGCTCCGCGATACATCGAGGCCAGGCTCTCCAAGTTCGCCAAGGAGGTGGTCTTCGACCCCAAGGTGACCGAGTGGATGACCTCCTACGACGGAAGGAACCAGGAGCCCGTAGAGCTTCCGGTGCGCTTCCCGCTGCTGCTGGCGCAGGGCACCGAAGGCATAGGCGTGGGTCTCGCCTCCAAGATACTCCCCCACAACTTCAACGAGCTCATCGACGCCTCGATAGCCATACTCGAGGGCCGGAGCTATGAAATCTACCCCGACTTCCCCACGGGAGGCCTCGCCGACTGCAGCAAATACATGAAGGGCAGGCGCGGGGGCAGCGTGAAGGTGAGGGCCCGCATCGACAAGATCGACAAGAACACGATAGCCATCACCGAAATCCCCTACGGCAAGTACACCGAGGACATAATCAGGTCCATACTCCGCGCCAAGGACAACGGCAAGATCAAGGTCAAGAAAATCGACGACATGACCACCACCAAGGTGGAGATACTCATCCACCTGCCGAACGACGTGTCGCCCGACAAGACCATCGACGCGCTCTACGCCTTCACCGACTGCGAGTGCAACATCGCGCCCAACGCCTGCGTGATCAGGGACAACAAGCCCGAGTTCCTCTCGGTCGACGACATACTCGAATACAGCACCTTCCACACCCGCGACCTGCTTCTCAGGGAGCAGCAGATAAGGCTCGACGAGCTCGAAAGCGACTGGCACTACAGTTCGCTGGAGCGCATCTTCTTCGAGAACCGCATCTACAAGGTGCTGGAGCAGGACCAGAAGGACTGGGACACCCAGCTGGAGGACGTGTTCTCCCGAATGAAGGACTATCAGGACCTGCTGCGCCGGGAGATCGTGATGGACGACATCCTGAAGCTCGTGGAGAAGCCGGTGCGCAAGATCTCCAAGTTCGACACCAAGGCCCTCGACGAGAAGATACTCGCCATCGAGGACGAGATAGCCCTGGTGCGCGGCAACATAGAGCACATCAACGAATTCACCATAGCCTGGTTCAGGAACCTCAAGAAGAAATACGGGAAGAACTGGCCGCGCCGCACCGAGCTCACTGGCTTCGAGACCATCTCTGTGACCCGCGTGGTCAACAACAACGCCAAGCTCCAGGCCAACCTGACCGAAGGCTTCGTGGGCATAGGTCTCAAGAAGGACGACGGCGGCGAATATGTCTGCGACTGCTCCGACCTCTCGGAGATCATAGTCATAGGCAAGGACGGCAGGTACCGCATCACCAAGGTGCAGGACAAGGCGTTCTTCGGCAAGGACCTGCTCTACGTGAACGTGTTCAACCGGGGCGACAGCCGGACGGTCTACAACGTGATCTACCGCGAGGGCAAGACCAGCATCTACTACGCCAAGCGCTTCGCCGTGACCTCGGTGACCCGCGACAAGGAGTACGACATCACCACCGGCGAGGAGGGTTCGAAGATAGTCTGGTTCAGCGCCAACCACAACGGCGAGGCCGAGACCGTGCGCGTGCAGCTCCGCCCCAGGCCGAAGCTCAAGAAGACCGTGCTCGAATATGACTTCTCCGGACTGGCCATCAAGAGCCGCAGCGCCAGAGGCAACCTGGTCACCAAGAACGTGATACAGAAAATCAGCCTGAAGAGCAAGGGAATCAGCACCATAGAGGGCAGGGACATATGGTTCGACGCCGACATCCAGAAACTCAACGGCGAGGGCCACGGACAGTACCTCGGGAAATTCAGCGGGAACGACAAGGTTCTCGCAGTGTTCCGTAACGGAACATGGTACACCACTTCCTACGAACTGGTGAACCGCTACCCCGGCGACCTGCTCAGGATAGAGAAGTTCGACCCCGACAAGACCTTCACCGCGCTTTACTGGGACGGAGGCTCGAAGAGCTTCTACGTCAAGCGCTTCTCCTTCGTGGTGAGCGACAACACCCCCCAGAGCTTCATCTCCGAGGAACCCAAGTCGCGGCTCGTGGAGCTCACCGACGACAGGCATCCGCAGTACGAGATCAGCTGGAAGCTGGAGGACAAGCCGGCTGAGACCGTGGACGCCGAAGAGTGGATAGCCAAGAAGGGAGTCGCGGCCAAGGGCAAGAAATGCACCTCCAAACCCGACGCGAAGAGCGTGCGCTTCATAGAACCCCTGGTCAAGGACGACGACGCCGAACCGGAGCCGCTTCCGGAAGAGAGCGTCCCCGACCTTCCCGAAGTCGTGGAGGACATACCCGCGGAAGAGGAGGAGCCCACGCTGTTCTGACCCCGCACGAACGAGATTTGACAACAAAAAAACACAGATATGGAATACAGCGAACAGGAACTTTTGCGCAGGGAGTCGCTGACCAGGCTCCGCGAACTCGGAATAGAACCCTACCCCGCGGCCGAATACCCGGTCAACGCCAGCGCGGCTGAGATAGAGGCCGGATACGACCCCGAGAAGGGCAATTTCCAGGAAGTGTGCATAGCCGGAAGGCTCATGAGCCGCCGCATAATGGGAGCGGCGTCCTTCGGCGAGCTCCAGGACGAGAGCGGACGCATTCAGATCTACGTGAAGCGCGACGAAATCTGCCCCGGCGACGACAAGACCATGTACAACACGGTGTGGAAGAAGCTTCTTGACATCGGAGACATAATTGGAATCAAGGGCTTCGCCTTCATCACCCAGACCGGCCAGCTCAGCGTACACGCCAAGGAGCTCACCCTGCTGAGCAAGTCGCTCAAGGTGCTCCCCATAGTCAAGGAGCAGGACGGAAAGGTGTTCGACGCCTTCACCGACCCTGAGATGCGCTATCGCCAGAGATACGTCGACCTCATCGTCAACCCCCAGGTCAGGGACGTGTTCGTGAAGAGGGCCAGGATCATCGCGACCATGCGCGACTACTTCAACGCCGCGGGCTGCCTCGAAGTCGAGACCCCCATCCTCCAGAGCATACCCGGAGGAGCCACCGCCCGCCCCTTCGTGACGCACCACAACGCGCTTGACATCCCCCTCTACCTCCGCATCGCCAACGAGCTCTACCTCAAGAGACTCATCGTGGGCGGCTACAACGGGGTCTACGAGTTCGCCAAGGACTTCCGCAACGAGGGCATGGACAAGACCCACAACCCCGAATTCACCTGCATGGAGATTTATGTGGCCTACAAGGACTACATCTGGATGATGAAGTTCGTGGAGAAGATGCTCGAGAAGGTCTGCCTCGCGGTGAACGGAACTACCAAGGTGAAGATAGGCGACAACGAGATAGACTTCGGCGGCAGCTACCGCAGGCTCCCCATGCTCGAGGCTATCAGGGAATATGCGGGAGTGGACATCAGCGGCATGGACGAGGACGCCCTGCGCGCGACCTGCGACAGGCTGGGCGTACACACCGAACCCTCGATGGGCAAGGGCAAGCTGATCGACGCCATCTTCGGAGAGTATTGCGAGGACAAGCTGATCCAGCCCACCTTCATAACCGACTACCCCGTGGAGATGTCGCCTCTGACCAAGCGTCACCGCGACAACCCCGAGCTCACCGAACGCTTCGAGCTCTTCGTGTGCGGCAAGGAGCTCGCCAACGCCTACTCCGAGCTCAACGACCCCGTCGACCAGCTCCAGCGCTTCGAGGAGCAGGCACGCCTCAAGAGCAAGGGCGACGACGAGGCGATGTACATCGACATGGACTTCGTGCGCGCCCTCGAATACGGCATGCCTCCCACCTCCGGGCTCGGAATGGGAATCGACCGCCTGACCATGTTCATGACAGGCCAGACCACGATCCAGGACGTGCTGTTCTTCCCCCAGATGAGGCCCGAGAAGGTCCTCAAATCCGACAAGAAAGAGGAACAGAAGTGACGGAGACCCTCACATCGGCCTCGAACCCCAAGATCAAAAAGCTCCTGGCGCTGCAGCAGAAGTCTGCCGAGCGGCGCGAAAGCGGGCTTTTTGTGCTTGAAGGCGTAAGGGAGCTGCTGCACTGCCTGTCGGCCGGCTACGAGGCCGACTCGCTTTTCGTGTGCCCCGGGATACTCGGCGAGTCCGCCGACGCCATCCGGGACTGCGTTCCCGGAAACCGGCTGTTCGAGGTGACGCCGGAGCTGTATTCCCGCATCGCCTGCCGCGGCGGCACCGAGGGCGTGGTGGCCGAGATGCGGGCGAAGGACCACAGCCTCGCCGCCCTCGAACTGCCGGAGAACCCTCTGGTGCTCGTGGTCGAAAGCGTGGAGAAACCCGGCAACCTCGGGGCCATGCTGCGCAGCTGCGACGCTTCCGGAGCCGACGCGATGCTGATCTGCGGCGAAGGCCACACCGACATCTACAATCCCAACCTCATACGGGCTTCGGTGGGCGCGGTCTTCACCGTGCCCTGCGCGGCATGCGGTTCAGCCGAGGCCATCTCCTTCCTGAGGTCGCGAGGCATACGCATCCTCACCGCCCAGCTGCAGGACTCCGAGCTCTACTACGACTGCGACATGCGCGCGGGCACGGCGGTGGTCATGGGCACCGAGGCCACCGGACTCAGCGAAGTATGGCGCCGCGCCGCCGACGCCCACATCCGCATACCCATGCTCGGAAGACTCGACTCCCTCAACGTCTCCGTCTCCGCCGCCGTCCTGCTCTACGAGGCCGTCCGGCAGCGCGGCGGCACCCCGGCTCGCGGCTGAAGCTGCCGGCGGTATTGCAAATCTGTCCGTCTTTCTGTAATTTCGCATCTATGGACAAGTACGGACTTATCGGCTTCCCCATCGCTCATTCGCTGAGCCCGAGGCTGTTCGAAGCGGCCTACGGCGGGAGATATACCTACGACCTCATCGACACCGAAGACTTCGAGAAGGCCTGGGAGGGTTTCATGTACGGCTACAGGGCCGTCAACGTGACCGCACCCTTCAAGGGCGACGCATTCGCCTGCGCTGACTGGCGCAGCCCCGAGTGCGGCAGAATCGGGGCTGCCAACCTCTGCGTGAACGAGGGAGGCATGGTGAAGGCCTACAATTCCGACTACCTCGCGGTGAAGGCGATTCTGGAACCGCTGGAGCGCGGCACGGCGGCCGTGATAGGCTACGGAGGCGCAGGCAGGGCGGCGATGGCGGCGGCCGAGGACTCCGGATTCAGCACCACTCTCTACCGCCACGGCGAAATCGCCGGCGGAGTCAGCGCCGACCTGATAATCTACACCCTCCCGAGAGCCGTGGAAGGCTCCGACAGGCTCGAGTGCCGGAATCTTCTGGAAGCCAACTACAAGGACCCCTGCCTCAGCGGACATCCCGGCTACATTCCGGGCACCGAATGGCTGCTGCAGCAGGCCCTGCTCGGCTATGCCCTCATGACCGGGGAGAAGCCCGACGCCGAGGCGATGAAAGCCCTATTCCGTCCTCACGCAAAAGCCTGAGCCCATGCTTGAGCAACAGACAGCGAACATCCTGCAGATGGGGGACAACGCCCGCATCGTGGCGATGTGCGCCGTCGTGGTCCTCGCCTATCTGGCGGACTTCCTTTGCTGCAAGCTCCTGGTGCCGCTGATTCGCAGGGTGGCCCGCAGGACGGCCTTCAAATGGGACAACTACCTCGCCGAAGGCAAGAGCCTGAACTACGTGTTCCACCTGATACCGCCGCTGGTCTTCCTGGTGGTGATACCGCTGCTCTTTCCTGACCCGGCGCCCTGGAAGCGGCTCCTGCTCAGAGGTATCTACATCTATTTCATAATCATCGCCTGCCGCCTGGTGTGCGAGTTCATCTCGTCGATCTACGTCATCTCCAGCGAGACCGAGGCCCTGAGGAACAAGCCGCTGAAAGGGCTCTACCAGATGTTCAAGGTCCTGGTGGTGTGCATAGGGGCGATACTGGTCATAGGCGTGCTGGTCGACAAGGACTTCACCGCCCTGATAGCCGGACTGGGAGCGTCGGCGGCGGTGCTCATGCTCATCTTCAAGGACACCATACTCGGAGTCGTGGCGGGAGTGCAGCTCTCGGCCTACGACATGCTGCGCCCCGGCGACTGGATAGTGATGGAGAAATACGGAGTCAACGGCGAGGTCGAGGAGGTGAACATGAACACGGTGAAGGTGAGGAACTGGGACAAGACCATCACCACGATTCCCCCGTATCTGCTCGTAAGCGACTCCTTCACCAACTGGAGGGGCATGCGCGAGAGCGGAGGCCGCAGGGTGGCGCGCTCCCTGCGCATCGACATGAACTCGGTGAGGTTCTGCACCCCCGCGGAGCTGGAGCATTTCGCGAAGGCGGACTGGGCACGGGGCATGGAGCTGGGGCCCGAGACAGTCAACCTCCAGCTGTTCAGAGCCTGCGCCGAGCACTACCTGAGAAATCTCGGCAGCGTGAACAGCGAGCTGACCCTGCTCGTCAGGCAGCTGGAGCCGACCTCCGAAGGCCTTCCGCTGCAGCTGTACTTCTTCACCCGGCCGAAGGACTGGCCGACCCACGAGCAGGTGGCCTCGGAAGTCATGGAGCACATGATAGCCTCGCTGCCCGAATTCGGGCTGAGGGTGTTCCAGAAGCCGTCCGGCTCCGACCTGAGCGGACTGAATCCGGCAGATTGACAGGAACCAATTTTTTTAGTATCTTTGTCATAATATGGCAAAAGACTACAAGTGGTTACTCAGTGAGCCGGCAGATACCGAGAAGGTGGACCGCCTGGCTGCTGAGGTCGGCATTGACAAAGTCCTCGCCGAGCTGCTTGTAAAACGCGGGGTGGAGACCTTCGAGCAGGCCCGCGCCTTCTTCCGCCCGAGCCTCGACGGGCTGCACGACCCCTTCCTGATGAAAGACATGGACGCCGCGGTGGAAAGGCTCCACGGCGCGATAGCGGGCGGCGAGAAGATTCTGGTCTACGGCGACTACGACGTCGACGGCACCACCGCGGTCTCCCTGGTATACTCCTTCATCCGCCGTTTCACCGACAAGGTGGACTTCTACATCCCCGACCGCTACGACGAAGGCTACGGAGTCTCGCTCAAGGGCATCGACTGGGCGGCCGAGGGGAACTTCAAGCTCATAATCACGCTGGACTGCGGCATCAAGGCCCGCGACAAGGTCGAATATGCGCGCAGCAGGGGCGTGGACGTGATCATCTGCGACCACCATCTTCCCGAAGACCGGCTGCCGGCCGCCCTGGATGCCTGGCGCAAGACCCGGAAGGCCGTAGAGGACGCCAAGAGCGCCCCCGCCGCCGTGGCCGTGCTGGACCCCAAGCGCGAAGACTGCAGCTACCCCTTCGACGACCTCTCCGGCTGCGGAGTCGGATTCAAGCTCGTGCAGGCCTACTCCCAGCGCTACGGCATCGCCTTCGAGACGCTGGTCCCCCTGCTCGACCTGCTGGTGGTGAGCATAGCTTCCGACCTCGTGACCATGGTCGACGAGAACAGGATACTCGCCCATTTCGGGCTCAGGCAGCTCAACACCTCGCCGTGCAACGGCCTGCTCGCCCTGATAAACCTCTGCAAGATAGACCCGGGACACATCACGATCGACGACATAGTATTCAAGATAGGACCGCGCATCAACGCCGCAGGACGCATCGACTCCGGCCGCTTCGCCGTGGAGCTCCTGACGGCCGGCGACATCGCCAGCGCGATGAGAATAGGCGAGAAGATCAACGAAAGCAACAACGAGCGAAAGAGCATAGACCGCGAAATCACCAGGGAGGCGCTGGAGATGGTCCAGAACGGCCACAGCCTCTCAAGGGGCAACGCCACCATCGTCTACAACCCCAGGTGGAACAAGGGCGTGGTGGGCATAGTGGCCTCAAGGCTCGTGGAGGCCTACTACCGGCCCACGGTGGTGCTGACCCGCTCCAACGGCTTCGTGACCGGCTCAGCCCGAAGCATCACCGGATTCGACCTCTATGGCGCGATTGAAAGCTGCGCCGACCTGCTCGAAAACTTCGGCGGACACGTCTACGCCGCCGGACTCACCCTCAGGGAGGAGAAGCTCGAGGAATTCGCGAACCGCATGGACGCCTACGTGGAGGCGCACATCACGGAGGACATGCTAACACCGGTGATCGACGTGGACGCCAGGCTCGACTTCGCCCAGATCACCCCCAAGTTCTTCCGCATACTCAAGCAGTTCCAGCCCTTCGGACCCGGCAACCACAACCCCGTGTTCATGACCGAGAACGTCTACGACGCCGGCTCCGGGCGCAAGGTGGGCGCAGGCGGGGTGCATCTCAAGCTCGACCTCATCCAGGAGTCGCAGCCCTACCACCAGATACCCTCGATCGCCTTCAACATGTCGCAGTTCTACGACTACATCCGCGAAGGCAACCCCTTCGACGTCTGCTACACGATAGTCGAAAACTACTACCGCGGCAACTCGTCCATCCAGCTGCGCGTCCGCGACCTCCACGAGAGGGAGGAGCTTCTGTAAGAATCATTCAGACGAGCCCGAGAAGCCGGGCGATGCGCACCGCCACCTCGCGGGGCGGTATCCCGTCAGTGTCCACCGCGAACGGCGCCAGGGCATAGACCGGCTCCCGTCTTGCGAACAGTTCGCCGGCATCCTTGAACAGCGGCCTCGTGGAGTCGGACTCGCCCAGACGCGCCCTGACGGTTTCGAGCCGCGT
>ERZ779889.1632-NODE-1632-length-21391-cov-3.646747_pt1 | contig 21391 bp, 23 predicted proteins | sample MGYA00511030_ERZ779889 | MGnify/ENA primary metagenome ERZ779889 (study PRJEB29588, sample SAMEA2160616) | human gut metagenome | biome: human gut; feature: human-associated habitat; material: faeces | place: Denmark | collected 2008/2010 ...
ATGGTGAGCGTAAACTGACGGAAGTGATTTTGGAACATCTCTCCGGTTACAAAGGTTCCAAACCGGTCCGGATTGGCAACGATGCGTATCATCAACGGCAAAACGATTCTTTCGGCTATCTGATGGATTTGATTTATCAGTATTATAAACTGATGGCTGGTCCTTTGGATGAAATAGAAGACATGTGGGAAATGGTGCGCAGCATCATGTCTACAGTTACAGAAAACTGGCACAAACCCGATAAAGGTATTTGGGAAATCCGGGGAGAAGGAAAACATTTTGTTTCCTCCAAGGTCATGTGTTGGGTAGCAATGGACCGGGGAGAAAAGATTGCAGAACTGTTGGGCAAATATGAATATGCACAAAAATGGAAAGAAGAAGCCAGTAAGATTAAGGAAGATGTGATGCGGAATGGCTGGAAAGAGGAAATACAAAGTTTTTCGCAGGCATACGACAACCTGGACTTGGATTCATCGCTCTTGCTTATGGAGGTGTATGGATTTATTCAGGCTGATGACATCCGTTATCATAAAACGGTGAAAGCTATTCAAGAGGCATTGCTTCACAACGGATTGATGTACAGATATAATACGCATGACGATTTCGGGCTTCCTTCATCTGCATTTACCATTTGTACATTTTGGTTAGTGCGGGCTCTGTTTGTTGTCGGTAAAAAGGACGAGGCTAGGAGTCTTTTCGAAGGAATATTGAAATGTACGAACCACGTGGGATTGCTGAGCGAAGATATTGACTTTGAGACAAAAGAACTTTTAGGAAATTTCCCGCAGGCGTATTCACATTTGGCTATCATCAATGCGGCTATGCTCTTTTCGGAAGAATGTAAAACGTTGTCCGTTTAATAGTAAATTTCTATTTTTGCAAAAAGATAATGAAAGATGGATAACAGAGAAGCAAGTGTACAACATTTTCTGAACCTCATTCGTCGCTCGCAGCGTGGAGTGTTTAAAATTTATATCGGGATGATTGCAGGTGTCGGCAAAACCTATCGTATGTTGCAGGAGGCACATGAATTGCTCGATAGTGGCATTGACGTACAAATTGGTTATGTGGAGACGCATGGACGTTCCGGAACAGAAGCTGTGTTGGAGGGGTTGCCCGTCATACCCCGTAAGAAGATATTCTACAAAGGGAAAGAACTAGAGGAAATGGACCTTGATGCGATTCTTCGGCTTCATCCGGAGCTGGTTATCGTGGATGAACTGGCTCATACCAATGTGGAAGGCAGTCGTAACGAGAAGCGTTGGCAGGACGTGATGGAACTGCTTGATGCGGGTATCAATGTGGTTTCTGCCGTGAATATCCAGCATTTAGAAGGATTAAACGAAGAAATAAAAGGTATCGCTGGCATTGAAGTGAAAGAACGCATTCCTGACAGAGTGTTGGAAGAAGCTGATGAAGTGGTAAATATTGACCTTACTGCCGAAGAACTTATTAATCGTTTAAAAGCAGGAAAGATTTACAAGCCAGAGAAAATACAGACAGCATTGAATAATTTCTTTAAAACGGAAAATATCCTTCAACTTCGTGAATTAGCGTTGAAGGAAGTTGCATTCCGTGTGGAAAAGAAAGTTGAGACAGAGATGGTGCCCGGCGAAAAAGTTGTTCACCGTGAGCGTTTTCTTGCTTGTATTAGTAGTAATGAGAAAACGCCTCGCCATATCTTGCGCCGCACTGCACGGTTAGCTTCGCGTTACGACACTGATTTTCTTGTGCTCTACGTGCAGAAACCCAAAGAAAGTCCCGACCGTATCGGGCTTGCCGTGCAACGTCACTTACTGAACCATTTTAAGTTGGCGACGGAACTGGGGGGAGAGGTGATACAAATTGTTTCTCCAGATGTTGTTCAGTCCATTATTAAGGTTTGTCGAGAGCGGCAAGTGACAACTGTTTGCATTGGTCGGCCAAAGTTGAGCTATTTTACGATTTTCATAAATTTGCGGCATTATCGCAAATTATTCCGTAGTCTTTCGGAAATGAATATCAGATTGATTATTTTTCCCGCTTGAAAAAATGTATTGACTTATGAATATTAAAACAAAATTGACATTGGGAATAGGCATACTGGTGACTATGATTGTGTTATTGGTATCGTTGTCTATTGTGAATCTACAGATTCTTACTGCTACAGAACCAACAAGTCCTGCTGCTGGACCCGGATTACAACGTGCTTTGCTCTGGGTGTCGGTGGTTGGAGGTGTATCTATTGTTACGGGCATTTTTGTACTGACATTGCTTCCTTCCTATATAAATAAGCCTATTAAGGAAATCACTGACGGTATTAAAGATATTGCCAATCACAACTACGACCGTCGTCTGAACCTGGAGAGCCATGAGTTTGCTGAAGTTTCCGAAAATTTTAACCGGATGGCAAAACGTTTGGCCGATTATCATTCCAGCACCCTTTCTCAGTTAAAGTCGGCAAAAAACTATATGGAAGCTGTTATTAACAGTGTGAAAGAGCCTATAATAGGTTTGGACAATGAATTGATAGTTCTTTTCATTAATGACGAGGCTTTGAATATTCTGAATTTGAAACGTGAGGAGGTTTTGCAAAAACAGGCTCAAGATGTTGCTATGCGTAATGATTTGCTTCGTCGGCTTATCCGCGAGCTAATGGAATCGCGCGATGAGACGAAAAAGGGCAAAGACGAACCACTAAAGATATATGCAGACAATAAGGAAAGTTATTTCCAGATGAAGTATATGCGCATCAACATGCCGGGCAGGGACAATACTGGAGCTTTCAAGCAAGGTTATGTCATCATGTTGAAGAATATTACAGAATTTAAAGAGTTGGATTCGGCCAAGACTACTTTTATATCTACGATTTCCCATGAATTAAAAACACCTATTTCTGCCATTTTGATGAGTCTTCAATTATTAGAAGATACTAGGGTGGGAAGTTTGAATGAGGAACAAAAGGAATTAGCACAAGGCATTCAGGAGAATAGTGAACGGTTGCTTGGTATCACCAGTGAACTGCTTAATATGACACAGGTAGAGAGCGGCAAGCTTCAGCTTAAGCCTCGTATCACAAAACCAATAGAACTTATTGATTATGCAATCAAGGCCAATCGTATCCAAGCTGAGAAGTTCAACATTCACATTGAAGTTCAATATCCCAAAGAAAAGATTGGAAAACTGTTTGTGGACAGTGAGAAAATAGCATGGGTATTGACAAATCTCCTTTCTAATGCCATTCGTTATTCGCCTGAAAATGGCCGTATTATTGTTGGAGCTTGCCAAACGGACGATGATTATATTGAGTTGTTCGTACGTGATTTTGGAAAGGGTATTGATCCGCGCTACCATCAGAGTATCTTCGACCATTACTTCCGCGTCCCCGGCACTAAAGTGCAGGGCAGTGGGCTAGGGTTGGCCATTTCTAAAGACTTTGTAGAAGCCCATGGAGGAACGTTGACTGTGGAAAGTGAATTAGGAAAGGGGAGTTGTTTCAGGTTGAGATTGAAAAGATAGTGTGAGGATATCCCTGTGGATGCAATGTTTTCTTTTTTACGCAGTATACTGTTTTAGAGTATGGACTATATAGTGCGTTGCAGATAGATGCGGTCTAATTAGTTTCTGGGATGTTTCTTAGTTGAAATCCATACAGGTTTCTTTGACAGATTGTCGGAAAAGTGTAATTTTGCAGACCGTTTCTATAGAAGAAATACAACTATTAAATTATAATCAAGGTAAAAAGTAATAATCATGTTGAACATTGTTATTTTCGGAGCTCCGGGTTCGGGTAAAGGCACTCAGAGCGAACGTATTGTTGATAAATATGGCATCAATCACATTTCGACTGGCGATGTGCTTCGTGCAGAGATAAAGAATGGGACAGAGTTGGGCAAAACAGCTCAAGGATATATCGACCAAGGCCAACTGATACCCGATTCGTTAATGATTGATATCTTGGCTGGTGTGCTTGATTCATTCAAAGATAGCAAAGGCGTTATTTTTGACGGTTTTCCTCGTACCATTGCACAAGCAGAGGCTTTGAAAGCAATGTTGAAGGAGCGTAGTCAGGAAGTTTCTGTTATGCTTGACCTTGATGTGCCTGAAGACGAATTGATGACTCGTCTTATTAAACGTGGACAGGAATCTGGGCGTGCCGATGACAATGAAGAGACTATCAAAAAGCGTTTGGTCGTTTATCATACTCAGACTTCTCCTCTCATTGATTGGTATAAGCGTGAAGGCAAGTACCAACACATCAATGGGGTGGGTACAATGGACGGTATCTTTGCAGATATTGTTGAGGCCATCGAAAAATTGTAATCAAATTCTAAATAGAACGGACGCAAATTGCGCAAATGATAAAGATTTGCGTAATTTGCGTTTCATTTTGCACATGCGTGTGATATAAGGGTAGGTTAAGATACTAAATGCAAATCTTTCAAATATGGCAGAATCAAATTTTGTAGACTACGTGAAGATTTATTGTCGTTCTGGCAAAGGAGGTCGAGGTTCGGCACACATGCGCCGTGAGAAATATATTCCAAATGGTGGCCCTGATGGAGGAGATGGAGGCCGAGGTGGACATATTATACTGAAAGGTAACCGTAATTATTGGACTTTACTTCATTTGAAATATGACCGTCATGTGTTTGCCGGTCATGGAGGCAATGGGTCGCGCAATCGAAGTTTCGGAAAAGATGGTGAAGACAAGATTGTGGAAGTTCCTTGCGGAACTGTAGTTTACAATGCTGAAACGGGGGAATATCTTTGTGACATCACTGAACACGGGCAAGAAGTCGTGCTGCTCAAGGGAGGGCGTGGCGGTTTAGGTAATTGGCACTTCAAGACTGCTACACGTCAAGCACCACGCTTTGCACAGCCGGGGGAGCCAATGCAGGAAATGACCGTCATCATGGAACTGAAGTTGCTTGCAGATGTCGGCCTCGTCGGGTTTCCTAATGCCGGGAAGTCTACCTTATTGTCGGTTGTCTCTTCGGCACGACCGAAGATAGCCAACTATCCGTTTACTACATTAGAGCCTAATTTGGGCATTGTGTCTTATCGTGATGGGAAGTCTTTTGTTATGGCTGATATTCCTGGAATCATCGAAGGTGCAAGCGAAGGAAAAGGTTTGGGACTGCGTTTCTTACGTCATATTGAACGTAATTCGCTTCTACTGTTTATGGTGCCGGGTGATGCTGACGATATTAGTCATGAGTATGAGGTGTTACTTAACGAGCTGGCCCGTTTTAATCCAGAGATGCTCGATAAGCAACGTGTGTTGGCTATTACTAAGTGTGATATGCTTGATGATGAGCTTATTGAACTGCTGTCGGAACATTTACCCAAAGATGTGCCTCACGTATTCATTTCTTCCTTGACAGGAATGGGTATTCAACAGTTGAAAGATTTGCTTTGGAAGGAGTTGAATAGTGAAAGCAATAAGTTGGAGTCGGTGGCAAGTGAACGCATCGTGCATCGTAACAAAGATATAAAACTGCTTCAAAGCGAACTTCAGGCAATGGGAGAAGATGAAGACATCACGTTTGTGGATGAAGACGAGATTGAAGACCTGGAGGATTACGAGCTAGAAGATGAAGATTGGGAAGAAGAAAAATGAGCCGTTTGACGTGTGACAAGGAACTGTTGGAATATGAACTTTTTAGTTCACAATCTGGAGTAGTTGCTTTTTCAACCACTCGAAGGGGAGGGTGTAGTGAGGGCGCTTACGCGACGTTCAACTGTTCACCTTATTGTGGAGACCATCTTACGTCTGTACGCCAAAATCTTCAACATTTGTCCACTCTGTTGCCTACAATTCCTCTTGAATGGGTTATTCCTTATCAGGTGCATGGTTCTCGCGTGCTTAATGTTGGAGAAGATTTTGTGGAAGCCTCTTCTGCCGTACGTCGTGAAATGCTCGAGGGAGTGGACGCATTAGTTAGCAATCGTCCCGGATATTGTTTGTGTGTGTCTACAGCCGACTGTATTCCTTTGTTGTTTTGTGATAAGCAGCGACAGGTTATTGCCGTGGCACATGCCGGATGGCGTGGAACTGTGAGCCGCATAGCACAGAAGACTCTCGAGAGCATGGAACATATTTATGGTTCGCATCCCGAAAATGTCTGTGTGGCTGTAGGACCTGGTATTTCGTTGGAAGCTTTTGAGGTAGGAGTGGAAGTGCACGAAGCGTTTCTCGAAGCCGGTTTTCCAATGGATAAAGTGGCCCGTTGGTATCGTCCGTCGTCGCATTGGCATATTGACCTCTGGGCAGCCAATTACTGGCTGTTATGTCAGTCTGGCGTTTTGCCAGAGAATATTGAATTTTCCGGCGTCTGTTCCTATTTGCAGTGTGATGATTTTTTCTCAGCCCGTCGTTTGGGTACTCGTTCGGGACGTACCCTGTCGGGAATTATGTTGGATTTTTAAAAGACTTAGTATAATGAGCATAGAACAAGCAATGACTGAAGGGATTGTGTTTCGGGGAGGAGGTTCAAACTTGAAACAAAACAAACTGGGCGTGAAGACAAAAGCCAAGAAAAAAGCCTATGTTACAGGAGCTCATGGTTCAGGTTCGGCTAAGATGAAAGCAGAATATCGTCGTCGCCGGGCTAATAGGCACAAATAATAGAAGTAACCGATATTTTAATTAATGACGAATAGTTCCGTGTCCGGTATCCTTTTGGATACCGATGCGGAACTTTACATTTTCATTGGGCTTGAATTCTACGTCGAACCCGATGCGTTTCTGCCATAACATTGGCGTAAGTGTTGGGTTGAGGTGCATAATGTCTTGGCGGAATGAGTGTTGGTAGTAAAGATTGAATCCCAATTTTTTGAATGGCTCATAGTAAAGACCGGCTGTAGCTCCAAAATCAGTTTGTAGCTGTCCTGCAAAATTATATTTCATGGCTCCAACACCACCATAAAGATAGAAGTTAGGGAGAAGCTGTTGAGGGTAGAAAAATTGCACATCGCGAGCTGTTCCCCACAGTGGATAGCTGATAGAGTTTGTAATTGCATACCACGTCCCTAAACGGGTCATGCTGATGTAGTCCATTACATATGGTTGGTTAAGAGTCGTGAAAAGCGTTGGTTTATAGTGCCAAGGAAGCAAGGTGTAGTGTGGCTTGGGAAAACTAAACGAGCGTGTATCTGCATTAGGTTTGACCACGACTGGACGCGGATTCTTGTCGGGTATTTCAACTTTATTCTTGAATTTGGAATAAGGCTGTGCCGATGGTTGTACTTCCGGTGTCGTGGTCGGGATGTCCTTGTGGGGCAAGTCGCTTTGAGCATATCCGCAAAATGGCAATGCAGATAGGCAAATCAGACAAGCAAGCTGGTACAAGCGTCGTTTCATTGGCTTTACGTTGTTAATCCTCTACAAATATACCCATTTTCTTCATTAAAAAACAAGCATTCATGTTTTGTGCAACTCCTTCCTGCATGTGGTAGGAAAATGTCAATTCATTGTTGGTTATGCTGGCTTCGAAACGATAGTTGCTTATGTTGTGAGGATAAAGGGTTGCCAAGCTACCCAGTTGTAAGTCATGAGTTGCAATAATGCCGTTGGCTTGTAAATGGATGAATTGCTTGATGAGCGACAGTGAGCCTTTCTGTTTGTCCACAGAGTTTGTTCCTTTTAGGATTTCGTCGAGGATGATAAACAGTTCTTCGCCTGTGTTCAGGCGGTCGATGATTTCTTTCAATCGTTTCAATTCGGCAAAGAAGTAAGATTCGTTGTCGTTGAGTGAATCGGTCGTACGCAGGCTGGTCACCAGATGTGCAGGGTAGAATGTCATACTGTCGGCACAAACGGGAGCGCCCATGCATGCAAGTAAATAGTTTACGCCTACCGTGCGTAGATAAGTGCTTTTACCAGCCATATTAGCTCCGGTAATGATGATGAAGTAGGGACGCTTTTCCATGTGGATATCGTTTCGAACACAACGGTCGCGGTGGATGAGCGGATGTCCCAGGCGTTTGGCACACAATGTAAATGGTTCTTCGGTAGGAGTTGGGAATGTATAGTCGGGATGATTATAAGCAAATGTAGCAAGTGAACAAAGGGCATCCATTTCGCCAATGGCGTCCAACCAAGTTGGCAAGCTGGCGGCATGACGCTCTTTCCATTGTTCGATGCGCATTACCTGCCGGACTTCCCAAAATAAGAAACCATTCAAAATGATGTAGGCTAAAATATTGTTACGTTGGTTCAAGGCGTTCATTTCTTTTGAAAGTTGAGCAATGGCTGCCGAAGCTGGTTCTTTTCCATTGTTAAGGCGTGTGCAGCAGGCTTTCAACACTTCACATTGGGGGGTAAGTGTTTCCATTAGTTTCATTTGCCGAATGTAGCTGCCTAAGATGGCCAACTTGTCTTCGTAGGATATTTGAAACACCGTGATTTTCTTTTGCAGGCCGATGCTGATTATCACACATAAGATGAATGAGCCGGTGAGCCAGTTGAACGATAGAAATTCGGCGATTCCCAGCACAAGGAATAGTAGATTTAATCCTGGAAAGAAGATGCTGAGGAATCGGAATAACCGGCTGTGTCGAAATTCAATGCCAGACTGGGCCCATTGCAGTAAGTTTTCTCCGTCTGAGAGTTTTCCTTTATAGACCATGCCTGTGGCCTGAAATTGTTGGCGAAAGTCAATTAAAGGTTTTAATTCGCTGATGGCATCTTGACGACAAACGATGTCTTTCTTTTTGTCGAGTGGGCAAGTAAACCATTCGGCCAATTGTTTGAGGCCGAAATAGGTTGAAGTGCGGTTCGTATATTGGAATAATGAATGCTCTCCGAATAAATCTAGGTCGTAGGAGTAGGCGTGTGAAGGGTCTTGAAAATCTTTTCCGCCATTGAAGGCATCTGTTCGGTAGTCGATGGCTGCCAGTTCATTTTTATTGATTTCAATAAATTTTTGCGTGTAGTCTTTAGCATAAAACAGCCGGTCATGGACTTTCATCAATATCAGGAACGGAATGAGGCAAACCAAGATAACGGGCAATACTACCATCCAGCCTTCATGCCGGAAATAAATGGCACCGGCAATGCCAGCTATGAACAGCAGCAGTCTAATGGTACCTATGCGGTAAATGCGTTGTTGAATGTGAGACAGTTTTTGTTTGGAATCTTCAATACGTTGTTTGTAGCATTCGATGATAGCTTTCATAAAAAAAAACTAGTAATGGAATTTTAGTCTTAATATATTTTTCTTCGATTCAATTCACGTTGATAGCGGAGAGCATTGTTTTGATGTTCTCGTAGGGTTGCAGCAAAATTGTGCCGTCCTGAAAAATCTTCTTTGGCACACATATAAAGATAGTTGTGGCGTGTGTAGTTTAGCACGCTTTCGATGCTTGCAATAGATGGAATACGAATCGGTCCGGGAGGTAGTCCGGCATATATATAGGTGTTATAAGGCGAATCTGTAGCTAAATGCTTATGCAGGATGCGTTGCAGGCTGAAATCGCCGCATGCAAACTTCACAGTCGGGTCAGCCTGTAAAAGCATGCCACGTTTTAGGCGGTTTATGTAGAGTCCTGCTATGATTGGTTTTTCATCGTTTTTCGCAGTTTCTTCGTCTACGATGGATGCCAATGTTACCACTTCTTCTGGTGTCAGGCCGATGGCTTGAGCTTTTTGTCGCCTTTCTTCGTTCCAAAAGCGGTCTTTTTCCTTTACCATGCGTGTCAGAAACTGCTCCAGGTTCATATCCCAATATACTTCATATGTATTAGGGATAAATAGGCAGGCAATGTTTTGGCGCGTATATCCCAAACGGGCACATGTGGCCGAGTCGGTGAGGGCTGAAGCTACAGTGGCTGAGTCGAGCATAATACGTCTTGAAACAGCCGATGCCAGTTTTTCCATTGTACGGACGCTGGGGATAATAAGGTTGACTGGGGTTTGTTGTCCTGTAGATAGGCGGCGTACCAATCTGAATGCTGTGTCATCAGGTTTTATGGCATAACGTCCGCTACGGATGTGTTTATCATAATTGTAAAAGGTCGATAACCAACGGAATCCTGTAAGGCTGTTGGCTTGTGCCTGCTGTGACAGTCGGGTACAGACGTCATCCAAAGAGTCGCCCGGACGGATGTATAAATAAGTTGTTTGAGTCAATGAGGAAATGGGGCTGAAGCATAGATAGTAAATAGTTCCTCCGGCAGCAAGTGCCAGAATAAGAATCGTTAGTATGCTATATCGTAGCCAATTTTTGTGTTTCATTCGTGTTGATTCTTTTCCTTGGGGGGGACTTTAAATTTTATGTGGACAAAGATAAGTAAATCCTTAAATTAATGGCATAATATTCTTATACAATTTCTTTTAGTTGACATTCGTTATATGATATGACATAATATGTTTTTTTATTTATCGTAGAGATGGGCTGTTGGAGAAAGTGGGTGGTTATTATTATTGTATGCGTTAAATGATATTGTATATTTTGCATTTTCTGCTTTTCAACTTGAAAAAGCCGTTCTTTTATTTCCATTCCGGGAATGTTACTCTCAAAAAGTAAAAATGCTGTATGTAGATGTTTGGAAGCTAGCGTGTTATCACATGTCTGTCGTGACATGCTTATAATCGCGATTATAAAGATGCCACAATCGCGATTATGGGGAGCTCATGACTGCGATTATTGAAATGCCTGAATCGCGATTATAAAGTTGTCATGACTGCGGATGTTGGTCTGAGTGTTTTGTTGGATGTGGGCTTATTGTGCTTTTTGTTATTATGTAGCAGGGGGGAATAAAAAAGAGTATGTCACTTAGTGACATACTCTTTATGTTGTAAATTCTTGTTGTAATCAAGCCTGGTTTAGGCGTTCTTGGCTCTTGCAACAACAGCCTTGAATGCTTCGGGATGATTCATAGCCAAATCGGCCAACACTTTACGGTTGATTTCGATTCCAGCTTTGTGAAGCGCACCCATCAATTTAGAATAAGACATACCTTCCAGACGGGCAGCAGCGTTGATACGCTGAATCCACAGTGCGCGGAAGTTACGTTTCTTATTTTTACGGTCGCGATAGGCATAAGTCAAACCTTTTTCCCAAGTGTTTTTGGCTACGGTCCATACATTCTTTCTTGCACCAAAATAACCTTTGGTCAGACCTAAAATTTTCTTTCTTTTTGCTTTAGAAGCAACGTGATTTACTGATCTTGGCATAGTTTTAATCGTTTTTGAATGTTAGCGTCGCAGTTACTTAAAACTAACGAACTTCGGGCTAAAGCATTCGGTTAATAAAAAATAGGTTTCTTGTTTCGAAGAATTACTTCATTGCTAAAAGTGACTTCACTGAATCCAAGTTGGCGCTGTGTACCAAACCGGTGTGTACCAGGTTCTTCTTTTGCTTTTTAGTCTTCTTCGTCAAGATGTGGCTGTGGTAAGCATGTTTTCTCTTGATCTTTCCTGTTCCGGTAAGAGTGAATCTTTTTTTAGAACCGGAATTAGTCTTAATCTTTGGCATCTTATTAAATATTTAAATTATTAATTAATAGTGGCAACGCACTATACCTTGGCGTTACGCACATGTATGTTTCTTTATTCTTGTGTTTCAGTTTCAGTCTGAGAAACCTGTTGCTTGGACTGCGGCTGTGAACTTTTCTTTGCTGAGCCGGCTTTTTTAGGAGCTAACGAAATTGTCATACGTTTGCCCTCCAGCAGAGGCATTTGTTCTACTTTTGCATATTCTTCCAAGTCGTTGGCAAAACGCAAGAGCAACACTTCGCCTTGTTCTTTGAAAAGGATGGAGCGTCCTTTAAAGAAAACATAAGCTTTTACTTTGTCGCCATCTTGGAGAAAGCCGATGGCATGTTTCAGTTTGAAGTTGTAATCATGGTCGTCGGTTTGAGGTCCAAAACGGATTTCTTTTACGTTTACTTTTACTTGTTTTGCTTTTTGCTCCTTCTGGCGTTTCTTCAGTTGATAAAGAAACTTCGAATAATCGATTAAACGACAAACAGGAGGAACAGCATTGGGTGAGATTTCAACTAAATCGCATTCATGCTCCTCTGCCATCTTTAATGCTTGTGCAATAGGATACACGGCTGATTCAATATTATCGCCCACGATGCGGACTTCTTTGGCACGAATTTGTTCATTAATTCGGTGTTGCCCTTTTAAATTGTCATTCTTCATTCAAAATTTTTTCTACCTGTTTGTGTTTAGTTAATAATATGTTTCTTTAGTTATAATGCCGTTTGCAAAAACTTACTAACGGGGATGTTTGAAGCAAATTCTTGCAAACGGCTGCAAATTTAGTATTTATTTATCATATTCTGAACTTCTTCGTTCAAAATCTTAGCAAATTCTTCATATTTCATTGCGCCCTTGTCGCCTTCGCCTTGTTTGCGCACTGAAACTTCTCCATTTTCCATTTCTTTCTCACCGACAATCAGCATGTAGGGGATGCGTTTCATTTCGTTGTCGCGGATTTTGCGGCCGATTTTTTCGTTGCGGTCATCCACCAATGCACGGACGTCGTGTTGTTTCAAATATGCTTTTACTTGTTCGGCGTATTCATTATATTTTTCCGAAATGGGTAAGATGGCTACTTGGTCCGGAGTCAGCCACAAGGGGAATTTTCCGGCGGTGTGTTCGATTAACACTGCGACGAAGCGTTCCATCGAACCAAATGGTGCACGGTGTATCATCACCGGGCGGTGTTTCTGGTTGTCAGAACCCATGTATTCAAGTTGGAAGCGTTCAGGCAGGTTGTAGTCTACCTGGATTGTACCCAACTGCCAGCGACGGCCAATGGCATCTTTTACCATGAAATCGAGCTTTGGTCCGTAGAATGCAGCTTCTCCATATTCCACTTTGGCTGGTAAGCCTTTTTCTTGGCATGCCTCCACAATGGCTTGTTCTGCCTTTTCCCAATTTTCATCGCTGCCGATATATTTGTCACGGTTTACTTTGTCGCGCAGTGAAATCTGAGCTTCGAAGTTTTCAAAGTTCATTGACTTAAACACGATAGAGATGATGTCCATCACACGGAGGAATTCGTCTTTCACCTGGTCAGGGCGGCAGAAAATGTGGGCATCGTCTTGTGTAAAGCTGCGTACACGGGTCAGTCCGTGGAGTTCTCCGCTTTGTTCGTAGCGGCAGACTGTACCGAATTCGGCGATGCGCAAAGGCAGGTCTTTGTATGAGTGAGGTGAGTTTTTGTAAATCATACAGTGGTGAGGACAGTTCATGGGTTTCAAGAAATACTCTTCACCTTCTTCCGGCGTGTGGATGGGCTGGAACGAATCTTTGCCATATTTTGCATAGTGTCCGGAAGTCACATACAACAGCTTGTTGCCGATGGGCGGACACATGACTTCCTGGTAGTCGTAGCGCGATTGGATGCGGCGGAGGAATTCTTGCAAGCGCAGGCGCAGTGCTGTTCCTTTGGGCAACCACATGGGTAAGCCTTTCCCTACGGTGTCAGAAAACATAAACAATTCCATTTCTTTGCCAATCTTGCGATGGTCGCGTTTTTTGGCTTCTTCCAACATGGTCAGGTATTCGTCCAGCATTTTCTTTTTCGGGAACGTAATGCCGTAGATACGTGTCAACTGTTTGCGGTCTTCATGTCCTCTCCAGTAAGCACCGGCGACAGACAACAGCTTGATGGCTTTGATTGGAGCTGTCGACATCAAGTGAGGGCCACGGCAAAGGTCCGTAAATGCACCTTGTGTATAGGTTGTGATGTGTCCGTCTTCAAGTTCGGAAATCAGTTCGCATTTATAAGTTTCGCCTCTTTCTCCAAACATTTTCAATGCATCGCTTTTTGAAATGTCACGGCGTACCAATGCTTCTTTCTTGGCTACAAGTTCCGTCATTTTAGCTTCGATGGCCGGGAGATCAGATTCTTTAATGACGGCTTCTCCCGGGTCTACATCATAATAGAAGCCGTTTTCAATGGCCGGACCAATGCCGAATTGAATGCCCGGGTAAAGTTCCTGTAAGGCTTCTGCCAACAAGTGGGCGCTTGTGTGCCAGAAAGCATGTTTGCCTTGTTCGTCTTCCCATTTGTAGAGCACGATGGAAGCATCGCAGTTGATAGGACGAGACAAGTCGTAAGTCTCACCATTAACGCCACAAGCCAACACGTCCTGAGCCAGTCGTGGGCTAATACTTTCTGCTATTTGTAAGCCGGTTACTCCTTCGTTGTATTCACGAACGGAACCATCAGGAAAAGTTATCTTTATCATAGTTTAACGATTTGTTTTCTTTCTATATTACGGGCACAAAATTAACCATTTATTTGCGAGATAGTCCTTTTTTTCTTAAAAATGTTAGTTTTCCCGAATTGTGAAACGCTTTATCACATTGTAGGCAGAAAAGAGACCTAACTCTCCGGCTTTGCTCAAATCAGCTATGCCCTGTTTGTTGTTCCCTATATATATATAGGTGAGTCCGCGGTTGTAATAAGCGTCAGCAAAGTTGGCATCCAGCTCTAACACTTTGTTGTAGTCGACGATGGCAGCATGATAATCCCCCAACATGGCAAACAGGTTGGCGCGGTTGTAATAGGCATAGGCAAAGTCTGGTGCCAATTTGATGACTTGGTCTAAATCGCTCTTCACCAGTTCGTAATCTGCGTTCCTCGCCGGGACAACAACCGCGGAGGTCGTGGGAATAGATGGGTTTGCTATCGTTTTGGCCGGAAGTGCACTGTTGTTTGTGTGTGATTCGGCTTTTTGATATTCAAGCTGTTTGTAACGGGCAATGGCGCGATCGAAATAAGCAGGCATGAATGCGTCATCGGCGACAATGGCAGCCGTATAATCATTGATGGCATTTTCAAAGTCTTGCACCAGATAGAAATCCAGTCCTCGCAGGAAACGCAGTTTGGCCACAGTCTTGCCGTTTGATTCTGTTGCCACCGTGTGCTCGTCAATCCATTTGAAGTGTTCGTTCACTTGCTCTTCGGTCAGCGGAGCTTCATGGTTGGTAATCAGTAGTGGCTTGGCCAGTAGGGTGTCGTGGTTTAGTTCGTCTATATATTTATAATAATGTATAGTACGACGCATCCCGTTTCCTTTTTCGTAGTATGTCAGTGCAAACATGGGCTGGTATTCGATATGCACGTTCTTGTCTTGCACACGCCCACGATATTCGCTCTTGTAGTGTGGGGTGTTCTCGTCGCTGTCGGCTACGACAATTTTGCCGTAGTTTTCCATGTTCTTGTCAGACTTCTTACGTGTTTTGTCTTTTTCTGCTTCTTGTTTTTGCTTGCCTTGGTTATTGTAGCGGTCGAGCTGGTTGCGCAACAATACGAGTTCGTCGGCTTCTGCGCCTCGGCTGTCGCCGATTTTGCGGCGTGCTGCCGCACGGTAGTAATAGCCCGTCATGAAGTTTGGATACTGCTCAATGACGGTTGAGTAGTCTTTGATGGCTCCTCGTAGGTCTCCTGTTTTGTCGAGCAGTAGCCCGCGGTTGAAGGTTGCCATCATATCGTCCGGATTTTGTGTGAGGACGAAGTTGAAATCTTCGATGGCGCGGTTGTCATCGCCCACATAAGCACGCAGCAGTCCGCGGTTGTAGTGTCCGATGAAATTGTTCGGGTCGACTTGCAAGGCCAGGTCGTAGTCGTCCATTGCTCCACGCAAGTTGTTTTGGTGATAGCGTGCCAATGCCCGGTTGATATAATTGTCGGCGTTCTTTACGGCCAAGTGTATGGCTTGGTCTAAGTCTGTTTCGGCGTCCTTATATCGTCCTTGTTGCAGTCGCAGGGTACCTCGTGCAGTCCACACTGTTGAGTTGTAGGCATCCACTTCAATGGCTTTGTTGATGTCCTGCTCGGCGCGAAGTGTGTCTTTTTGACGGATAGATACGTCTGCCCGCATCAAATAAGCGTTTGACTCTCGTGGAGACAAGCTGATGAGTTTGTTTATGTCTTTTTTGGCGCCTTCATAGTCTTTTTTCTCCATGCGGCAGAGGGCCAGATTGTTCCACAGCGCACTGTTTTCTGGGTCAAATTCCAGTGCTTTTGTATAGTCCTCGATGGCGCCATCGATGTTTTGCTGGCGAATGCGTGCATATCCACGCACCTGGTAACATTCGGGGACAAATGGATTACGGTCGATGGCCTTGGTGCAGTCTTCCTCCGCCCCCTGAAAGTCTTCCAGATTTATTTTGGCAATGCCTCTGAAGAAGTAAGGTTCGTATAGGTATGGCTTTGCACTGATGACTTGGTTGAAATATTGGATAGACAATACGTAGTCTTCAAAAAACAACGCATTTCGTGCAATGGACATCACCCGGTCGGTATTGATTTGTGCACCGACCCAACCGGGGAGACAGCATAGAATTACAATGAATAGCTTACGTATCATCTAAATGTCAAGTCTAAGTGTTTGTGCTTCTAGTTTTTTTCTTTTAGCGGACAGTCTTCACTTTGTATGTGCAGCGTGCTTTTCCCTTCAGCAAGGCGTTTACTTTGCTTTTAATGAGTTGGCGGCGGAGCACAGAGATGCGGTCGATGAAGACTTTTCCGTCCAGGTGGTCGTATTCATGTTGCACTACTCGTGCTTCAAAACCTTCTATCCACTCGTCGTGTTCCACGAAATTTTCATCCATGTATTTCATGTGCACCTTGTTCATGCGTTTTACAGTTTCATGAATGCCAGGCAGGCTCAGGCAGCCTTCTTCATAAGCCACTTCTTCTCCTCCCAATTCCACGATTTCCGGGTTGATGAATGTTTTGCGGAATCCTTTGTATTCCGGCAGTTCGTCCGACAGGCAATCCAGGTCAATGACAAACACTCGTATGGGCAGTCCCACTTGCGGGGCGGCCAGTCCCACGCCGTCGGCTTTGCTCATGGTTTCATACATGTTGTCCACAAGTTCTTTCAAATTGGGATACTCTGGAGTTATTTTCTCGGCTACTTTTCTTAAAACCGGTTGTCCTAACGTATAAATAGGTAAAATCATTGTTGTATATTATATTCTTTTAGATTCTAAATATGATTGTAAAATGATTGTTGCACTGATTTCGTCGACCAATGCTTTGTTTTGGCGGTCTTTTTTCTTGAGTCCGCCTGCGAGCATGGTTTGGTGAGCCAAGACGGAAGTGAAACGTTCGTCCACAAATTCTATCGGCATGTCAGGCAATGCTTTCCGCAGCCGGTTCACGAAAGGGGTAATGTTTTTCATGTTTTCCGACGGCTCGTTGTTCATTTGTTTGGGCAGGCCCACGATGATGCGTTCCACCGGTTCACGTTTCACATAATCCATCAAAAACGCAAAAAGCTCGTGTGTGGGGACAGTCGTAAGGCCGTTGGCAATGATTTGCAATGGGTCGCTGACGGCTATTCCCGTGCGTTTTCTACCATAATCAATAGCTACAATTCTGCTCATAGTGCGCAAAATTAAATAATAAAGCCGAAGAAAGAGCCAATCAAAGGCAAAAAAGCTGTAAAATGTGTTTGCTTGTTTGTATCGGTAAGTATTTCATGTTTTTTTGTTGGTTGTGAAAAACAAGAAGAGCAATGCTGAGAAGGGAACTCTCAAGCACTGCTCTTCTTGTATGTTTGAACGTTTTATGTTGGAATTCAATATACCCGATAGAGCAACCATGCACCTTGGAAGTCGGTGCGTGACGGGTATTTGGCTTTGAATGCATCGCGGGCTTGAGCAGCTTGGAGTTTGTCGTCAAATGATTCTACGACTACGCGATACATGTTACGTTCTTCATTTTTCACGATGATGGCATTGTAGCCTTCTTTGTCCAGCCATGTTTTCAAAGCTTCAGCTTTGTCCTGATTGACAAAGCTGCCACAGACTACGCTGTAAGCCTTTAATCCGTTGCCGTTGACCATTGTCACTTTTTCTTCACGGATAGACACGTTGGCCGGTGTCGTGGTTGTCGTGGTGGTCGGTGGCGTTGTCACAACCGGTGTGCTCACCACCGGGGCTACTTCTACCGGTTCGCTCACTTGCGGTTGAGCCAATTCTTGTTGTTTGGCTTTCTCGTATGCTTTCTTGTAAGCACTTTCACTTGATTTGCAAGAACCAAACATCATGGCCACGCAAAGGCCCGTTCCCAAAATCAGATAGCTTTTCATTGTTCTTAAAGTATATAAATAGTTAATTCAATTCATGGAAGACTCCCATTTATCGAGCAAAAATAACACTATTTCCCAAGAAGTCACGGATTTCAGTTGAAAAAAGTAAGTCCATTTAGCTTAAAGCAAATTTTTTATTAAAATTCTATGAAAGAACTTACGCTTTATGGCAGAATCTGTTTATATTTGCCTTTGAACTCAATTAAAAACAATAACTATCTATGAAAAGTTTAAGCATTTTGGCAGCTTTCCTCGGTGGTGCCGTTGTTGGGGCTGCATGTGGTATTTTGTTTGCTCCTGAAAAAGGAGAAGACACTCGTTTGAGAATTGCAGAAGCTCTCCGTAAAAGAGGCATTAAGCTGAATCGTCAACAGTTGGATGATTTGGTAGATGAGATTGCATCTGAAGTGAAAAGTGATGGAGAATAATTGTTCTCATATCATCCTGACCGGTCACGCCTGATTCTTTGGAAACGCACGTGTTGAGGGCGTTTTCGAGAATCTGGTGTGACTCTTTTTTATTACGACGTAACACTAAAGAATTATCTATCATGTTTGCTAACGATAAGAGCATCGAGAGTCTGGGGCAACTTTTTGAGGAATGTAAGAAATATGTCCTGCTTCAAAAAGAATATATGCGTCTGGAACTTGTGGAGAAATTGACTATCCTGTCATCGACTTTTATTCTCATTATTATTGGGATTATATTAGGAATGATGGCATTGTTTTACTTGTCGTTTAGCCTTGCTTATATCATGGCTCCTTATGTGGGAGGGCTGACGGTGAGCTTTGCTGTCATCACAGCTTTTTTGCTTGTCTTGCTTGCAGTCATTTACATATTCCGCAAAAGATTTATTGTTCGTCCGCTGGTGAGATTCATGGCAAATTTGTTTATGACTTCAGAGGATGCAGATAAAAAAGAAGAATAACATACTAGCATTCACCATTACAATGGCAACAAATATCCACAAAAAGGTTATCACGCTGGAAGAAATATCTTCTCGAAAAAAAGAAGTACAGCGTCAGATTAAGGAACAACAACAGCTCATGCAGTCGACGGCTGCCGATTTGTTTGCGCCGGTGACGGCTGCCAACAAAGTTGAATTGTTTATGAATTCTGTCAATTCGGGGATGGCGATGTTCGATGGAGTGATGACCGGCATCAAAGTGGTGCGTCGTGTCCGTGGCTTTTTCAAGCGGAAAAGACGGACAGGCGTTGCATGAGATAGGCGTCTTTATAGCCTGTTTCGCTGCGAAGCCATTGTTTCAAAACGACTTTCTGGGTAAATCCGCATTTTTCAAAGAGAGACAGCGATGCTTCATTGTCATTGGCAATGTAGGCATAAACTTGGTTTAGGTGTAGGTGGCAGAAGGCATATTTACACATCAGTTCCAATGCTTCATGGGCGTATCCTTTTTTTCGGAAACTTTCTAAAATGGCGATGCCGATTTCTGCACGTCCGTGCAAAGGCATGAAATCAATCAAATCCACCGTGCCTGCCACCTCCTTGCTCTCGGTGAGCTGTATCATTAGCCGCAGTTCATTGTCGGCGTAGATATTGTTTCTGCAATTTTCAATGTATTGTCGCAAGACATATCGAGAGTAGGGTACTGTCGTGTTGCTCACAGTCCACATTTCGGGAGAGTTTTCCAGCATGTACATCACTTCTAGGTCTTCCGGTTCAGGAGCGCGCAGCATCATGCGCTCGTTGCACAACAATCGTTTGTTCATGGTTGGGTGATTTCAAGTTCGTTCATTAAGCGCCGTCGTCCAGGGACACAAAACAAGGCGGCTATGCAGCCAAGTAAGGCACACAGTCCGCCAATGCTGTTCATTGTCACGTAATAAACTAGCAGACATCCCCACACTATCGTGGCCAGAACCGACAAGCGGAGCAGGCTCAGGCGGTGATATTGTTTCAGGGAATCCAACAATGGCATGGTGCGAAGCCCTGCCAGTCGGCGGCTGAAAAGTTTCAATGAAAAAGGTATGCCTGCCAGCGTGAACAGGATGGCCACGGTTTCCAGCACGAATTCCACACGTGCGTAGCCGGCCAATGCGCCTTCGTCCAGGAAGCCACCTTCGAAGGCTGCCATCAAGGCGACGGTCACGACCCAGAACAGTCCGAATTCGCATAGCAGGCGATTTGTCCATTTCTTGATTTCTCTCATGGTTTTTGTTGATTTAGTTTGTTCCGTTAAATGGCGTGCGGTTCACGATGGAGCGGCCCAATGTCACTTCGTCGGTGTATTCCAGTTCGTCGCCGATGGAGATTCCCCGGGCAATGATGCTCAACTTCACGTCAAATTTGGCCAGCTTACGGAAAATGTAGAAGTTTGTCGTGTCTCCTTCCATGGTGGAGCTGAGAGCCAATATCACTTCCCGGATGCCTCCGCCCTCTACCCGTTTCACCAGGCTTTCGATTTCCAGGTCGGAAGGGCCGATGCCGTCCATCGGTGAGATGACTCCGCCCAGTACGTGATACAAGCCTTTGTATTGCTGCGTGTTTTCCACGGCCATCACGTCTTGGATGTTTTCCACCACACAGATGGTGGAAGCGTCGCGCAGGGGGTTGCCACACAGGCGGCAGATGTCCGTGTCGGAGATGTTGTGGCACACTTTGCAGTATTTCACTTCGTGTTTGAGTGTTGTCAGTGCATTGGCAAACGACTCTACCATCGCGTTGTCTTGGCGCAGCAGGTGGAGCACCAGCCGCATGGCAGTCTTGCGTCCGATGCCGGGAAGTTTGGCAAATTCGCCCACGGCTTTTTCCAGTAAAGCGGAAGGATATTGTTGGTTCATGTTTATCGTCGTCCAAAAGGCTCAAAAGATGCGCAAAGATACACATATTTGCCACAATGCCGGCCTCTCATGGGGCAAAAAGGAATATATTTGCAGGTGTAAGAAAAAAGACACAATCCATGAAAGTCGTAATAGCCATAGATTCACTGAAAGGATGCCTCACCTCGCGCCGGGCCGGGGAAGCGGCACGTGAGGGCATTCTCCGCGTGTTGCCCGGGTGTGAAGTCTGCTGCCTGCCCGTGTCGGACGGAGGGGAAGGCATGTTGGACACGCTGGCCGCCGCAGGGGTATTGCGGTGGGTGCGGGCACAAGTGCACGGGCCGTTGATGGAGAGGCTTTGGGCCGACTACGGCGTGTCGGCTGACGGACAGACGGCGTTCATCGAGATGGCGGCTGCGTGTGGCCTGCCTTTGGTGCCTGTGGAGAGGCGCAACCCGATGCTGACCACCACCCGCGGGCTGGGCGAGCTGATGGCCGACGCTGTGTTGGGTCGTGGATGCCGGCAGCTCGTTGTCGGCTTGGGAGGCAGTGCCACGAG
>ERZ779889.1633-NODE-1633-length-21376-cov-4.453450_pt1 | contig 21376 bp, 13 predicted proteins | sample MGYA00511030_ERZ779889 | MGnify/ENA primary metagenome ERZ779889 (study PRJEB29588, sample SAMEA2160616) | human gut metagenome | biome: human gut; feature: human-associated habitat; material: faeces | place: Denmark | collected 2008/2010 ...
AGCACCTCCTTGCCAAGGAGGGGGTCGCGAGTTCGAATCTCGTTTTCCGCTCCATTTTTTTAGGGGTATAGCTCAACTGGTAGAGTAGCGGTCTCCAAAACCGTTGGTTGTGGGTTCGATTCCTACTGCCCCTGCCAAGCAAAATCAAGGCGCAGACTGGTTCTGCGCCTTTTCTATTTTCCCTCGGGGACAAAAGACCGTTACTCTTTGGGGACAACGCGGGGACAACCGCACCTTTTTACTATCTTTTTTACCTTAAAACTTTGCATAGGCATACCGCTGCTATAATATAAGCTATGTTGCGTTGGCGTTCGAGTTCCCTGCGTTCATTTTTCATTTCTTTGTTTAATATTTCTAATGATTTGTTGGCATGAGCTAATTGCGTCTGCTGCTGTTCCAAGGTTATTCTCGATGCTTGCAGTTGCAGTTTCAGCTCCTGTGACTGCTTCTGCGCTTCGCTCAATGCTTGTTTCAATTTTATCAACTGTTCTTTCAGCGCTTCCGAGCTCGTCTTGGAGGCGCTTATTGCTTTCTGTGCTCTCTGTAATTCGACCTCTAAGTTCGTCAGCTCGGTCGCTGTAATTGTGTAAACCTTCTCCGGTTCCGCAGCTTCGCAACGCGAAACTAAAACCGGCCAGCAGCAATATAATAACGATAACAATATGAAAGCGATTGCGATTATTAGGTTTTTTCGTGTCATTTTTCATAATTTCCTCTTATCATCTTCGTGAAGTTACGAATACGATATTCGTGTTGATTAATTTTATATTTTTGCAGATTAAAAGTCTTAAATTACCGCCATATTTGGCGTGTAAGCTGTTTTAATATATTACGTGACGAATTACATTCGTCTCATTTCAAAACAAGCCTACACTCCAAATAGAAAGGCGTTTTTTTCTTGCTTTTAGCCTAAATTACAGGCCGAACCAGTTGTGCATTGCTCCGAGTGCAAATCCGATGATAACTCCGAGCCAAAAGAATTTATCACCGGCAATCAATTTCAAAGTTTCCATGTTTTCACCCCCATATTTTCATTTTTCCTGTAAAATATTATAAGTATACTTTACAAAATTTCCATTTTTGCAATCTTAACTTGCTGTAACCATAACGTTCCCCCTATGTTCCCGACATTAATGTCGGGAACATTACTTTTACTTAAAGATATTACAATCCATTGTGCTGCCACCAGATTGCTTTGCCTCTGACAACATCTCCACCCGGTTTAAGTTGTCCATCACCCGGAAGGTCAGGAAGCGACCATAAATCCCATCTTTCGCATGTGGTGCTGGGACCGTAATCGTCAAGCTCTGCTGCCTCACAGTGAGTCATAACGATGTTGCTATTAATAGCAAGCCCAAGTTCCTCACACAGTACAGCAACAACCTGCGCCATACTATCAATTTGCGCAACAGTCGGCGGCTGGTCGCCATAGTCGATATTATCTGCTGAATATGCTACCGCTCCGGCGCAGCAGCACATTGCTACGCCTATTGCATCGCTATTGCGCCGCCAAGTATGTTCTTTCAATTCTGCAAGGTCATCGGTAGTTGCAATAATAGCACCATCTTCATCTATACAAAGATGGTAGTCATCACTAAACTGATGATAATTGCCGGCAGTCCAGTGCAGATAAATATGGTCGATTTTATTTTTGGCTGCGCGGGCTATTGCTCGCAATTCATCAAGGGTTATGCGTTTTTGCGACATTCTTATCCTCCTCTGTTAATATGTCACTAATGCCATCGCCGTTTGTGTCAACAGCGCTTTTGGATAAGTAACAAAGCGCCGCAATAAACGGCGCTCCGCACAAGACAACTATAATATCCTGTAACTCCTTTAACCCGGCGTTGCCAGTCCAGAAGCACATCCATATCCAAGTTCCAATATACAGCACTATACTGCCGAAAAGTAGTAGTATTGCCAAATGTACAATCCACACATTGCCTTTGGCTACTTCTAATTCAGGTAATTTTGTTATTAAAGAATTTAATGCTTTCTTTATTTTTTCGAGCAAGTTGTATCACCTCGGCGGCACTCTATCATCGTTGTACGCAAAGTTTCCGTCTCTTGTTTTACTTCCTTCAATTCAACGAACAACGTTTTAATTTTTTCATTCATTGCTGCTCTGTCTTCCCGGCTTGCCTGCAACTCGTCAGATAGTTTGTTAAAGCCTTCACTTACTTTATCAAGACTGCCACGCAATGCGCGTACCTCTATCTCCCAGTTATGCCGCATTGATTCCATTTCAACTTTATGAGGTTTATTAAAAAGCCAAACACAGCAAAAAGTCGCTACACTAAAAAGCGCGCCCATTACGTCAATATCCAAAATAGCACCGCCTTTAAAACATTAACCTGCTGCCGCAGGAGTAATTGTACCAGTAATATTAGCAGTAGACTGGTCGCTTAAAGTAGCTGTACCACTTACTGCATTAGCCGTATTATCAAGGTTAATGGTCAGCGCAGTAATTTGTGCGCCGTCTTTACCCGGTGCGCCGTTAGCACCCGGAGTTCCCGGACTGCCCGCTGCACCAGTCGCGCCCTGTGGGACAACAAAGTCAAACACCGCTGCATTTGCAGTTCCGCTGTTGGTTACAGATGCTTTGCCGCCCGCCTCGCCGGTTGTCACGGTGCCAATTTTAATAGTAGCTGCTGCTCCATTCTTACCAGCGGCACCCGTTGCGCCAGTATCACCCTTCGGAATGGTCAGGTTTAACGCATATTCGGCGCCATTAGCAATAATTTCTGCTGCCGCCGAACTTCCTGCTTCGCCGGTAGTAACAGTACCAATTTTAATAGTTGGGGCCGTAATCTCACCACCACCTGCGGCAATACCGTTTTCAGCAATATAGCGCATATACATCTGCACTTTATTGGTCGGTCTTTCAATCATGCAGGTTGGAACCTCTCCAGTTGCAATGTAGTACAGCAAACATTCAAGTTCTGTTAAAGGTTCCGGCAGTTCAGTAATTTTTTCGATTGCCATTTTTTCACTCTCCATTTCGCAAAAATAAAAGAGGACAGAATAAATTTTCTGTCCTCTTATTTATTTAAGCAGCTCTACGGCGCTGCTCCCCCAGCTTATTCATCAAGCGGCGTATCTTTAGCAAAGCGCTTATCACTTTTTGTAAGGCTCGACTTGATACGTTCCTTGTTTGTCATTTGCATTTTGCGCACCGCATTTTGGAGCTGCTCGCCAGTTATCTTGTGCTCGCGCATAAGCTCATAGTCATCTCTATCGAGCTGCTCGCCGTTCACACGCTTTTCAGCCATATCCCGCAAAACTTTGGCTTTGGCATCCTTGGTGCGGGTGCGCTCTGCATATACCGCCGACTGCATATCGGTGGTAATAGCTTCTTCCACCGGACGGAACCCGGCAAGTTTAAGCGCACGGTCAAGCCCTTCGTACCTTGCGGCAATCTGCCCTCTGGTGTTGATTCGGTAGCCTTGTACCGCTTCCAATGTATGTCCAAGTGCAGGCGACCATGCTTTTATAATAGCCGTGCCTTCGCCGGATGCGGCGGCCTGTATAAGCTGTGCAATCGTGCTTCCTGTTGGGCCAGAAAGATTAGCCCAAATGCTTGCTTCATTCGGAATTACATCAGCAAGACCAACTCGCCGCGATACATCTACGCCGACAGTGCCACCTGCTATACCATAAACCACAGAACGAGTAAATGGATTATCCCCAAAGTTTTTAAACAGCCAAGCCTTAGCAAGCACCGAAGGCTTATATCCAAGCCATTCTTTCAGCCAATCATCAAGGTAATCAGCTCCGGGGAAGCCCAATAATCCAGCAAGCATAAAGTATGTTCCCCAGAACCTTGCTTTCTGCGCTCTCGTAGAACGTTTGCTCCACGGAGCAAGTTCTGCCATCATTTCCAATTCTTTAATTGGATATTTGCGAAACATTAAAGCAAGGTCCCCAATCACAGTACCCGATAATTTTCGGAACATACCCGGCGCATCAGCGGCACCATAGTCAAAGTTTGCTTTGATATTTACCTCATTGGCAAATGCGATTGCTTGTTTGTGACTCATACCCCTGTTAATGCCTTCATAGTAAGCTCCAAGCGTTGTAACCATTCGAGTAATGGTATCGGTTTTCTTAAACAGCACCATCGACTTATCAGCAATATCGTTGTAGGCGCGGAAGAAGGTGCCCAGCGGCGTAGTCGCACGTTTTTTGCGCCAATCACTGCCCTTTGTGCGGTTTCCAGTAAAACCACCTACGGTGTCCATTGACACATTACCTGTTACACCGGTCTCAATAATAACACGCTTATCGCGTGTATTCATACGCTTCATTGCCGCAATGCCGTTGCCAGTTGCCTCAAAACCAATCAAGCCTATGGTATTCATAAGCTGAGACATATTAACAATGGCAGAAGATACGTTAAGAAAACCCAGTTTCGCCTTACTAACCTGAGCATTTACTTTGTTAGTAAGCGCAAGTGCCGCACGGTCGCCGTAAGTAGCCTGTAAGTTCTCACTCCACCAAGTCATACTGTTTAGCCAGTCATTTAGCTGCTTTTCCCATTTTGTCGGCGTGCCGTTATTATAACGGATGTAATCTTGGATGAGGTCTTCCATCGGGCTGCGAGTTTTTTCCTCATAACTTTTCTTGAAAGTGCGTTCATACAGCGGAATGGCTGCTGTTTTTGCGGGCTGCATAGCGCAGTAGCGGGACGATTGGGTAATATACCTCCCCAACGTACCAATAACATCAGTGTTATAACCGGTACGACCTTTCCTGTGCCGCAGGGAACCGAAAAATCTGTTGCGTGAACTGCGCCGTGTTGCGCCGTCTAATGCCGCTTGCGCTTCTGCAACACTCATTCTGCTGTTTTCAACAATCGCTCTTGTAAGCCTAATATAATCAGCATCGCTCACAATAACAGCATCACTTCCGTTAAATTTGGCATCGGATGCTGCATCGCCATCGCCCATATAGGTGTTGGCATCAAATACTTTTGGTTCGACATAAATCCGCAGATTCGGGTTGGCACTTTGGAATCTCTCCGCTTCTTTATAGGCGGCCTTTAAAGTTGTGCCACTGCCAATAGGCTGCATACCTTCCTCTGTTTCAACCATCACCATCCACTGTTCAAACATGTGCGGCAGGTAGCCTGTGATTTTGCCAATCGGCGGCGTTACACGTTCCACGGTCACTTCGTAATAACGCAGTGCCCCGCCGTAAAAATCAACGGACTTGGCGCTTATAACCTTGGCGTATGGACTGTTGCGCAGTTCTTTAAGCTGTGCTTCGCTCATTGCTTCCGGCTTGGTACTCTTATACACTTTGCCTTTTTCGTAACGCACTTCGTATTCAGGCCCCGGCACAATCTTAAGTTTATTTGCCGGCACAAACTTGCCGCTTACAATATCTTTAACAACAAGGTTTTCGACAAACTTATCGTTCATCAAGCGACGCAAGTCCTTGGAAGAAACCTTATCATTGTATGTTTTCAGACCACGGTGGGCATCATTTACTGCTTTCCAAATGTTACGGATTAACTGCCGGGTCTGTGTATATGCTTTTACTACATTTTCACTGTAACCATCAGCCAAAAGCTCTTTGGCAGTGTATTCCTTTTGCTCCATTTCACCCGCAACCTGTAAATCCAAGTATTCGTCCAATTCCTCTTGGGTTTTTAAATGCCCCAAGGCATTATTGAAGTTCTTGTTCCAACGATTACGCAGTTTTTCCTGTAAGTCTTGCGCGCGTTTAAAGATGTTATAGAAGGATTTGAACACAGGGTATTTCTCCGCAATGCGCGAAGGCGAAGAAAGCCACTCCTTGAAGTAAACAGGGCCTTCGCCTTTCTTTTCCTGTGGAGTTTTTTCTTTCTTTTTAACAATAATGCCAGCATCTTCGGCGTTCTTTTCTGCACGTTCGTTTGCTGCTGCCAAGGTTGCTGCAATATCGTCCTTGGTACGCTTCCCTTCGATACTGCCATCTTCGGCAATAGAAAATTGCGCCGTTCCATCTGGGCGTTCTGTAACTTGCAGAATTTGCAGCCCTACTTTCTCCTGCGCTGCCCCAGCCTGTGCTTGCGCTTCGTATTTTCGCGCCGTATTGCGTGCTACTCCGCGAGTATACAGCTTGCCGCTACGCACTTGCAGGTACAAACCATAAGGCGTATGTATGCCGATAGCATCGGCAATCTGTGCTACGAAGTTTTTAAAACGGTTCATCAAGTTTTCCAGCGGTCCTTTCGGTGCCTGCTGTTTCTCAGTAAACATGCGATAATCTTCGGCTTCCATTTCATACACACGATTTAAACGGTCTGCCGAACTCATGCTTTCAAAGGCTTCCTTGCCAAGTTCTTTTTGCAGCTTATTAAGGTAACGGTCAGCCAACCACTTCTTTTCCTCGGTAGTCAAAAGCGCATTATGTACGAAGTGAAACATCTCGTGGTGCAAGGTGCCATTATCAGCCGCTTCGGTAAGATGGATAACATCTACCATTCCGCCTGCTTCTTCCAAGTAGCCGCGGCTTTCATAGTAGCCTTTTATAACAAAGCCGCTGGTGCGTACATCTGCCGCGGTTTTAAGGCGTTTTTTCTCAACATCGCTCATGTTGCCAAGTACCTCTGCCTGTGCGGTGTTAAGGTCAATCCATACATTGCGTGGTATCGGAAGCTGCACGACATACACGCCGTCAGCGGCCTTCGTTACCTTTTGAGATTTAAAGGCATCTTTAAGTTTTGCCACAAAGCGCCCTTCGTTCTGCGCCGTAAGCATCTCACGTCTTATTTTTTCATCGCGTTCCGTCTTGCGTGCTTCGTCTATTTCATCAATCTTAGCGCGCAAATAATCGTCATTAATTTCTCTTGCACGCATATCGCTTATAATGCTGCTTGCACTGCGGCCATCTTGCGCCTTTCCGCCACTATCGGCAACATCCTTTGTTACATCAAACTTAGCAGTGCGTAAGTCCATTGCTTCCATAAATCCGTCTGCAAAAGTCGCATCAAGTTCCCTTGCTTCTTTACCAAGCGCCATATTTTCAGCACTGCGGCTACGCGATGCAATACGTTCCATAAAAGCGCGTTTTTCCATCTTCGTGCCGGTAGCTAAGTAGCGGAACATAGCGTTGGTTGCCTGACCTACGCGGTAAATGCGCCCTTCCATTTGGATGGCATCAGTAGGTTTGGTGGGCATACCAAGATTAATCAACACACGCTGATGCTCGCCAGAGGTATCATGCAGGCTTATACCTTCTTTGCCAGCATCCACCGTCAACACAATCAGGTTGCCATCCGTGCTGTCATCACGTCCGTTGTTAACGTAATCATCGCTGTTAAAAATACGCACAGCCTCTGCCTTTTTGGTTTTACTTACTGCGCCGTTAATCGTCAGCACATCAGCACCAAAGGCGCTTTTCATTACTTCCAATGTAGGTTTAAGCTGTCCGAAATCCAAGTTAATCAGCTTCGGATTTTCTCTGGCAAAGCGTTTATATTCTTCCTGCATTTCAGGAGTCATGCTTTCCAACTCTGCGCGTTCAATACGAAACGGATGGCGCAGCGGTGTGTCGATTTTGGTATCGTGGAACAGAACAACCTTTTTGCCCTGTCTAATGTATTCTTTAATCATAGGCACGGCAGCCTCAGCTTTAACAGCCTCCAAAATACGCTTCTTGGTCTGATAATCAAAGCGTTTGGTCATATATTCCGTAAAGCCAGAAGTGGTGAAACCGTTGCGGGCATCACTCAGCACATCAAAGCCACGGTCAATATCATCGCCAACACCAGCCGCAACCTGCACAAACTTGCGGTTGTAGTCTTTGTCTACAACAAGGCGGCGGTTCGTCATCGCGCCGTTCGCAACAAGTTCATCGTGAAAAGTCACTTCATTAGTTGTATTGCTGCCCTTCGGCGCTTTCAGCTTGCCGCTTTCAGTAATATCGTAACCAAAGCGTTCGACCATATAACCACGGTAGTCGGTGTCATAATCGCTGTAATTAAACAGGATGCCTTCGGCAGCATAAATGTCGCCACTGTAACTAAACGGCGTTGCCGAAAGCATCAGCACTTTGCTGCTGTTTTCCTTGCGGTATTTTCCAAACAGCGGCTTTTCCTTTTCTTTCAGCTTTTCGATATGTTTTAAACCATCACGGTATCTGGCGTTTTCTTCTGCCGCCAGTGCCTGCAAGTCATCTGCCTTTTCTCCGCGGCTACGCTTTTCGATAACTTGATTATGTAACTGTCTGGCTTTTACGCCAATTTTTTCGACATTGCGCATAACTTCGCCGTGTTTAAGCATCATCCAGCCATCAAAGCCGCGTTCGTGACCAATAATCGCACGCAAAGCCAACACTGCATTACTGGGACTTTCTTCTGTTGATTCAGCACCTAATGCAAGGTTGTGGCTTTCGTCACAAACAATCAAGTCCCATTTGTTATCTACAATATGCCTGTTCTTTTGTAGGCTGGCGTAGGTAATAATGTTGATGTCATTTGGCGTATGCTTATTTGTGGTAATCTTTTCCATGCCGTCAATATCAAGGCGTGCGCCCTCTGTTATCCAGTTGTTTGCAATGTCGCTGGTCGGCACTACAATTAACACGTTGCGTTTGCCCTGCATTAAAAAGCGTTTTACCACACCAAGCCCGGTTAGGGTTTTGCCTGTGCCAGTACCGTTGGCAATCAGCATCCCTTTGCCGTTGTCTTTAAACATACGGCGCTCGGTTTTTACAACATCGTCCTGCTGCTCCTTAAATAACAAAGGCAGGGTACGCCGCACATTCTCGGCGTTTCCTGCCTCTATTGGGATATTTATTCTTCGTAATGTACTGGAATTGTCTTCGGGTCTATCCACGCCGCGTGAAGTTTGTTCTTCGCGTTGCGCATTTCCATTCCCATTCGCAACTCGTGCCTTAGAATCGGCAACCATTCTTCTGCCGGAGCCAACGTTTCGTGTATCATCAGCTCTGCCGCTTCCTCCGGCGTCAATACCTCTGGTGCCACGTTGCGGATTTGCGGCATCTTGGATGCCGCCCTGCTGATTGCCCTGTGTTCCGCGAGTATCGGTCCCGCCTCGACGTACAGACGAGCTACTGTCTGTGCTGTCGGAGTGTTCCCCATTATATCTTCGTATTTCTTCAATATTTTCTGTTTTGCCTTGTTCCGTGCTTCTGCCGTCGGGAGTTCCAGAGCCTCTTTCCAAAGGCTCTCCAACCCTTCCGCTATTACCGCTTTCAGCATCGGTTCCGGCCACTCGAACATGCTCATTTACGTCCCCTCCTTCGTTTTCCTGATTTAATTGTACCATACCACGCTCATTTTGACGAGGGTAGCGCCTAATAGCGGCAAAAGCAGCATCAATATAGTCTTTTATGCTATTGTATAAATCGGGCATGCCAGTTTTCAACATCGACTTCATTTTGCTGCTGCTAATGTCACCGTTAAAAGCACGCCCAGCAATATTCAGCGCTTGCAGCATTTCCTTGCTCTTAACTGCAACTTCTCTTGGCAACTTGCGCAAGAACTCCCAAATGCTATCCAGCAAAGGTCTTACGCGCTCTGCATTTTGCCTAAAGGTACTAATCATAGCGTTACGGAAAGAACCTGCGGTATCAAAACCACGGCGAATAAGTGCATCGCCAACTTCAATTAAGCTGCCTAAAAGTTCAGCACTGAAATTATCCAGCTTGTTACCGCCGCGCAAACTCATTTGTAGCGCGCGAGCTTTTTCATCATTATAAACTACTATAACATCTTTTTCGTATACTCCGCTGTTCTTATCTAACTCTGCGAGTATCTCTGCGCGAACATTTGCCATTGCAGCTCTTTTTTGTTCAATCGAATTTGCGTTTGTAGCGCTTTTCTCGTTCAACGCTGCATACTCTGTTCTAATAGCTTCTCTCTCGCCGTATAAACGATTATAAAGTTCATTGTCATCGTATTTGCGCAAATATTCCCGCAAATTAGCAGCTTCAAGTAAGCGTTGGCGCATTTTTGCTTTGGCTTGTGGGGTAGCCAAGTTTTTGCGTTCATATTCCTTGATGCTGTTTTCCAAGCCTGTAAGGATGCTTTCGTCTACACCCTGCCTGCGCATATTTTCTAAACCATCAACAGCTCTGTTATACGCACCGTACCGTTTCTCAATTTCGGCTATCTTATTTTCGATAACTTTTCTAACGGTCGCCGGCGAACCACCTGCTGCATGATGCTCAAACGCTTGGATGTGGTGTTGAATTTCATGAATCAAAGTTGTGCGAGAGTCTTTAGTATCCGGGTTCGCAATTTTGCCATCAACTAAATCTGCCGACAGGCGTATGCTGTGCATATCTACGTTGCTTGCACCAAGCGCTTTTAAATTTTCATCACGGTATACATCAATATCTTGCAGCCACGGATAAGCCTTAAAAAGCTGGTCATTTGGATAAAGGTCGGCCAGCTTGGCATGATTATATTTAAACTTGCTGTAATCTACAAGGTCAAGCCTATCAGGAATATAAAATCGCCACTTGCCATCGCGCCCTCTAAACCAACCTGTTTGTTCAAATACTTCCCGCAGCGGTCTGCCCTGTTTAAGCATTTTTTCAGCATTGCTACGAGCATCAATGTCAGCGTTTTCTGCCCATGTGCCTGCAATCTGATACTGCCCGCCGTTAGTTTCATCCAGTTTTGCATTAGCTTTTGCAATAAGTGCTTCTAAGTCTTGGTCGCTTACAGCCACACCTGCACTGCGCACAATCCTGTCTTCTGCCGGTCTGGCTTTTAAAGCCTCTGCCGCAAGCCTTTTAATCTCTCCAAAAGGCAGCTCATCAAGGTTCACGTTTGGCGGCAAAGTGCTTTGTGCATAATCTAACACACGCTTTGCCTGCTCGTCCGTAGCATCCTTGCCGATAGCTTTCTTAATTTCTTCCAGCATTTCCTGTTCAGAAAGGTTAAAGTCATTGCCGGTATCATAATTGCCACGAGTAGTTACTTTTACGCTTTCTCCGTATTTGCTCCAAAGGTAATTATACAAAAGGTCTTGTGGACTGTCATATTTTACCTTGCCAAACAAGTTGTTTTCATAATATTCACTCTCGTTTATACCGCCTCTGCGTTGCAAATCTTTAAATACACCGTTGCGGATGCTCTTAGCCCAAGTCAACCCTTTATCCCCGCTGGGTTGTTTAAGCACATCAAGATATTCTCTTGCAGCTTTCGGGCCTTGTTCTGCTTCTATTTCGTTCAAAAAGTCCTGCACCGCGGACTTCGGAATTTCCGCAATGTATTTGGACTTAGCAGGAGCTTTTGTTTCGGTTTTTGGTTTAAGAATTTCTTTCTCAATTTTAACCTTAGCCGTTCCGGAAATAACCTGCGCCTCTATTTTGCTGATTTTCTCTGGCAGTTCTATGCCATCATAAACAACATTATACAGGCTATTGTCCCTGCCGTTTGCGCTAATACGCTCGCGCACAGTTACCTTCGGGTTCTTTGCGATAACATCAGCACAAAAGTCCTTGCGGTCGGGTTTGTTTTTAAAGTATTTCTTTATAGCAGCCTTCTGTTGCGGTTTTTCAAGACTCTCAATGAAAGAATCTACTGCCTCGGCAGACTGCTGCGACTCTTTGGCTTCTTCACTCAATTCTTCATTGCGGATAGCTGTTTCTATCTCGGCATCTTCCTGCATTCTGCGATTTCTCGTTCGACGCGGGCGGTTTGCTTCTGCCATTAACTTATTAAAATCATCCGCAAAATTGCCGAGCAGCGCATCAGTACCGGCTTCCCAGCTATCTTTTTCTGCGGTTACTTCTTCAACTGTGTCGGTTTCTTGGTTGTTATTTTTGCCGCTTTCGCTTTCGGCAGAGCTTTCACTCTCTTTTCGTTGTACAGCGTTACTTTGCTCGGTTTTCTTGCGCTGCCCCTTCTTATTACTACTGCCACTTTGTTCCTCCTGTTTGCTGTTAGATTCATCCTTATTGATTGTTGCCTCAGCATCGTTAGGCACTTTACTTTTTTCTATCTGGCGCACACGCCGCATTTCTTCTTTCGCAGCATTGTAAATTTCGTCATAATCCATCGGCGAAATAGTGCGGTCAGACTTAGCCTGATTAAGCAAGTTGGCAACATCTTTCAACGCAGTGCTTTTGCGTTTGCCAGCCTTTACATCAGCAACTATTTTATTGACAGATTCTCTTACGCGCTCAACCGATTCGACCTTACCAGTAATATCCTTTTGCGTTTTTGGCGGTTTCGGAACATCATTCTGCTGCGGATTATCAATTAAAGCAAAGCCCTCGTTTTTAAGGTCTGCCATTTGTTTGGGGTTAATTTTACCATCGCGCAAAGCCTTATTTAAAATATCAGATACAACTGAGCGCTTGCCAGATTTACTTAATTTAGAGTTAAACTTGCCAATAGCATCGTTAAGTTCTCCGCGTACCTGTTCAAAAGTGTTCTGAGGGACAGAAGGCATCTGCGTTCCTTCGCCGAGATGCTCGGTTTGAGACTGCTGCGGCTGCTGTGCAGGCTGCGTATTGTTTGCATCTGGAACAGGATTAGGGTTAAACTGCTCTGTTTGCTGTCCGTTCTGTGCTTCACTGCCTTTTGCTGCTTCACGCTGTTGCTTAGCATAATCGCGCAATTCGCGTTTAATCGGTACATCAAAACGGCGGGCAACCTCTATTATTCGGTTTACATCGCCGGTAGTTGCCGCTTCATCCAAAACAGCAAGGCTTTCTGCATTAAGTTTTACACCTTTAGCCTCGCCACGCTGCGCGATTGCTTTAAGGCGTTTCTGTGTATCTACAATTTGATTCTCAACCGTAGTTTGCGGTGTGTGTTCCACGTTATCAACAGCAGGAGTTTCGATAGTTTCAGTTTGAGCAGGTTTATTGAACTCAGGATGACCGCCATTTTGTGCCACCTTCTGCGTAACACTACGCACATTATCAGCAGCATCACCAATGACATCGGCAGGCTCTTGCGTTTCTCGTACCTGCGGTTCTTCTGTACTCTCCGTCTGCTGTGCTTCCTGTTCTTTCTTGCCAAAGCCACGTTTAATGGCAAGGGAAATAACATCTTCGCGGCTACCACCGTTCAAAGCCTCATCCACTGCATTATATTCTTCACCAGCTTCTAAGGTGTCCAGTTCGTTTTTAAGGTAATCGCGGACCGCATCATAATCGGTTGTGCTGCGGTCAGTGGTTTGCCCTGCTTCGCCCATGCGTGCCAATACACTGTCAGCATACTCGTTAATGCTTGGTTCATCGCCATTCCCTTGCTTGCGGTTTTTAGCTTCATCGCTGTAATTGATGGCACCCTCGCCGCCATACCAAGCTATTGCAGCATCCCTTGCTCCGTACTTGTCATAATATTGACCAAGTTTAAAGCGTGCTACAATTTCCTGATTTTCCGGTGTCATCTCGGCATCAGCACCAATTCCGGCTTCTTCTGCCCACGCAGGCCAGTTTTCAGGCATAATCTGATACTTTCCTGCCGCGCCAGTGCGTCCATTTACAGCATTATAATCTCCGCCGCTTTCCTGCCCGCTTATTGCGGCAATGAAGGCTTCCTTGCCATCTACGCCCTCAGCCTGCGCTGGCATTTCTTGAACTGGCGTTTCTTCTTTCGCACTACTTTCTTCTATTGCTTCGTCAACGGACTTTTCGCCAAAGTTATCGGCTGTTGCAAGCTCGCCATTTCGGTTTAAAATGCTGCCTGCTGCACGCGCACCACCGCCAATAACCATACCGCCAACTGCGCCGGCACCGGCAGCGTTCCAAGCATCATCACTCCATCCTGCCGGATTAAACACATTGGCAATAGTTTGCTTACCGCGCGCAAATTCATCGGCACTGGTCTGAGCGCCTTCTTCGTACATTTGCTGTGCAGCATTACCAAAAATACCTGCCAGTGTTTTAGTAAAGGCCTTTTTGCCGCCTGCTTCGGCAATTAGTCCACCTAAGCCCATAGATTCAAGCGAGTTGGTCATTGCCAAAAGCCCCATTTGCACACCAAAGTTCTTTCCTGCTGCGGCTTGGGCTTCGTCCGTACTTCCTCCTTCTTCCTTTACGGTTCGCGCCGTACTGCCCGCCTCAGAACCTGCCTCAAACGGCGTAGTAAGCATATTGCCTACCATTGCAACACCGGCTTTGCTGTTTAAAACTTTAGATAACCAAGGCAGACCCATTTGCGCGGCTTTAGCTGCGGCGGTAGATGCCAATGCACTTGCACCGCCAACGCCAGCAGCACTTAAAGCAGCACTTGCTGCCGCTGCCTCACCACCAAGTGCAGCCATAGAACCTACCTGACTGCCAACATCATAAGCTGCACCTTCCGGATTTGTCCAATAATCGCTGGCGAAAGGAAGCATCTCGGCAATAGTATATTCTTTCTTGCGAGCATTGCTCCGGGCAACATCATTCAGATAATCTCCTACATCTCCACCTACACCAATAAAGGTTTCCGCAAGGTCAGCCTGCCCGCCAAGCACACCAGCCGCTCCGGCTTTACCGCCTGCAAACGCAGCACTTAAAAAACCACGTTCTTCTTGCGGCGCTTCTGCCAGCGGCTGTTCATCGTTAAACCTGTTTGCCAAGTCCATTAAACTTGCGTTGTTATCTATTTTCTCTGTGTCAGGAGGATTAAGCTCCTCCTGCTGCATTTTTTCATATTCTTGATTGGCTAAATTCCACAACGAGTTATTACTCATGGCTTCACCTCATTATCTAAATCCGCCTGCCGTTCTGGATGAGTCATAAACACCAGTAGTAACTTCGCGCTTTTCGGTGTTATCACCATAAAAAGCATCCCAGTCAGCATCGGCAATCATTTTATCTGCCAAATCGCCATATTTTGCTTTTAACGCACGTTCAATAGCTGCCCTCGGCGGTTTGTTCGGGTTCATAAGAACATCGGTCAGTTCTTTCATGCCGGCATTGTAATTCGGGTTCGATTTTGCTGCCTCTGGGTCAAAACCAGCAATGCCATCAATCGTGTTGCTCGCCTGCTGATACTGGTCGTAATTCTCCCACTCTGTAATAGGCTTGCCGCTGTTCTGTACCCATTCATCGCCACGGCGCATAATATCTTTTGCTGCGCTAAGCTGTGTGGACGCACTCACTCCACCGGAACCAGAACCGGAACTGCTGCCCGGTTTGTAGCCACTGTACGCCATCCCGGCAATAACACTGTCATCAAGATTCGGGTACAATGCCTTTAACCCTCTATACCTATTGGAAAACTCCATGTTGTTTTTATAGGCAAGAATATCTTTAGTATTCTGAGCACGGATACCTGCCATTTCTTTGTTGTAGCTATGTTTTGTGGCGGCATCCTCGCGTTTGTTCGCTTCGTTGTACATATCACGGATTGTAGGCACGCCTGCTACCGCTACGCCTGCAAGGTCTGCATTATACCGCGCCATTCTCGGCACAAGCATCTGTGCGCCTTCATAATCTCCAGCAGCTACACGGTCTTGATAAGCCCTGTTGTAAAAATTAAACAGTTCGTCATTGACACTTTTTTCTTTAGCATCCAACACCGGGTCAAGTTGCCTCATAATCTCATCACGCTGTACGCTCGGTCTACCGTCAGCAATCAGTCTATCCATAATTTGCTGGCGTACCTGCATCTTATCAAATCCAGCCAAACTGTTTATCCTTTGCAGATTTTGTTCGGCTGCGGTCGCAATACTGCGTGCAGCCGTTGCATCTCCGTCCGGGTTAGGGCTACCGGAATACTTGTCAACAAAATACGCCAGTTTATTCTGTTTTAATTGTTCCTTCGTCGGTCCCTGCTGCCCAAGTCTTCGCTGCTCGCTATCATGGATGTTTTGTGCTGCTTGATTAGCTTCTTCCACAGAATTATATCTACCTAAATTCTGCCCTGTACGGCGATATAAACCAACTGCTTGTTCTATATCCAAATCTTCACCATTTGGCCCGATAGTTGGTATAAGAACCTCTTTACCATTGTCATTTATAGAAGCCGAACGAACAGTCGAAGCACTACCATCGTTGTTAATTTTAATAGGACGTTTTGTTAAGTCCATGTTTCCTGCGCTGTTCATAACAATGCCATTATTACCAAGAACAGCTCTTGTAGCTTCTTCTTTATAATCCCGTTCTGAATATGGATTGTTTCTATTCGTCAAAGCACCTGCACTAATAGCTGAATTATATAAGTCATCAGATGCAGGCTGCGATTTTTCTTTCAGCACAGAGTTATCAATTCCCTCAATAATTTCTTCGCCAGCTTTTATGCCTTTATCAATGCCGCGTTGATTATATTGATGATTCCACCCCTGTGCTAACGCATATCCTAATCCAAACCACGGGTCATTTTGGTTAATACGTGCCAGTTGGTTTAATGGTATTCTTGCGTAAGGGTCTTGTGTACGGTAATTAGGCATTCACTTCACCTCACCATTCGTCAGTTGCGCCTTTGGCTATAAAGCCATTTGCATAATACGCTTCGCCACTCGCCAGTTTAAGGTCATATACTTTGCGCTCGCCACTGTAAACAATGCCGCGTACTCTGCCAACGTTTTTAAGTTCTGTGCCTATGCGCAACATAGATACTTCTTTAAACTCGCCGTCAGCAGTCAAAAGCGGCTGCGTGAGCGTGGTGCTTACATAATTTTTCTTCCCTTTCGCGCCATCGCAAACAACTACATACACATCGCTGTATACCGGCACAAGCGCATCGTAAACCTCTGCTTCCTTGTCCCTGCCGTCCTCATTGTAAACCATAACTTTATCGCCCGGTTTAATATGGCGGATAAACCTGTCACCGTCTGGGGTTTTAACTTTGGTGTCCTCAGCAAAACAGAATAACGCACTGTTGCCAGCAAGGCCCGTTAAAATACCTCCGAACAATCCTCCGCTGCCACTTGTAGTTTGAGTGCTTGTAGTAGTACCCTTATTGCCAATAGCTGAAAGTGCGCTATTAGATGCTCCACCTAAGCCAAGCGACATGTTCCAAGCATTAATAGCCGGAGCCTGCGCTGCTTCCTGTGCAGCCGCAGAGTTGGCGATATTTTGTCCAGCCAAAGTTGCTTGTTGTCCGTATAAACCATTTAAAGTGCTGATATTGTTGAGATATTGCTGTGCCATTGTATCACTGATATTTTTAGAAATATCGTTCATAGCCTGATTGGTAACACTGCTGGATAAAACACCGCGGCTGGAAAGACTATCAAGCGCGCTACCCATAGTGTTTTTCACGCCTGTCGAAATAGCATCAGTCATATTCTGTACATAACCATCAGGCAGTTTGCCTTGCGTTAAATCAGACACTCCCTGTTGTGCTGCCGAAGTCTGCTGTTGCGCATCTTGCAAAAGCTGGTTGTAATCAACCTTGGTGTCGGCAAGGCTGTCAAAAAACATATTTGCGGCAGCATCATTTAACTTCTGGGCATTCGGCATAACATACTCAGCATAGTCTGCTGACAAACCCATCAGTTTACGTTCTTCCGCTGTTGGTTGGTAACTTTGTACGGTAGTATTGCTACCGCCGCCTTTTTTGTGGAGTTGGAGCATCAACTCAAACATTCTTTCAGCACCTCATCTTCCCTTAAAAATTCTTCAATGGTTGCTGCTGCTTTTCTCTGGCAATAATGCGTTACCCAGTATTCAGGCAAGCCATTTTCCTGTATATCCTTGTGGGTAATCATTACCGCTCTGCCGGTACTATCCTGACATAAAAAGCGGTATTGTCCATCCCTGCACTGTTCGTCAAGTATCTCCCACCCAAAACCTCTAATATAAGGTCTTATAGGTCTGGTGCAAATGCTGCAAACAGCATCCATTCCCATTGGCACTGCAAATGTTAATTCTGCATAGTCACGCCAGAATTTCCCATCGCCACAAACTTGATAAACAACCATCAAGCGTGTTTTTAAATCTGGCTTCATACTGGCAAAGCCACGCTCTGCCATATAAAAAAGGCGATAACCGTTCGGAATATCGAACTTATCGCCAGTTTTTTCTTCGTATATTTTAATCCATTCTTTTAAGCTATGTGCTTTTGGCATATTTTGTGCCACCTCACAACTCTGCCATATCAAGGTAAATATGGCCTAATTCAAATCGCGTATTGCTTTCTACTGTAATGTCAACTGCATCACAACTATGATTGCAACGTACTTTTCGCCTGCTGTTCGCAGGCATTGTTACACTAAGCCTGTTACCAATTTTAAAACTTACATCACCAGCTCGGTCACTGGTAAATTTTGTGTCGATTGCCTTAACAAGCATTTCATCGCTGCCAAGAACCTCTCGCGGTTTAATCAGGTAGTTTATTGGTTCGTCGCCATCCATAGTTGCTTCTTCTGTCCAACGATAAATTTTATTGCCTGCGGCTACAAAAAGGTCATCTTTGGTTTCTAAAATGTAATTCACATCTACACCAAAACGTAACACCGTCGCCGCACCTAAGCCGTAATTATAAGCTACAAAATAACGCTTATCAGCCGTTGGACGAATAAGCAGCATTTTATGCCGGCGTAAATTATACATTTCTGGCTCATACATATTATTGGTTATCAGCCTGTTAAATTTATCGCCAATATCATTAGCAGCAATGTTGCCATAGTCCTGTGTCGCCGATAATGTTTTCAATCCGCGCAGCGATAAAAATACAATCTGATTGCCAATATTTGTCGCAGCCATACCCGCTGTAAAGTCACCGGTAAGGTCAGTAAAATTTGCTACATTGTAAACAACCCATGTATCTACACTTTTGTCACCCATAAACTGATATGCCGTACCATTGGATTTAAAAATTATAATATCTGTTGCAAGCGGCACAACATCAGTAATATCGCCACTGTCATCACTACCAATATCCAACCATAAACTCATAGAAGGGTCATCGGTATCTTCTACCCATGCTTGGTCACTCGAAGCGTCTCCAACTGCGCTGTAAGTGATTCTATCGCTGCCGCTGCGTGTGACCATCAACCGCCCCCAACGGTAAAACAGGTTGTCACATACAGGTGCGTTTGTAATCATTTGCAGTTTAGTTTCCAACACACCATAATCATAGAACTGTAAATGCTCGCCGGATGCTACAAATAATTTATCTTTAAACTTACAGCACTTCGGCTTTTTAGAGCCTGTTACTTTATCCAAATAACTGCGACTTGTTTCTGCGTCCCCCAAAATAACTACATAACAATCGCGGTTATTCAAAAACACAAACACTTGGTTTGTGTCGATGTCATAAAACAATGCGTTGATATTATCATCAAACTGGCTTATCTGTGCAAGTCCGCCGCGACCGCACAAACGGTAGCTATCCTTTTCGTAAATAAAATTCTCGCATTCCTGCATTTCATTTTCAGCAATTTGGTCTGCCGGAACTGCTACATTAATTCCACCGGATAATGGAGCGAAAGCAACTTTCTGTACCTGATGTTTATTGCTTCGTAACAATCTATCACCTGCCCAACAAAACTTCCTTTCTGTTTTTGCCAGAAGGGATTTTATTTTTTATCATTAACTCCATAAATTAATTTGTTTTTGGAGTGTGAGAACATGAAAATTGAAAAATTACCCAACGGCTTTGGCAGCATCGTTCGCCTTTCCGGCAACCGCCGCAGACCTTTTGCCGCACGTATCAGCGAACACGGTAAATATAAGTATTTGGATTATTTCAAAACTTACGAAGATGCCTTAATATATCTTGTGCAATACAACAAACGTAAGGGTTTAAACAACTTTGCTGATGATTTAACGTTCGCTGACATTTACCGTTTAGAGCTTGATGAGCACGCAAGGTATATCAGCAAATCCACTTTAGACGGTTATCGCACAAGTTATAATCACTGTACAGTGCTACACAACAAACCGTTCCGAAATATAACTATTTTTGACCTACAACAAGTCATTAACAGCATTTCAGCTCGCGGGATAGGTCAAGCCACACAGAAAAAAGTTCGCCAGCTTTGGCACAATATGTATAAATACTGCATCAAGTATCGCTTTATTGAACTTACAGGCGACCTCAGCCAGTTTGTTGATATAGATAAACACAAAGCCAAATACAAGAAAACTCCTTTCAACATGCGCCAGCTTAACCGCGTCCGCGCCATTGCCGATGATAACACACATCCGCTGTCTGATTGGGCTAAAACGGTAGTTATGATGTGCTACTGCGGAACAAGGCCGGGCGAATTTCTCGCCATCCTCAAAGCAGATGTTAAAATTCGCAGTCGCTTCTTTTTAGTCCGTGACAGCAAAACATCTGCCGGTCGCAACCGTATGGTTCCAATATCTCGCAAAACCTTGCCGTATTTTGAATATTGGCTTACTAAGCCGGGAAAAACACTCATAACAATCGACGGAGAGTCAATTTACTATAAGCGTTATCTTGATAAATTCAAAAAAGTAATGCTAACATCGCGCTGCAAACATTTGCCGCACGAGTGCCGACATACCTGCGCAACATGGTTGGATGACCGCGGTGCAAACAAATTGACCATCAAACGTATTTTGGGACACGCTTCGCAGGATGTTACCGACGGAGTGTACACTCACAAAGATTTACGTCAGCTCAAAAAAGCAATCGACCTGTTGTGAAGTGTAACTAATTTGTAACCAATGCACTTTCTACAAAAGCCGCTAAGCCCAGTGTTTATGCGTTTTTTTGTGTAACTGTTCTGTAACCACTTTTCCTTTTATTCCAAAAACGTGCCAAAGCCTGCATTTATGCGGTTTCCGGCGGAAGATATGGTTTTAATTCTTCCACCGTCGGGCAGTTTATAATTTTTACTTTAACTTTCTCAAATCCGGCATAAGCCGCATACTGCTGCTGTTTAGCAATGTTTCCGGCTTCCATCATTTGATTTCGTGTTACCTGTAAAAACGACTTTTGCGTTAGGTCATTTATATTTGTATAAACCTTGTACATGGTAACGTCATCTTCCATAAGGGTCAGTGCAACTTGCCAGTTATTTTGGTCCACTTCGCCGGTATCAAAACCATAACCGCTGCCATCGTTAATCCAAGCGATAGCGTGCTTCAAGGCTTCATATTTTTGATACTGATAGTTGAGTGCTTGCTCTTTTAGTTCGTCCAGTGTTGGTGGCACATACTCGCGTTCTTCTTTGGCCGCAATAAAGGCAGCTACATTGGCAATATTTTCATCAAAAACGCTATTTGGGTAATTTAAAAAGTCATCTCCGATAACACAGTGTTTCTGCTGGTCGTCGTAGATGACTTTGGTAAGAGTAATTGTTTCATTGTCTTTTTGATAACTCAGGCTGCCGCCATCGGCGACAAAGTTTTCGCAAGTATCATTGTACTGCTTGTCTTCGTTAATAATTAACACTTGCGAATTTAAAACTTGAAAACACTTCATAAGTTCTCTCCTTTCAATTACTAAATCTGTCGATGAAATGCCAGCGCACGCTCATGATGCTAATGC
>ERZ779889.1634-NODE-1634-length-21374-cov-3.499695_pt1 | contig 21374 bp, 10 predicted proteins | sample MGYA00511030_ERZ779889 | MGnify/ENA primary metagenome ERZ779889 (study PRJEB29588, sample SAMEA2160616) | human gut metagenome | biome: human gut; feature: human-associated habitat; material: faeces | place: Denmark | collected 2008/2010 ...
GGTGTGGCTCGGAGAACGAGACTAGTTCTTGCGGGTCGCCCAGTTGGTCGGGATAAATCACCATGAGGCTGTTGTTGGCAAAGTAACGGGAAATCTGCAACGGCAGTTTTTCGAATGACGGCTGGTAGGAGATGGAACCTTTTCGTGCCGACACGACGACGAAGAGATGGTCGTAGTTCACTTGGCCGGTGAGCAGCAGCAAGTCTTCCCAATCTTCCAATTCCGTAAATTCCGTGTTTGTTCCCGGTTCTGTCCGTTCGATTACCCGTTTAAGGTATTTCAGCGTTTGTCCCGTGGCAAAGAAGTGTATCCGGCAGCCCAACACCCGGCCGAGACGGCAAAGTTGGCCCACCCATTTAGGGAATCCCACTTCGTACTCTGCCTGTTGTGGTACGGCCACCACGATGCGCCGCAACGTGTTGGCTGGCATGAGCAGTTTGGTAATCATTACTTGCCGGTGGGTCCCCTTGAGCAAACTCTCGGTCAGGTTGCCGAAATAGGAGTCCATGATGTTCGTTTTTCGGTGCAGGCCGATGACCAGGTCGGTGATGTCGTGTTCTTTGGCTGTGTGGATAATGCCTTGGGCGATGTTCAAGTCGTAGCGCAACACGGTGTCTAGCTTCACGCCCGAGGCGGCAGCAATCATGGATGTTTGTTCCAGGTTGCGCTTTGCCTTTTGCTCTTTCTTCTCCGATGCGTTGCTGTCGTTGATGACACTGAGTGCCACCAGTCCTTTGCTATACTTGGGATGCTTTATCATGAGCGCGATGTCCATGAGGCTTGAAATTGTGTCTGGGTTGGCGATGGAGATGAGGATGCGTTCGTCACGTTTGGGCTTTTCGTCCACGTCTTTTTCCTTGTGTTCCTCGGCCACCATGTGGCGGGCAGCATTTTCTGTGATGAAGGAACTGACAATGCAGGTGACCAGTATCAGCAGGATGGTGCCATTGAGCACGTCTTCGTTGAGCAGTCGTTCGCCATTAGGCAAGATTATTTCGTAGCCCACAAGTACTGCTGCCAGCGTGGCTGCTGCCTGCGCGTTGCTGAGGCCGAACATGAGGCGCCGCTCCACGGGCCGCATGCGGAACAATTTTTGTGTGCACCAGGAGGCTATCCATTTGCCTATCAAGGCAACGGCAATCATCACGGAAGCCACTTTGAGGGAGTTTATGTGCCCGAAAAGCACGTGCACGTTGATAAGCATGCCGACCCCGATGAGGAAGTAAGGGATGAACAGCGCGTTGCCCACAAACTCCAGGTGGTTCATCAATGGCGAGACGTGTGGAATGAGCCGGTTGAGCACCAAACCAACGAGGAAAGCACCCAGGATGCCTTCCATGCCGATAAATTCCATCAGGCCCGCTCCCAGGAAGACCATAGACAAGACAAAGATGTATTGCAACACCGGTTCGCTGTAACGGCGGAAAAACCAGCGGCCTATGCGGGGAAATGTGTAAGTGATGGCTGCGCCCGTTATAAGGAATTTCAACACGAGCCATAGCCAGAACATGTTGGACGTGCCTTCCTTGAACGTGCCTGCAATGACGGCCAGCACGAGCAGTGTCAGGGTGTCGGTGATGGCTGTGCCGCCCACGGCAATGCCTACGGCCCGTTGTTTGGACAAGCCGTAGCGGATGGCGATGGGATAGGTTATCAAGGTGTGGCTGGCATACATGCTGGCCAGGAGTATAGACGTCAGGAGTCCATAGTGCAGGATGTGCATGTTGGTCCAGATGCCGATGCCCAGCGGGAAGACGAAAGCCAGCAAGCCCAGGACGGTCGCCTTGGCACGGATGCTTTTGAAATCTTCCATGTTCATTTCCAGTCCTGCCAGGAACATGATGTAGTAAAGCCCCACTTTGCCGAAGAGTTCAAAACTGCTGTCGCGCACGAGGATGTTGAAGCCATGTTCGCCGATGACCACGCCGGCCAGAATCATGCCTATGATGTGAGGAATGTGAAGGCGTTCCAGGATGATGGGGGCAAACAGTATGATGGCCAGCACCAGGAAAAATATCCAGGTGGGGTCTGTGATGGGGAAACAATCTAGGCTTACGATGGGCTGCATATGTCAGGCTCTATGATTTCTTCCGCAAAATAAGTAAAAAGATTCCAATTTATACCTCCTTATCTGCCAAAATGTTATACTTTTGCAAACTATTAAATCAGTAATAACAGAAAACGAACTTATTCACTAACTAACACGAAACAGAAAAGATGAAAGTAGCTATTGTTGGCGCGAGCGGAGCGGTAGGTCAAGAGTTCCTTCGCGTACTCGAAGAGAGAAATTTTCCAATCGATGAATTGGTATTGTTTGGTTCTCCACGCAGTGCAGGCACTAAATATGCCTTCCGCGGTAAAGAGTATGAAGTAAAACTTCTTCAACACAACGATGACTTTAAAGGTGTAGACATTGCTTTCACCTCGGCAGGAGCCGGCACATCCAAGGAATACGCAGAGACCATCACCAAGTATGGAGCGGTGATGATCGACAATTCGAGCGCGTTCCGCATGGACGACGATGTGCCCTTGGTCGTGCCTGAAGTGAATGCTGAAGACGCGTTGAAACGTCCGCGCGGCATTATCGCCAACCCGAATTGCACGACCATACAGATGGTTGTCGCCTTGAAAGCCATCGAAAAGCTTTCACACATAAAACGCGTGCATGTGGCCACTTACCAGGCCGCTAGCGGGGCCGGTGCTGCCGCGATGGCCGAATTGCACGAACAATACCGCCAAATCTTGGCCGGCGAACCCGTGACTGTGGAAAAATTTGCCTACCAGTTGGCCTACAACGTGATTCCTCAAATCGACGTGTTCATGGACAATGGTTACACGAAGGAAGAGATGAAGATGTTCAACGAGACACGCAAAATTATGCATTCCGACGTAAAAACCAGTGCCACCTGTGTGCGTGTGCCCGCTCTCCGTTCTCACTCTGAAAGCATCTGGATTGAGACCGAGCGTCCCATCTCAGTGGAGGAAGCCCGCCAGGCATTTGCCGAAGGCGAAGGTCTTGTCTTGATGGACGAACCGGAAAATAAGGTATACCCCATGCCGCTTTTCCTGGCCGGCAAAGACCCTGTCTACGTGGGTCGTATCCGCAAAGACCTGACCGATGAAAACGGGCTGACATTCTGGATTGTGGGCGACCAAATCAAGAAGGGGGCCGCACTGAATGCCGTGCAGATTGCCGAATATCTGATTAAGGTTGGCGATTTGAAATAATCCCTTCCGGCAAACGACATGTCCCGAAACATAGATGCGGGCGCAAACAGACCTTAGTTGAAAGAATGGTCGTGTTTGCGCCCGCATGTCGTTTGCTTGTTCGGGTTCGTCCTGCTCTCGGGCAGGTCAGGCTTGCAGCTTTCCTTTCTTGGCTTCTTTTGTCTTAAGGATAAATTCATCCAGAATCTGCAATCCCTTCTCTGTTGCGATGCCTCTCATAAAAGTGAAGAGGATGGCACGGTAGATTTCCTCAATGGGGTAGAGCTTATAGAAGTCGGCCTCCATGCAGTTGTCGGCCGTGAGATTCAGCAGGCGGATAAACAGCTCCATGTTCACTTCGGGACGGAAGATGCCCTGTTCGATGCCTTTATTGAAATAAGCCACCACATTGTCAACATCTTCTTTGCGGTTTTGGCGTATGAGCGCCATCACGCTGGGATATTTCTTCAAATCTTCGAAAAACGCCGGATTGATATGCGGCAGCTGCTCGATGGTGTATTGGTAGTGATGCAACACGACCTCCAGCACGTTGGATTTGGACAGGTCGAGCTTTTGCATGTGTTCGTCTTGCATCAACTGTTTGCGTTTGATGCACTTCAGCAACAACGTTTCCTTGTCGTCGAAAATCTCATAAAGCGTCCGCTTGGAGATGGACAACGCCTTGGCGATGTCGTCCATTCTCACTTGCTTGATTCCTTGCTCGTAGAACATATTCATTGTCACTTCAAGGATTTTGTCGTGTAAGTCAGGTCGTGGGATATGCCCTTTCACATACTTATTAGCCATAGTCTTCTTTTTATTAACAAATATGAAAGAAAACCTTGGTCTTATAAAGAGTTTTCCAAGAAAAGAACCTTTTTTTATAAATTATTTATGTTTGTATAGTTTTGTTTTGAAAAAAACGAACAGGTTGCGATATGGGTGCTGTGTGGAATGGGCTACAGTGGTTGAGGTTGTTTAAATCTCCTTTTTGACTTCCTTAAAGGTGGTCGGTTACTGTGCCGGCCACTCTTGCCGCCGGTGGAGTTCACCCTTGGATGCTGCATAGGAAAGTGACCAGAAACGGCACGCTGAAATCGACCACAAAGCCGTGGTAGATAGACACCACGGCCAGCTCCTGTCCGCTAGCCCGGGTGATGATGGGCAGGGTTGTGTCGGCCGTCGTGGCCCCTCCTGCGGCGATGGGTGCCAGTTTGCCGAACCAACGCACCAGCAGCGGGGCGCAAAGCAGGGTGACGATTTCGCGGATGATGTTTGACAGCAAGGCCACGGTGCCCAATTCAGGTCCTTTGCTTCCGGTGATGAGGATGCTCGACAGCGAGTAATAGCCGAAGCCCGCTCCCACGGCCATGCCTTCGGTTGCCGTATGTGGTGTGAGCAGGGAGGCTGCTGCGCTGCCAGCCAGTGTGCCTGCGATGGTGCAGAGCGGTAGGAGTGCCAGTCCCGGGTTCAAGCTTCGGAAACGGGAGACGGTCGAAGGGTCGTGACCCACGCTGAACCCCACACAGCACATCAATGCGCAAAGGGCCGCAAAACTGATGTCTGCCAAGGGGAAAGTGGCAGGAAGACCGAAAAAGCGTCCGGCCGCGATGCCCAGCAGGAAGAAACCGACGATGATCAGACTGCCTTTCATGAGCCTCCTCCTTTCTGTCTGTGGCGTGTGACCACTCTCCATAGTGCCCATGCTGCCAGCACGCTGCCCAATGTGCCTCCCAGCGAAAGGACAAGAGCCTCTCCGCCCAACTGTGGCAGGGCGGAGAGAAGTCGGCTGTTGCTTCCCACTTCCCAGCCCAGCAGGAAGAGCAAAGCCCATATAAGCACGGTGACGGCTGCCGGCACACCTCGCACGGCGTGTCGGCGCAACAAGTATCCGGCTGCGATGCCGGCCAGCATAAATCCGATGACGGTGAACATAAGCGTTTGTTTTTGAGAGGCGCAAAAATACATTTTTTTTCGTAAGTTTGCATTGTTATCGTTTGCAACGGGGATATGAAACCTCTTACCATATTACATAAGGTGATAACAGCGCTTTTCCTTTTTTTATGCTTTTTCCGTGTGGAAGGCATGCTGGCGCAACCGCTTTGCGACATCCGTCACTATTCGTTCAGCGATGGGCTTTCGCAAAGCGTCGTGCAGCGTATGGTCCAGTCGTCCGACGGATTGCTGTGGTTTTGTACATGGGATGGATTGAACTGCTACGATGGCATCACGTTTACATCTTATAATATGACTTCTCCTGGAGGTAAGTTGTTGAGTACGAATCGTATTATTAATATACAGCTTGGGAAGGATGAAGATATCTGGTGCCAGACCTACGATGCGCGACTCTTTCTATTCAACCGGAAAACACAGGCATTTATTGACGTACTAGCTCCTATTGAGGCTGTTTTCCAGAAAACATTGGCCGTGGAAGCCTATTATGTCTTGTCTAAAGGTGTGGTGTGGCTTACGACTCGCGATGGGCTTGTGTTCCGCGTCGACGAACATTTGTTCAAAACTGAAGGGAGCGGCATAGAACAGTATGGAACTGAATTTCGTCCGCTTAAAAGTAATCGTATATACCGCATTTATGAAGACCCAGAGGGCGATGAGTGGGTCCTTACCCATAAGGGAGTGAATGTGGTCGGGCAGAAACGTGTGAATGAAGGTAGTCCGGTGTTTCGTTATGTCCAAAAGTGTGGCGGGCAGCTCTTTTTTGTTTCGGTAGACAACTGTTTGTATGCTTACCGCCAGAAACAGGGTGATTTTGAAAAACTTAACGTGACAGGTTATACCGGAGTGATTCATACGATGGAGTGTTTGGGGAGTGACACATTGGTGTTGCGCACAAATCACTCATTGACCTTTTACGCTTGTAGGAAACGCACGGCAAGCACGTTTCGCACGATAGATATCGGAAAAGAAAATGCCGAGATAACACAAGCGCACATAGATGCGGGACATTGTTACTGGCTCATGTTAGGTAAGGACGAGATGGTTCGCTTGAATCCTTTCACGCTCAATGCCAGTCTTTACCGTCTGCCGAACCCTGGCCCGGCTGGCAATGTGAGTCTGCGGAGCAATAATCTGGTTTTTACTGATCGTAATGGCATGTTATGGGCCATTGCTGACCACGGGGCATTGTGTTACTATGATAGCGTGTCAGACCGTTTTTTACCTTATTTGCATGATGCTGACGACCCTTCTTCGCTTTATGTCCCGATATTTGTGGACAGTTTCGTTGACATGCAGGGCAACCTGTGGTTGGCTTTGAATATGGGGCTGGAGAGGATTTCTTTTCAGCCACATTTTTTCACATTTCATGCAATGGAAAGCAATATGGATGTCCGCGCCTTTCTTGCCGACAGCGACGGACGTTTGTGGGCTGGCTCGCAGAGTGGAATCGTTCGTGTCCGTCAGCCGGAAAGTGGCCGGATGCTTTATCTGTCTCCGCAAGGTATGCTCGTGCCGCAGAAATGTTCGTTCACACATAGGGTCTATGCCATGTTGCAATCGCGTGATGGCAACATTTGGTTGGGAACGCGGGAACATGGACTCTATTGCTTGTCCCCCGTAGATGCCCGGCGTTTTACCATCCATCACTACAAAGCAGACAATACTGATCCTTATAGCCTTAGTTCGAATAGTATTTTTGCCCTTCATGAAGACAGTCGGGGACATCTATGGGTTGGAACCTTTGGCGGCGGACTGAATTTGGTGGAGCGTGGTGTGGACGGAAGTGTACGTTTTATTCATGGAGGAAACGATTTGAAGAATTATCCTAAAGACGCTGTCAGCCGTGTTCGTTGTCTGGCAGAGACGCCGGATGGGACTTTGCTGGTGGGGACAACTGGCGGATTGTTAGTTTGTCGCACGTCGTTTTCCAGCCCGACAGATCTTGTGTTTTATCATCACAAACATGTCACGGGTGATGAAACGTCGCTCAACGGAAATGATATTATGAGTGTCTTTGTACCCCGTGATGAGTCAGGTACGGTTTACTGCCTGAATTTCAGTGGCGGGCTTAACATTGTTTCGCCTGATTCCTTGTTTCAGCCACGAACTGTTTTCCGTCATTACACGACGCATGACGGGCTTGTTTCCAATTTGGTAAATTCTATGGTAGATGATGGAAGAGGTCATTATTGGGTAGCTACGGAGAACGGACTTTCTTGTCTTGAAGTGTCGAGCGAGCAGAGTGTGAACTATCCAAGCGATCGTTTCCATGCTGGGTTGCGCTTTGCTGAGACTGTCCCGCTAGCTGTGGGCGACACGTTGTTCTTTGGAACCAATCAAGGTGTGTTGGAGTTGGATCTTTCAGCATTGCCTCTCAACACGTATGTCCCGCCGCTGTTGTTCACCGAAATGCGTTTGCAGGGACAAGCGCTTGCCGATGACGTGAATCATATGGACGTGCTTACTCTTTCTCCTCGTCAGCGCAACATATCTTTTCGTTTTGTAGCTGTGGATTTCGTCAGTTCCTCCACCATCCAGTATGCTTACAGGCTTCGCGGATTAGAAAAAGATTGGAACTATGTGGGTAACACGCGTTCTGCCAGTTATATGAATTTACCCGTAGGTGAGTATACATTAGAAGTGCGTTCTACCAACAGAGATGGTGTGTGGATGGACAATGTGCGCAGCTTGCGTCTGGTCGTAGAGCCGAAATTTTCTGAGACAATGTGGGCTTGGATGCTCTATGGTGTGTTGTTTCTTCTTCTTGTCGGTACGGTCGGCTATGTGTTGTTCTACATCTATCGCTTGCGTCATCGCATCGACACAGAACAGCAACTGGCTGATATCAAGTTGCGCTTTTTTACCGATATTTCCCATGAATTAAGAACTCCACTCACACTCATATCCGGTCCTGTGGAGGAAGTGCTCGAGAGCAGTTCTCTTTCGGATAAAGACCGTGAGACCTTGTCGCTCGTGCGTGTCAACGTCCAACGGATGTTGCGGATGATGAATCAAATCCTGGACTTTCGCAAATTCCAGAGCCGCAAAATGAAACTGCTGGTGGAAGAGGCCGACCTCGTCGCGTTGCTACGGCAGGTGATGGCACACTTTCAGTCGGTGGCGAATGAAAAACGCATGAATTTCACTCTCACGACACCCGTGGAGGCACTGCCAATGTGGTTGGATGTGGACAAGGTGGAGAAAATCTTCTTCAACTTGCTGTCTAATGCTTTTAAGTATACGTCTGCCGAGCGGACCGTGTCCATTAAAGTTGAGATGGGCGATACAGAGGTGAGGGTTTCGGTGACTGATAACGGCGTGGGCATTGACGAGCGTCACCGCAAGATGCTTTTCCAGCGCTTTGAGTCGTTTGCACACAGTGACATGATGAATCCCTCTTCAGGCATCGGCCTGTCGCTGGTGAAAGAGATGATAGACTTGCACCACGGGCGTATTGACGTGGAAAGTCACCCGGGCAAGGGAAGTTGTTTCATGGTATCCCTTCCGCTGGGTCGCATGGTTTATGAACGTGACGGGCACGCCGAGTTTATCCTTAACGACACGACGGTTGCGCCCTCGTCTGTTCAGCCGGTAGTAGCCCCCAGTCCAGACAGCGAACGTCCTACTGTCCTTGTGGTAGAGGACAACGACGAACTGCGCCTTTTTCTGCACAATATCCTCGCCTCAACCTACCATGTGCTGGAAGCTCCGGATGGCCGACAAGGTTTGGAATTGGCCGGGGAACATGTGCCAGACATAATCATTACGGATGTGATGATGCCTGTGATGGACGGCTTGGAGATGGTGAAGCGTGTGAAGGCCGACCGTCTTATCTGTCATATCCCCATTGTGGTACTTTCAGCTAAATCGTCGTTGGACGATCGTATAGAGGGGTTGGAACATGGCATTGACGACTACCTGCCCAAGCCGTTCAGCTCCGCTTACCTCAAGACGCGCATTGCTTCTCTTTTGCGTCAGCGGCGCGAGCTGCAAGAGCTTTACATGGCACGGTTGCAAACTTCTCTTTCCTGTCAGCCAACTTCTGGTAGCAGCGAGCCGGAAGAACCACGTCTAGAGCCTTACGACGACTACTTCATGAAGCAGGTGATGGAATTCACTGAACAAAACATGGCCAATGCGGATTTTGAAATAGAGCAACTGGCCGAACACCTTAACATGTGCCGCACCGTGTTTTATCGAAAATTGAAGTCCATCACCGGGCTGACCCCTGTGGCCTTTGTCGGTGAAGTGCGCCTCAAACGAGCCATTCAGCTCATGAAGCGTGAAGACCTTTCTGTCTCCCAAGTGGCCTACATGACGGGATTCAAGTCGCCTAAATATTTCAGTACGGTCTTTAAGAAGTCAGTAGGCTGTACGCCCAGCGAATTTCGTGAAAAGAAGGCGAAGGAGACCGGTCAATAGTTTGTAACCACACAAAACACATCTCGTTGGTTCGTTTTTTGACATAAAAGGTTCACATTTTGGTATATTTCTTTTGGACTATTTTAGGAGTAGGGTAGTCCTTTTATATTTGCCAGCGGTTAACAAAAGTATTCTCTAGTATATCGTTGGCATGAAAAACATTTCCATCTTTTCTGTTTGCTTCCTTTTCCTGACAATCTTGTCCGGTATGCCTGTCTTGGTGTGGGGTATGTCTGTGCCCAACACTCTTCCCGCTTTTCCTGGAGCAGAAGGTTTCGGACGCTATGCGACCGGCGGGCGCGGAGGTCGGGTCTATCACGTTACTACGCTTGTCGATGGCAAACAGCCTGGGACACTTCGCTATGCCATCAATCAGAAAGGCGCACGTACCGTGGTGTTTGATGTGGCGGGCACTATCTTTCTTGACAGCCCGTTGCGTATTTACAACGACAGCCTGACTATTGCAGGTCAGACTGCTCCGGGACAAGGCATTTGCATTGCCCGCCACCCGGTGAGTGTGGCGGCGAACAACGTTGTTCTGCGTTACGTGCGCTTCCGTGTAGGTAATGAGTGTGGTGGTGAACCCGACGGATTGGGCGGATATGACCATCGGGACATCATTGTGGACCACTGCACCATCAGTTGGTCGGTCGATGAGGCTTGTTCCATCTACGGCAACACCGATGCCACAGTACAGTGGTGTCTCATCAGTGAAAGTTTGCGTACGGCAGGGCATAAAAAAGGTCGCCACGGTTATGGTGCTATCGTGGGAGGACGGCGCATGTCGTTCCATCATAATTTGTTGGCCCACCATGAAAGTCGTGTACCTCGTCTGGGGGCACGTCCCAGTACACAAGCAGAAGAATTAGTCGATATGCGTTGCAACGTGTTCTATAACTGGGCTGGCAACGGTTGTTACGGAGGTGAGGGAATGTGTGTGAACATTGTTAACAATTACTACAAGCCTGGTCCTGCTACTCCGACAAACAAATCTATTGCTCACCGAATCTTTGCGCCTAGTGTCCGCACCACCAGATATTGTCGTGACAAGGACGGACATCCCAACGTATGGGCACCCATGGAACATGTGTGGGGCAAATACTACGTGGCCGGAAATGTTGTCGAGGGCGACCCTGAAACCACGGCCGACAACTGGACGCATGGCATTTACGAGCAAGTGAATGCTGTCGCCAATGACGGGCTGTGGAATGAGGCTGTTTGTGATTCCATACGTTTACATTCGCCCTTGCCGTGCGGTGAGGTGACGACCCATACTGCCCAGGAAGCTTTCCGGCAGGTGCTGGCTGATGCCGGATGTTCTAAGAAACGCGATGCCATCGACAGCCGCATCGTGGAAGAAGTGCGTACAGGAACAGCCACTTACGTCGGTTCGATTACTTCCGATGCTTCCCGCCGTCGCGGGCTTATAGATCTTCCTGCCGATGTGGGTGGCTATCCTTTCCTGACAGCTACTGCCGAAGAAATTTCGGCCTTGCGCGATTCGGATGGGGATGGCATGCCTGATGTTTGGGAACAGGTGCATGGGCTCGACCCAGCCAATGCTGCCGACGGCAACGCTTTCACTCTGAGCCGTGCGGGCTACACTAACCTGGAAGTTTATCTGGACGAAGCCACCCGGCTACATAGAGCCTCTTCATGCATTTGAACAATTCATGGAAATAGGTATTAGGATAGCCTTTCTGCGCCCGGACACAATGAGAATGTGTCTGAGCTGCGCAGGAGGTAGTCGTGGGCGGATTGAGATATTTATTAAATCTAAATAGACAACAGTTATCATGAAAAAGACCTTTATGAAAGTAGGTATCTACAGCGTGGCCTTGGCGGCCTTGTTGGCATGGATGCCCGTGGATGTTGCGGCCCAAGCACAACAGCAGCAGTCCTACACTATTACAGGTAAGGTGCTCGATGAGCAGGGAGAGCCTGTCATCGGTGCCACGGTCAAGCTGAAAGGAGACCAGAAAATAGGGGTGGTGACCGATTTGGACGGCAATTTTACACTCCATATTGACGAGCGGAAAGCTCGCCTGGTAGTTTCTTACCTTAGTATGGAAACGATGGAGGTATCGGCCACCAGTGGCAAAGATGTGGTAGTGACGTTGCGCGAAAGTTCACAAGATCTTGACGAAGTGGTGGTCATCGGTTATGGTACGTCGCGTCGCGGCGACTTGACGGGTGCTATCTCTTCTGTAGGTGAGAAGGTGTTGCGCGACATCCCGCTGACTTCGGCAGCTCAGGCCATTACAGGTAAATTGGCTGGTGTACTTGTTACGACGACCGATGGCTCGCCCGATGCAGATGTGCAGATCTTGGTGCGTGGCGGCGGCAGTATTACACAAGACAATTCCCCGCTCTACATCGTCGATGGTTTCCAAGTAGACAATATTAACGACATTCCCGTGAATGACATTCAAAGTATCGATGTGCTTAAGGATGCTTCTTCCACGGCTATTTACGGAGCCAAGGGTGCGAATGGCGTTATTCTGGTCACAACCAAAAGCGGTAAAGTGGGCCGTACGGAGGTCACCTTTAATTCACACATTGGTTTTAATAAAGTGTATAACATGACCGATGTGCTTTCTCCCTATGAATACTATCTTTTCCAACGCGAAGTAGACCCTGCGGAAAACGCCGGCCTCTTTTCTATGTACGGTCGCTGGGAAGACCGTGACATCTATCTTTCTGTTCCTGGTAACGACTGGCAGGACATCATGTATGGAGACACAGGTATCAAGCAGAGCTATAACATCGGCGTACAGGGCGGTTCGGAAGATATGCGTTTTAGCATCAGTTACACCCGCGATGACGAGGATTATGTGATGGTCAATTCCGATTATTTGCGCGATAATCTCCAAGTACGTCTTAATAAGAAGTTGGGCAAGAAATTGGAGTTGGAGCTCACAGGTCGCCTCACTAAGACTACCATTATGGGTGCGGGTACCAACGGTGGTAAACTGAAGGATGCCGTCCGTTTCTCGCCCATAGAAAGTATGCAGGCTATGGACGAAGGCGATTTGGGAGCCGATGCAGACAAGACAGACGAAGCGCAACTTTCCTCACTGAACGACCCTTATTACAATACTGTCAACGAATATAAAAAGCAGAACAAGTTTCGGCAGACCTATAATCTGGGGCTGAAATGGAACATTGTTAAAGGACTGGATTACCAGTTCCGCGGGAGTTATGACTTCGACTACAACTACACGGACAACATCTGGCTCAACAAGACAGGCGAGTCCAGCTCCAACGGTGGCCAGCCTGTGGCTAAGCGTACGGATGATAAGGGGCAGAGCTGGAGTATTCAAAACACGCTGACCTATCGTTTCCGTAAAGACAAGCACGACTTTAACGCAATGGTGGGCCAGGAAATGGTGAGCCGGCAAACAAACGAGATGGAGGTGATGTCAAAGTATTACCCCATCGATTTCACGGCCGACCAGGTACTCGCCATGTGGAACTACGGCACACCACAGCCCACCTACACCACCATCGGTGAACCTTCACGCACGGCTTCCTACTTCGGGCGTGCGAACTATACGTACAACGACCGCTACACCATCTCCTTCACGGCCCGTGCCGATGGCACCAACGTGTTGGCTCCCGACCAGCGTTGGGGTTTCTTCCCCGGCGTGGCTGCCGCTTGGCGCATTTCCGACGAGGAATTCATGGAATCTACACGAGGTTGGCTTGACAACTTGAAATTGCGTGTGAGCTATGGTTCTGTGGGTAATGCCCGTGTAAGCTCCTATTGGCGGCAAGACTACTCCATTGAGACTTCAGCTAATAAGCAATATTACTTGAATGAGACGGTGCAGACGGGTATGAAGCCCGGTAACACCCTGCGTAATGAAAACCTGACGTGGGAGACGAAGCTCTCGTCGAACATCGGTGTGGATGCAACGTTTTTCGGCGGACGTCTGAGCGCCACGCTGGAACTCTATAAAGACGTGACCAAAGATTTGATTCTGCGCATGGACTTGCCTTCTTATTCAGGCTATCAATACCAATACCAGAATCTGGGCCGCACAAGTAATAAAGGTTTGGAACTGACTCTCAACGGGACATTGGTCAACACTAAGGACTTTTACCTTTCGGCTAACTTCAACATATCGTTTAACAAAAATATAGTGGAAAAGCTCGACGGCACGGCTACTTCGATGATTGCCCAATCTGGCTGGGCACCTGACGTCGGACGTGACGATTACCGTGTGTTCGTGGGTGAATCCATCGGGCAAATATATGGTTTTGAAGTCGAGGGATTTTACACCTTTGACGATTTCACCTTCGACCATGCCACGAACAAATGGGTGCTCAACGAAGGCGTGGCAAGTGACTTTGATTTGATGGCTGGTCCGGACAACTTTGGTCCTGGTTATATAAAACTTAAAGACCAAAATGGGGATGGTGTGATTGATGCCGACAATGACCGCGTGCTGTTGGGATGTACACAGCCCAAACATTATGGAGGTTTCGGTCTGAACGCGCAATGGCGCGGATTCGACATGGCTGCCATGTTCAACTGGTCATATGGTGGAAAAGTCTACAACGCAATGAAAATATTGGCTTCCACCTATACCAATCGGCGCTACAACAATATTTCCACAGAGATGAGCCTTGACAAGCGTTGGACGATTATCGACCCTGAGACCGGAGCCAACGTGATGTATGGCGATTTGGCAAATCCAGAGCGTTTTCGGGAAATCAACCAAAATGCTTCTATCTGGTCGCCTTTGATGGGCCGTACGGTGGTGACTGACTGGGCTGTGGAAGATAACTCATTCCTTCGTTTCAGCAACCTGACTGTTGGCTACACACTTCCCGTCACGCTGACACAGAAGTTCGGCGTACGCAACCTGCGTATCTATGCCACGGCTTCCAATCTTTTCTGCTGGACGAAGTATTCCGGCCAAGACCCGGAGGTGAGCACGCAGCGCAGCACACCCATGACGCCCAACGTAGACTATTCTGCCTACCCGAAGGCGCACAACTATGTATTTGGTATAAACGTAACGTTTTAAAGGAAAACAAAATAAAAAGATAACGAAACATGATAAAGCATATCTTTATGGTTGCGCTCTCAGCAATCCTACTCCTAAGCTCCTGCATGGATAGTTTCCTGGATACGGAAAGCCCTTCGAAGGCCAGCAGTGAGAATGTTTTTGATACTCCGGTCATGACGGAGGCCGCTCTAATGGGCGTGTATTCTTCTATGACTGCTTCTATGATGTACGGACAGAAACTGTGTGTCAACTGGCAGGGAGTGAGCGATGTCGAAGTAGGCTCCAATGCTTTTAATTTGGATGACTATAACCAGACAAACGGTGATACGGGTGGCATGAACTTCTACGACGACCCTTATAACACGACGACCACATGGAACGACATCTGGACTTTCACCGAACAAGCCACGATGGCTGTAGATGGTATCCGCAAGTCTCCGGCAATGGAAACGGAAGACCGGGAAACCATGTTGGCCTATTTAGGCGAAGCTTTGACTTTGCGTGCGTTAGGTTATTTTGAGTTGGTGCGCTGGTGGGGCGACGTGCCTTTTAAGGAAAACGCGGCCAATAGCGACTTGTCTAATGTCTACATCGGGAAGAGCGACAGAGATACCATTTACAGTCACATTATCGCCGACTTGAAGGAGGCTGTCGCCTATTTGCCTTGGCAAGGCGAAGGCACTTATAACGCAGAGCGTGTCACCAAGGGATTTGCTTACGGTCTTTTGGCTAGAATCGCTCTCTTTGCCGGCGGATGGTCGGTGCGCGATGGCAATACATTCCCTGACCTGCAACTGGAGCATCATCCTACTATCCCGGAAATGAATGGTTACTTTGTCGGGCGTCCTAAGAACTATCAGGACTATTACCAAATAGCTCTCGATGCTTGTGTTGACTTGCTTGCTGATCCGGAAAATCCGCATCAGCTCGACCCTGACTTTGAAGAAGTCTGGGAAAAGGTAAACCATTTGGAACTGAATCCTTACAATGAAAATCTCTTCGAAGTGGCTTTTGGCGAAGGACAGAGCGGCGACGTGGGTGCCACAATGGGCTACACTTTGGGCAATGGCGTAATTAATGCCAGTCGTGGCTTAGGCGGAGCAGGGTATGCTTCGACCACTCTCTACTACTTCTATTCGTTCGACCCTGAAGACAAACGTCGCGATGTGACTTGTGTTTTCCCGAGTTATGAGATGGTTGACGGTGTGGCCAAGGAAACCATACGTTTGAACCCGCTGGGCGTGTCGTGTGGCAAGTGGCGCTGGTACTGGATGACCGACGAATATCTCCAACGCCTGGAAGTGGCCACTTCGCGTATCTCGACCGGAATTAACTGGATTCTAATGCGATATTCTGATATTTACTTGATGTTTGCTGAAGCGCAAAACGAACTCCATGGCCCCACGGAAGTAGAGGCTCGTACAGGATTGTCGGCTGCTGCGGCCCTTGAGGTAGTACGTGCCCGCGCTTTCGGTGCAGGCTCGGCCAAGGTGAAGGACTACGACGGAAGCAGCAAGGAAGCCTTCTTCAACGCCATTGTCAATGAGCGTGCATGGGAATTCGGCTGTGAGTGCATCCGCAAGCAAGACCTGATTCGCTGGGGATTGATTGTCGATAAAGTGGAGGCCATGAAAGAGGCCCTGTGTCTGATGTACGACTGGACGTTCCCCATCAAGGTGTTTGATAAAGAACTAACTCAAAATGATATACCCCGCCGCGTCTACTATAAGTATGAAGCTGACCGCTCGGACTACATTGACCTTTCTTCGCTCAACCTGAACCAGGACTTGGGCATTTACGACCCGAATGAAAGCAAGGGTGAATATTATGTCAACTGGGTGTCCATGCAAGTGGGCATTGACCAGAACGGGCGTCGTCCGGACGAGGTGAACAAAAATTACGCGGAGACCATTTGCAAGATTTTGGTTATCGGTACAGGTCTGAATGCTTCTTACGACTATTCCGCGCTCTTCAGCAAGCTTTATTGGGGCAGCGCAGCTCAGGCTGAGTTTGCCAAATATACCGTGGGAAACAACACGTGTAATTACCGCCATGTCTTTGCCATCGACTATGAAAGTGTGTTTGAATCACAAGGATGGCTTTCTAACTCATACGGATTCAGAAACTAATAATACAGGCACTTATGAAGACAAAATACATGAAATCTTGGAAAACCCTTTGCGTGGTTTTGATGGTTTGCTGTGCATGGGGGTTCTCGTCTTGCGACGAGGAGGTGAACGACTGGGGTGTCGATGCTTCTCACGACCGTCTCTTTGCTCCTTTGGTTTATGAGACTATGCAAGTTTCCTCCACCAGCGTACAGATGCACTATTCGCAAGTGGTGACAGCCACCCGCTACGTGTTTGAATTTTACAAAGACAGCTTGGAATACTTGCCGGAGAATTTCTATCGCGCCGACACCATCTATGCCGACACGCTCACTGTGTACAAGGACGATAGTTCTCCTGCTAAGGTAGAATATGCCACTTTGTTTGAAGAACTGGCAGGTTCGACACAATATTGTGTTCGCATGAAAGGGTTAGATGCAGACGGTAAAGCGAGCGGCTACTTGGGGGTGGCTTTTGAGACCCCGCGCGAACAACTCTTTGAGAGTGCTACACCGACTACCGAGTCTGTCACGTTTACTTGGACGCCGACCGACCGCGTGACACACATGCTGCTGTTCGACTATGTAAATGTGGCCGAAGAACCTGGTTCGACTCCACGCTGGGAATATGTGGTGCGCGACGAACCCATTGAATTGACGGCAGACGACATCGAGGCTGCCTCCAAAACGCTGGAGGGACTGGAGAGTGGCACGAACTACAAAGTGCAGATTTGCTACAACGAGGAAGTGCGTGGCGAATACACCTTTAAAACGTTGGGGCTGGGTGAAGGAATTGTCATTCGTGTGCCTTGGGTATCGGAAACGGCAGTAGTAGACATGGATGCCCTGATGGAGGAATATGAGGTGCAAGGCACGTCGAACCTCACGTTGGAGTTCGAACCGGGCAAGACCTATAACATCACCGCCTGGACACTCCCATCGGTCGACAACTTGCTTCTCACGAGCATCACGACCGACCAAAGCGACCGTCCGGTCATCAACCTTCCGCAAATCAGTCTCTCATCGTCGATGCAGTCACTGGCTTTCCAGTATGTGACGATTGACGGGCAAAACGACGATGCTGCCTATTTCTTTCAGCCAGGTTCGATGAACATTGGGTCTATTGCCTTCGAAGGATGTTTAATTCGCAACATTAAGCGGAGTCTTTTCCGTACCAGTGGTACGCTGAACATGACAAATATCACTATCAATAACTCCGTCATGCAACACATCGGGTGGAATGGTTATGGACTTATCAACATCTCCGGCGACAATACAATAAGCCGGATTGAGGTGACCAACTCGACATTGATAGACATGGGAGACCAACTGATGGACATCGACGGCGGAATTGGTGAAGTGGTCTTCACGAACAACACCCTTTACCAGCCGGCCGAGACTCAGAAGGCACTGAGCCAGCTCTTCCGTTTCGATAATTGGAACAAATCGCCAGCTTCTCCGGGGCGCGTAACGGTGGGCAATCTCATTATTGCCGGTCCGAACGGAGACACCACGTTGAATGCCGGGCGCAGCAATTACGACTATTTTGATTATTCGGATAATTGCTACCTCACTTCCGACGTGCCCACGGGTGGTTCTCGCTTTGAATCCATCAATGTGTTGGAGCTTTCGTCTGCCGACTTGTTTGTTGATCCGTTAAACGGCGATTTCCATTTCAATTCGTCGGCTACCATTCCCGCTGGAGTCAAGAGTGCCGGAGACCCTCGATGGCAGTAAACAGCAGAATTAACCAAGTAAAACCATTGATAAAAACATACTGAAATGAAACTTAATCATACGATGGTTGCAGCGGCACTGTTGGGCTTTGGCCTGGCAGTGACCGGTTGTGACGAAACCAGCAACGATTTTAGTAAGGAGTCGGAACCTTGGCGTCCGATATCTGAAGACTTGATAGCTTTCCCCGGAGCGGAAGGCCCTGGAAGTACTGCCACTGGCGGACGTGGTGGCGACGTGTATCATGTGACTACGTTAGATGATACTGGCACAGACGGAAGTCTGCGCTATGCTGTCACCCAGACCGGAGCACGCACGATTGTTTTCGATGTAGCAGGGACGATTCATCTGACCACGCCGCTCGATATCACTAGTGGAGACTTGACCATCGCCGGACAATCGGCTCCCGGCGACGGGGTCTGCATTGCAGGTGCCGAGGTGAGGGTGAATGCTTCCAATGTCATCATCCGTTACCTGCGTTTTCGTCCGGGTAACGACGTGACCTACCTTGACCCCACGACGGGCGAGCCGGTCGCTTTTGCCGGACTGGTCGGCATGGGGCAGCAGCGCATCATTATCGACCATTGTTCCTTCAGTTGGGCTGCCAATCAGTGCCTCGCCTTGTATGACAACCGCCACACCACCGTGCAGTGGTGCATCTTGTCCGAAGCCTTGCACGAGGCCGGCCATGCGGACGGCATGCACGGTTGTGGCGGATTCTGGGGTGGAACCGACGCCTCGTTTCACCACAACCTCCTGGCCCACTGCATGGACTGCATGCCCCGTCTTGCTCCGGGAGAGTGGACTCAGAAGAACGAACGCGTGGATGTGCGCAACAATGTGTTCTATAACTGGGCCGGCAACGGTGCCTGTGGCGGCGAAGGCATGAAAGCCAACCTCGTTGGCAATTACTACAAACCCGGTCCAGCCACAGCGCTTGCGTCGGTGGGTGTGCAACACCGCATTTTTGCTGCCGATGTACATACTGTGGCCGATTGTCATGAAATGGACGAGGAGGCTGACACGCTTATGCTCGACAAGCCTAACGAGTGGTATGCGATGCAGCACGTGTGGGGCAAGTTTTTCATTGACGGCAATGTGATGGAAGGCAACGAAGCCGTGACAGCCGACAACTGGACCGAAGGTGTCCTGGCACAAGTGGTGAACGGGCCAGAGGTGGACAATCTCTACACTGAGGGCACGCAAGACACCCTTCGCCTGGCCGAGTCTGTGGAGATGGAATTTCCGGTCACCGCCCAGACAGCCGCAGAGGCTTATAGTCTGGTGTTGTCCTACGCCGGATGTGCCAAGCGGCGTGATGCCGTGGACGTCCGCGTGCTTCAGGAAGTAAAGGAAGGCACGGCCACCTACGGCACCTGTACAGGCTTCGTCGGAAAGGGATTTATCAATGACCCCGACGATGTGGGTGGATATCCCACGCTGGCTGCTACGGACGAAGAACTTGCCGCTATCAAAGATTCTGATGGCGACGGTATGCCCGATGAATGGGAGAAAGCCCATGGGCTGAATCCGAATGCCGATGGTGACGGACCCATGGTGAAGTTGAGCGAAGAAGGCTATACCAATCTGGAAGTCTATCTCAACAGTCTGGTGGAAGACATCACAGCAACCGTAAAACTGAATGATTAAAGTAACAGCACATGAAGACACACATCTTACTAATCTTTGGCTTGCTGGCAGCTTGCATGGGAAACGTGCAAGCTCAGCCGGAATACAAGTTGTGGTACGACCGTCCTGCCGCGCAATGGGTCGAAGCCTTGCCGCTGGGCAACGGACGGTTGGGGGCGATGGTCTATGGAGACCCGGAACACGACGAATTGCAACTGAACGAAGAAACCCTGTGGGGAGGTTCGCCCTACAACAACACCAATCCCAAGGCGAAAGACGCACTTCCGGAAATCCGGCGGCTCATTTTCGAAGGAAAAAACCTGGAAGCCCAGAAACTCTGCGGAGAAGCCATTTGTTCCCCGCGTGCCAATGGGATGCCCTTCCAGACAGTTGGGTCGTTGCATCTCGATTTTGAAGGTTTCCGCAGCTATGCCGGCTATTACCGTGAGCTTGACCTCGACCGTGCCGTGGCCACCACACGCTTCACATCGGGCGGTGTGGACTATGTGCGAGAGACTTTCACCTCGCTGGCGGACAACGTGGTCGTGATGCGTCTCACGGCATCCTGCCCCGGAAGCATCTCCTTCAAGGCACGCTACACGACGCCCATGCCGGGAGCACGACGCAGTGTCACTCCTGACGGCCTGTTGCTTCTTGAAGGAAAAGGAAGCGACCATGAAGGCATCGAGGGCAAGGTGCGCTTTGCGACCCTGTTACACTGCCAGCTCGAAGGCGGACGGCAAAAAATCGTGGGCGATACGGCTTTGGTGGTCGACAGGGCCAACAGCGTCCTGCTCTGCATTTCCACGGGCACGAATTTTAAAAACTACAAAGACATTTCGGGTGATGCTTTGGCCAAAGCCAAGGAATACTTGCAGAGACGCCCCTTGCTGGCGGACTATGAACAGGCCCGGGAGAAACATACGGAAGCCTATCGGAAGTACTTCCGCCGCGTGTCGCTCGACTTGGGGCGCAACGCGCAGGCCGACAAGCCGACCGACGTGCGGGTGAGAGAGTTCAACACGCTCAAAGACCCGCAACTTCCCGCCTTGCTTTTCCAGTTTGGCAGCTATCTGCTCATCTGTTCTTCACAGCCGGGCGGACCGCCTGCCACTTTGCAAGGCATCTGGAACTATAAGAGAGTTGCAGCGTGGGATGGCAAATACACCACAGACATCAACGTGGAAATGAATTACTGGCCTGCCGAAATCACCGCCTTGCCCGAAATGCACGAGCCTTTCATCCAACTAGTGCGCGATGTGGCCGAGACAGGCAAGCAGAGCGCGGCGATGTATGGCTGG
>ERZ779889.1642-NODE-1642-length-21313-cov-3.434895_pt1 | contig 21313 bp, 18 predicted proteins | sample MGYA00511030_ERZ779889 | MGnify/ENA primary metagenome ERZ779889 (study PRJEB29588, sample SAMEA2160616) | human gut metagenome | biome: human gut; feature: human-associated habitat; material: faeces | place: Denmark | collected 2008/2010 ...
ACACCCCGGGAATGCGAATATGAATAACATTGCGTCCTGTAAGGGCAAAAGATGAATCTGCAAATATTTTGCCCTTACAGGGCGCAGAATGCCGGGAACATTTATTCCCGGGGTGTTACCCCGGGCTATAAGATAAAAGCCTTTCAGGCTTAAAGATAAAAAAACTTTCAGCCTTAGGTTACGCTATTTCATTGTTACTGATATAAACTCTGCTTTACCGATACAATCTAATTTTCAACACCTATTTAATAATTTAATTAAAGAATAAGCAGATGAGCAGGAGTAAAAATCTGACGAATTATCATAGTCACAGTCTGTATTGTGACGGACGTGCCGGTATGGAAGACTTTGTACGGTTTGCCTTGAGCGAGGGATTTACTTCGTATGGCTTTTCATCCCATGCCCCACTGCCTTTTTCTACGGCATGGACCATGGAGTGGGACCGTATGAACGACTATCTGGCAGAATTTCATCGGATGAAACAGAAATATGCTCGGAGGATAGAACTTTATCTCGGTTTGGAAATAGATTACCTGAATGAAGAGAGTAATCCGTCTATTCTCCGCTTCCGGGAGTTGCCATTGGATTATCGTATCGGTTCCGTACATATGTTGTACAATGAGAAATCGGTGGTTGTAGATGTGGATGTTCCGGCTGATATCTTCAAACAAATAGTGGATGAACAGTTTGGTGGTGACTTGGAACATGTAGTGCGTTTGTACTACGGACGGTTGAGGAGTATGTTGGAGTTAGGAGGTTTCGATATAGTAGGGCATGCGGATAAGATGCATTATAACGCGTCTTGTTATCGCCCCGGTTTGCTGGATGAGCCTTGGTATGATATGATTGTAAAAGAGTATTTTGAGGACATTGCCGCGCGTGGTTATCAGGTGGAAATCAATACCAAGTCTTATCATGAACTGGGTACTTTCTATCCCAACGAACGCTATTTCCCGTTATTGTACAGTTTGGGGATCCGTGTCCAAGTAAATAGTGACTCTCACTATCCGGAACGGATTAATAGCGGCCGTCCGGAAGCATTACAGGCATTGAAGAAAGCCGGTTATAACACCGTAATGGAAATGTATGACGGCGCATGGCAGGAGATGCCGATAATCTTATAGTATCTTTGTCAAAAGAGCAAGTTAACATCATCGCAATAATAATGTTAACTTGCTCTTTTGATAATGTTAACTTATAGGAAGCAATTATATTAATTTATTGCTTATAATGCAGTTAACTTCTTGTTGATGCTAATTATTTCTTCAATAAAAACTCATCAATCGCTTTCTTGTAAGTTGCCTTATCGGCAGCTCCGCGGAACAACTGAGGTTCGCCCTGCATCGGAATAAAGACAAATAAAGGAATACTGGTGGCATTGAACAAAGCGGCCAGTTCTTTCTCCTTATCCACATTGACTTTATATATCACGATTTTCCCGGCATATTCTTTCGCCAGTTCCTTCATGATAGGAGCCGTCATTCGGCAGGGTCCGCACCAGTCGGCGTACAAGTCGATGATGGCAGGTTTGTCACCCTTATATTTCCACTCTTTGGATTTCTCGTAATCGAATACGTCCTTGATAAACATATCTTTGTTCATTACGATTACGCTGCCGTCTTGAGTAGTTTCTTGCGTTTCCGCTTGTTTTTGTTTGGCTCCATCGGTACAGGCATAAGTCAGTATGCTTGAAAAGATGAGAGCGGTCATAGCTATAATTTTCTTCATCTTCTTAATTATGAGTTTTGTTCGATAATGGCTTTAAGCTCCTTACCGCTGATGACACCCGAATGACGCCATACGGCTTCACCTTTTCTGAACAGGATGAAAGTCGGAACCATCTGTATACGATAGCTTGCAGCTAATGCTTCATGTTGGTCTACATCGATTTTTGCGATACGCGCTCTGTCGCCAATCTCACTTTTCAATGCTTCCAATACAGGATGCATGGCTTTACAAGGTCCGCACCAGGTAGCAAAGAAATCCACCAAGACAGGTTTTTCTGATTGTATTAATTCTTCAAACTTTTCCATAATCTTTGTTTTTATAATAGTTTATGAGTATATAACAGATAAACGGGAGATTTGTTCACGCTCGATTGTAAATTAGTAATAACTAATTACTCATTGCTATGTACTAATCACTAATCGTCAGCTCTTTGATAATGTGCGAAGCGCCGGCATATTTGTCTATGATGAACAAAGTATAACGAATGTCTACACAAGCTGCACGCTGTGAAGAGGGACGGAAAGCGATGTCACCTGTCAGCCCTTCATAGTTACGGTCAAAAGCCGTACCTATCAATTCACCCTTGGCATTGAACACCGGACTGCCGGAATTACCACCCGTATTGTCTGTATTTACGATGAAGCAGACGGGCATTTCTCCATCGGGCATCGCATATCGTCCGAAGTCCTTGGCCTGATATAATTGTTTTAATTTAGCCGGAACTACAAACTCCCAATTGTTGGGATCTTCCTTTTCCATCGCTCCTTTCAGAGTGGTGTAACAGCCGTACTCCACACCGTCGGCGGGCTTATAAGGCAATACGCGTCCGTAGGTCAGGCGCAGGGTGGAGTTGGCATCCGGGTAGATGGGGGTGCCGGCTTCCTGTTTCATATCCATCATTCCTTTGACCCATACTTTATGGGCGGCGTTATAGTTACGGTTGGCATCCATCATGGCGATGGTGGTTTGTAGCAGACCGTCGGTAACGGAGTACTTGAACAATGTCATCCAGTCGTTACCGAGCTTATACAAACTAGGTTTACGGATAAACTTGGCAAAGTTTTCCTTGCTGCCGAAGATGGAATATTTGAAGCAGGCATCGATAAAGGCATCACTATCACCCTTGAAACGCTTGTCGATAACCTTGAAGATACCTATGCGTTGTTCGGCGGGAATATATTTCATGTAGGTTTGCAACATCTTCTTTCCTACAATCCGCTCTACTTCGGGGAAGGGGACGGATGCGAAATATTTATCGGCTGCAATTTGCAGGCTGTCGGAAGCGGCTTTTATCCTGGCTTTGTCCTTGCTCTGTAAGGCTGTAACCAATGCGGTGGTATTCGGAATCTTCATAAAGTCAAGACCCGTAATCAATGCTTCCTGAATGGCTTGCTGGTGATAGAGAGCATTACGGCGGTGCTTCACGATACTGCGTATTTGGTCGAAAGCTTTCTGATAGGAACTGTCGTTTAAGGCGCGACCGCGTGCGAGGAGTTGTTCCTGTTGCGCGCGTTTCGTATCCAGTACTTTCAGGCGTACAAGTCCTTCGTTCATGCCGATGGCATTCTTCCAGTAATTGGCGGATGAGGCATACTTGCTTGCGTAGTGAATGCGTACGGCATCATCCTTCAGCATTTGTTCCATAAGGGCTTTCTGACGGACATCGCGCACGTGGTGGCGCATAAAGTTGGTGGTCTGCATACGTTCTTCCACTTCGTCGGAAATCATGTAGCGCCAGTTGCGTCCGGGGAATCCCATGACGAATGTAAAGTCGCCTTCACGATAGCCGGCAAGACTGATAGTAAGGTGCTTTTTTACCCGCAGGGGCACATTGTCCGGGTTGTAAGCTGCCGGTTGTCCGTCTTTGTCGGCGTAGATGCGGAACAAAGAGAAATCTCCTGTGTGGCGGGGCCACATCCAATTGTCCGTATCGGCGCCGAATTTGCCGATGGAAGAAGGGGGAGCGCCCACCATACGGATGTCACTGTAAGTAGTCTTGAGAAACAGGTAGTATTTATTTCCGCCATAGAACGCTTTCAGTTCCGCTTTACGGCCGGATGTCAGTGTGATGCCTTGTTCGGAAAGAAAGCGGTCGGCTATCATGGTGAGGTATTTGGGCGACAGATAATTCGTGCCGTTCGGATCGGAATCTATCTGCAATTGGTCGTTGACGTAATCCGTTACGTCCATTATTTCATCGATGTAGGTTACGGTAAGTCCTTTGCAGGGAAGTTCTTCGTTGCGTGACATTGCCCAAAAACCATCGGTCAGATAGTCGTGCTCCACACTGCTGTGTTGCTGGATAGCTCCGTAACCGCAGTGATGATTGGTCAGTACCAGTCCTTCTGCCGAGATAACCTCGCCTGTGCAGCCGCCACCGAAGTGTACTACCGCATCTTTCAGGGCTATACCGCCGGGATTGTATATCTGCTCGGCAGGAATCAGCAGACCGAGCTCCGTCATGGCGACTTCATTTTGTTGTTTGAGGTCGGTCAGCATCCACATCCCTTCATCGGCATAGGTGGAAAGAACTCCCGATGTAAGGAATAATGATAGTATTGATAGTCTTAAATGTTTCATAATAAATGTGCGTTAGAAGGTATTATGAGAGGGGGGAGTCTCTGTGTACGACTGAGGTACCCTAAGTATACGACTGAGGGTATCTCAGTCGTATACTTAGGGTACCTCAGTCGTATTGTGTGTGGCCGGGAAAATAACGGTTACTCGACTATGTTCATTTCTTTTATCAGGTGTCCGCAGTCTCCCAGTTTTTCCAGAATAAAGAGTACGTAGCGGATATCCAGTGCGATGCAACGTTGCAGGTTGTTGTCGAAATTGATGTCACCGCTCAGGGATTCCCAGTTGCCGTCGAACGCGCAGCCTATAAGTTGGCCTTCACCATTGATGACCGGGCTGCCGGAGTTACCGCCGGTAATATCGTTGGTCGTCAGGAAGCAAACGGGCATTGTGCCGTCTGCCATGGCATACCGTCCGAAATCTTTATTAAGGATAAGCTCTTTCAGCTTGGCAGGTACTACGAACTCACGGTCTTCGGGGTTCTCTTTTTCAAGAATACCGTCTGTGGTGGTGTAGTAATTGTAGTGCACTGCATCACGCGGGCTGTATGATTTCACGTTACCGTAAGTCAGACGGATGGTGAAGTTAGCGTCCGGATAAGACGGTACGGGCAGCTTCATTTCACCTAAACCGCGGATATATGCTTTGTGCAGCAGGTCAAGGCCTTCACTCAGCGCTTTTTCTTCCATGGCGACAGCTCTTAACTTTTCTACTTTTGAACGGGAATAAGCTGTGGCGGGGTCTTTCTCGATAGCCTTTATGGTTGGCTTTTTCATGAACTTGTCAAAGTTGGCACGGTTGGAGAGGATGGAGTTGTCGTATATATCATCTATAAAAGCGTTGTAGTCGCCTTTGTATTTGTTCTGAACGGTCAGATAGAAAGCGGGAAGCTCTTCCGGTTTCAGCTTTTGGGCGAGAGCCGGCAAAATGGCTTTGGCTACGGCGCGGTCTACTTCATGGTCGTAGTCTTTGTTGTGGATGTCGTTGAATACTTCTTCCAGTTGCGCCGTGCTTGCGGTGAGCAGTGAATCGTTTTTCTCTTCCAGCGCGGTTTTAATCTTGTCCATAATCATGTACGGACTGCCAAATTCAATGGCGCCGCTCAATGCTTCGTACAGGTAATTGAGCTGGCGGGTAACGGGCATTCTTTTGGCGATGATACCGTCCATCTTGTCTACCACGCCTTCGTATTCAGGTTTGCCTTTGGCAAATTCGGCGAATTTCTTTTCCTGTTCCGCTTTGGTACCCAATACGTCATTGTCGATGATTGCCTTGTTCATGCCGATGGAGTTCTTCCAGTAGTTGCTGCTTCCGGCAAACTTATTGGCATACTGGATACGGGTTTTATCGCTGGCATCCATATATTTGCGCAATACATCGAGGCGGACGCCGCGCATGTCAATCATGGCTTGGTTGTCTGCTTCCATGCGTTCTTTCACTTCCGATTGGGTGAGGTAACGGCTGGTTCTGCCGGGGAAACCCATAATCATGGCATAGTCGTTCTCTTGCAGGCCTTTGATGGAAATCGGCAGATATTTAGGAGTTTGCAAAGGTACGTTGTCCTTGGAATATTCGGCAGGTTCTCCGTTCTTGTCGGCATAGATGCGGAACATGGAGAAATCGCCCGTATGGCGAGGCCACATCCAGTTGTCTGTTTCACCGCCGAACTTTCCTACTGAGGAGGGGGGAGCGGCTACCATCCGTACATCGCTATATACCTTATAGTAGAACAGGTAGAATTTATTTCCTGCATAGAAGGGCAATGCTTTTACCTCGATACCCGGTTTGCCGTTCAAATCGCTCTTTTCCAGCTCTTCTTTGGCGAGTTTGTTGAGAAACGGAGCTGTCAGCGCATTGACTTCCGTCACTTCTCCGGCTTTGACTTTCTCGTTTACGAGGTCGGTGATGTCTACGATACGATGTACGAAACGGAATTTCAATCCCGGAGTAGGCAACTCTTCACTGCGGCTTTTAGCCCAGAAACCGTCTGTCAGGTAATCGTGTTCTACCGAGCTGTGTTGCTGGATTGCTCCGTAACCGCAGTGGTGATTGGTAAGGATTAATCCTTCCGGTGAGATGATTTCACCGGTACAACCGCCGCCAAAGATACCGACGGCATCTTTCAGTGATACACCGTTCGGGTTATATAAATCATCGGCTTCGAGTTTTAATCCCTGTTTCTTCATCATGTCGGTGGAGTTCTGCTGCTTCATGAGTTGCAGTAACCACATTCCTTCGTCTGCGCGTACGGAGCAGACTGTCAGCACGGCAATAGCCGCAATCAAATACTTCGTTAATTTCATCCTTGTTATTGTTATTAATTAATTTACTATATGTTATTTGAATTTTCCTTCCCGGATGGCGTCCATGATATTGGCAGGCGGACGCTGATTCAGCAATTCCTGTTTCATAAAGTCCATGTAAGGAGCTACATGCTTGAAGAATTTCCGGTAACCGGCACAAAGGTAGTTCAGTCCGGGCTCACCGTTTGCGGTATGTGCAAAGCGGTTTTTAGGACATTCGCCGTTGCAGGCGAACAGCCATTCGCACTCCCGGCACTGGGTAGGGAGTGATTTTTGTTTCATCAGTCCGAAAGCCTGCTGTTGCTCGCTGTACATCATTTCAACCAGTGTTTTCTGATAGATGTTTCCTAATTTATATTCCGGAAATACAAAGTGGTCGCAGGCATATACATCACCGTTGAACTCCATTACGCCGGCATGCCCGCAGGTCTTTGCCATAGAGCATACGCCCGGTTGCTCACCCACCCAGTTGGCAAGGGTGGAGTCGAAGAGCTGGATATAATAAGTCCCCACATCTTGTTTCACCCATTCATCGAACAGGGCGCAGAGGAAGTTTCCCCATTGTTCCGGACTGACGGAGAAATCAGCCAGTTCGGTAGCCTTCTCCTTGTCGGCCAGTGAAGCCAGATGACGTCCGTCTTGATGCGGTGTAATCCGTTCTACGATAGGAGCGAACTGGATATAGCGGGAACCTATCTCTTTAAAGAAATTATAAAACTCAAGGGGATAGTCGGCGTTGAAGTCGTTCACTACCGCCATCGCGTTCCATTCCACCCCATGTTTTTTCAGCAGGTTGATGCCTTGCATCACTTTGACGAAAGAAGGCTTTCCAAGCCTGTTTTTGCGGTACTCGTCGTGAAACTCCTGCGGACCGTCGATGGACACGCCTACCAGCCAATTGTTCTCTTTGAAGAACTCGCACCATTCGTCGGTAAGCAACGTACCGTTTGTCTGTATGCAGTTATCAATCGTCCGGCCGTTGGCGTACTTTTTTTGCAGTTCCATAGCCTTTTTGTAGAAGGCCAACGGGCGCATCAGGGTTTCTCCGCCATGCCAGGTGAATAATACTTGCGGCATCGTTTGCGAATTAATATATTCTTCGATGAACCTTTCCAGCAGTTCATCGCTCATCACATGTTTGGGATTGTTTACATACAGTTTGGACTTCTCCAGATAATAGCAATAATCGCATGCCAGGTTGCATACAGCCCCTACGGGTTTGAGCATTACATAAAGAGGTTTGGCGAAAGGAGCATAGGTTGACATGTATATTTCTCCGGTTTTATGATTTATGATTGTGCAAAAATACGTAAACCAAATGAAAATTCCTTTCTTTCTATCCGGTTTATAAGGAATATTAATACCTTTGCCGCGTGTAATTCATAAATCGTTTCCTGCATGATTAGAATGAATATAAACTATATCTTGCCTTTTTTGTTGTTACTTGTGTCTTTCTCTTCTTGTAGTCGCAAATATAAGATTGAAGGAAATTCTTCGGTAACCAGTCTCGATGGTAAAATGTTATTTCTTAAAACACTGCAAGACGGGCAGTGGGTAACAATTGACTCGTCCGAGGTGGTTCATGGACTATTTTCGATGAAAGGCCCCGTAGATTCGGTAATGATGGTGACGCTGTATATGGATGACGAGGGTATTATGCCTTTGATTCTGGAAGATGGCAGGATTGAGATAATCATTTCCAATTCACAGCTGTCGGCTAAGGGAACCTTGTTGAACAACGCGTTGTATGAGTTTATAGAGAAGCGTAATGCAATGGAAGTTGAAATGGGAGAACTGGAGCGAAAAGAAGCGCGTATGGTGTTGGATGGCGCCAACTTGGAAGATGTACACGAACAATTGGCTAAGGAGGAAGAAACATTAGCCAAAGAGATGAATGATTATGTGAAAGACTTCATCATTGAAAATTATGAGAATGTGCTTGGTCCGGGAGTGTTTATGATGATGTGCAGCATACTGCCGTATCCTATAATGACACCCCAGATTGAAGATATAATGAGAACCGCTCCCCTGATTTTTAAGGAAAACGCTTTTGTAAAAGATTTCCTTTCCAAAGCCAAACAAAACATGCAGCTGCTGGAAGAACATAAGCGCTTGCAGCAGAGTTCGGAAACCACAGCCATGCAACATTAGTACTTTCACTCATCTTGCCGATATTCGAGAGATTTGTTACATTTATGTAACTAACAAATTAAGTAGAAGTATGGCAAGAATAAAAAGTACGAATGTTCTTTCGTTTTTTAAAGAACAGATTACACTGCTCGAATCGAGCAATAAATTGGGTACGGCAAGGAATTACCGTCGCACCCTCAGTAGCTTTTCCCTGTTTCTGGAAGGCAGGGATATTCCTTTCAGGCTGCTCGATGAGCCGCTGGTTATCCGGTATGAAAGCTGGCTCCGGTCGAGAGGCGTTTTACGTAACAGCTCTTCATTTTATATGAGGGTTTTGCGTTCCGTATATAATAAGGCGGTTACAAAGCGGCTGGTCAAGCAGACTTTCCCTTTTCAAAATGTATATACGGGAGTGGATAAAACCCGTAAACGGGCGATAGACGAACAGCACATACTGGATTTGTGTAAGCTGAGTTTACCGGCATTATCTCCATTGGCCTTGGCCCGCGACCTGTTTCTTTTCAGTTATTGTACACGGGGAATGGCTTTTGTCGATATGGCGTTCCTGTGTAAAAAGAATATACACAACGGCTATATCTGCTATACCCGTAAAAAGACCGGGCAGCAACTTGTCATCCGTGTCGAGCCTCTTATCCAGAAAATCATCAGCCGGTATGCCGGACAAACGAAGCGTTCGCAATACCTTCTTCCCATCATTTCCTCGGAAGATCCGGTGATAGCGTTTTCCCAGTATCAGACGGCGCTGGGGTATTACAATAAGCTGTTGAAGAGGATTTCCAAGATTCTTGATCTCGATATATCGCTGTCTTCCTACACTGCGCGCCATTCATGGGCTACGGCGGCACGCAATCATAATGTGCCGATTTCGGTTATTAGTGCAGGAATGGGACATACTACGGAGAAAACAACACAAATCTATTTAGCCAGTTTGGAAAGTTCCGTTATCGATCAGGCTAATCAAAGCATATTATCAGCTTTGGTATAGGCTTGCGGCCTACATTGTATTGTTCGATATAATGTATAAATCTATATCGTTTCTATACAAGAGACGTTACAGATTTATCGGCAAAAGTAAACCTTTTCTGATAAAGATGAGAGTAATTGAAAGGTATTTTTTGATACATTAACAAACAAGATTGCTTGATAATTTGTTGTAAGTGATTTTTGGACAAAATTTATAGGGCTGATTATTATTGATTAATAGAGATTTAGCTGGCAGAGGCGAGCTGAAAGTGTTAAGTAAAACACTCCTGTTTTATGATTTTCGGGAAGAGGGTTATAACTGCTTAGCCAATCTATGTCTTATTCTTTGACTTCTGTGTACAAAGCATGCGGAATTATTATTTATTAATAGTACAAAATACATCTACACGTTTTGTATAAGATTGATTATTAGTAATTTATTAACATGTGCTATTTCTTGTATAGAAATGGTATAACGGATGTATTGAATAAAAGTATCTCATAATCAATTGATATATAAAGTGTTAGTTCGATGTTGAGGAGCCAAGAGTATATCCGCTTTTCTTGTTTTGATAAATACTTTACATGAATAATGATGAAGAAAATATAGTGTGGTTTGCTATGCGCGCTCCTTTTTGCAAGGAGCTGGAGGCAAAGCGGCTGTTGGATAAACAGGCTATAGAAAACTTTGTTCCCATGTGCTATAAAGTATTTGAGAAGAATAACAAGAAAAGGAAAGAACTGGTTCCCGCCGTTCACAATTTGATATTCGTTCGTACCACCCGGCGGATTATCAGGGAAATCAAAAGAACTATTCCGTTTCTGCAATACATCACGATGCCGGATGCCGGTAAAAACTCTCCTATAATTGTGCCGGATATACAAATGCAGCAGTTTATTTCCGTATCCCGACTGCATAATGAACGTTTAATTTATCTAACTCCGGAAGAAATTAATTTGGCCAAAGGTACGCGGGTTCGTGTGTTGGGCGGTCCGTTTGACGGTGTAGAGGGAGTATTTGTAAAGGTAAGAGGCTGCAGGAGCAAACGTGTTGTCATACTCATGCAAGGTATTCTTGCTGTTGTCGTTGCGGAAGTGAAACCTGATCTTATAGAAGTCATTGGCTGATGACTGTTGTTTTAAAGAAATGAAACCATGACATTCATTACTTTGTTAGAAGCGGCTATTATTATTTATTTGGCGGTATACAATATTCGTATCATCCGTAAGATGGATCGCTTGAAGAAGCAACTCCGGAGTTCTTCACCGGATAAGCCGAATCCAAAAGAAACTTTGGATACTCCTCTACCTGTTATCCAAGAGACGGAACCGGAGAATAAGAGTGCAGAACCGAAAGCCGATGGTGAAACTAAAGTAACGGATTCTACAAAGGACAAAAAACTCTTTGAACGGATAAACCGCACTATTATTGAAGAACAATTATTTCTCGACCCGGAATTCTCAAGGGAGAAGTTTATCAGGCTCGGACTCATCAATAAGAATAAAGTGGCGCAGCTACTTCAGCAATACGCCAATACCAATCTCAACGGCTATATCAACAGCCTGCGTTTGGAATATGCCTCGAAGCTGATACAGACCCAACCGGACATACCTATCAAGGCTGTTGCCATAGATTCCGGTTTCAATAGTTCACGTACGTTTTACCGGCTTTTCCAGCAGAAGTATGGAATGACTCCGGCTGAATATAAAGAGTCTCTTCACGGAGTATCTTGATGTTGATTTTTATATACTAAGTTTATATGATATTACAAATAGCAGATTGGCTGATGGAGGTATCGTGTGGCAATGAAGTCGCAGACCGATTACAGAACCTGAAGCCGTTTCTCCTGCCGGAGATGCCCGTATGTTCCCGTTCCCATATATGCCGGTTGGAGTTGGGTTGCAAGTTTCCCATTAAAGAAACTGCTCCCGATGTAGTGAACCATCCGGATGGACGGACAATACATATATGGCTTACCGCCGATTATTGCTATATTTCATTAACTCCTTACGGGAGCCCTCATACCTATTGGCTGCGTACCGACCGCCGGTGGAGAAATGTACAAACCGATTTGTTTCCGGAAACTTCCGAGGATTATGCGCTCCTGAATGATTTTATCATGATTTCTTTTATTTATAGCGCAGCGTTTCATGGGGGAGCATTGATACACGCGTCTTGCATAGCCATCGATGATAAGGGAGTGGCTTTTGTGGGACCATCGGGCATTGGCAAGAGTACCCACTCGCAGTTATGGCTGAAACATATAGCCGGCGCGCGTTTGTTGAACGACGACCAACCTATACTGCGCCTGATGCCGGGGGGAGAAGTAATGCTGTTCGGCTCTCCTTGGAGTGGAAAGACTTCCTGCTATATCAATGAAGGTGTCAGACTGGAAACTATTTTCCGTATGGAGCAGGCAGATGAAAACCGTGCGGTTCGCATGGACGGGATAGAAGCTTTCCGCATGCTGCTGAGTTCCACTTCCCTTATCGGGCGGGATAGTTTGAGCTTTGCCGTTATCAGCGGTACGCTTGCACAGATTGCAGGAAGTATCCCGACATTTACTTTATACAATAAACCCGAACAAGAGGCCGCCTTGCTGAGCTATAATATCTTCAAAGATAAATAGGAATATATGATTATTGCTGTCGATTTTGACGGAACTATCGTCGAGCATCGTTATCCGGCTATAGGTAACGAAATACCTTTTGCCATCGAAACGTTGAAGCGCCTTTCCGAGGAGCGCCACCGGCTTATTCTGTGGAGCGTTCGCGAGGGCAAATTGCTGGAAGAGGCTGTCAGTTTTTGTAGCGACCGGGGGCTGAAGTTCTATGCCGTCAACAGTAACTATCCGGAAGAGAACAAGAACCATGAGAACTTCTCCCGTAAGCTGAAAGCCGACCTCTTTATCGACGACCGTAATGTGGGCGGATTGCCCGATTGGGGACTTATCTACCGTATGATACACGAAAAACTGAACTATGAAGATATATATCGGGAAGCCTGCCGTTCGGCAGAGCATCCCAAACCCAAAAGTTTAATAAAACGACTCTTGGGGTAAGTAGGTCGAATCAAACGAAACATTAAACAAAACAAGTATATGAATATTAGAAGAATTCTTCTGTTACTGTTGCTCCCGCTGTTATTTTCAGCTTGTACGTCTTATAAAAAGTCTTTGTATCTTCGAGACGACGAAGTCTTGGAGATGGTGCCTCAAAAGGGTATGCTTTACGAGTATCGTATTATGCCTAAGGATGAACTGACTATCTTGGTCAGTACTTCCGCTCCCGAAGCTTCGGCTCCGTTTTATCGGAAGATTGGGCAGGCGAAAGACCAGCCTACACAAAATCAAGGCTTGGGTGATGCAAAGCTGTTAGCTTACTTGGTAGACAATGACGGTTATATCGATTTTCCGGTATTAGGCATGATTAAGGTCGTAGGACTTACCAATCGAGAATGTGAGGCTTTGCTGCGTCAGAAACTTCGCCATTATCTCAATGAAGACCCTAACGTTACGGTGCGTACTTCCAACTATCAAATCAGTGTATTGGGTGAGGTGAGTAAACCAGGTACTTATACTATCAGTGATGAAAAAGTCACTATCTTCCAGGCATTGGCACAGGCGGGAGATATGACTCTGTTTTCTGTCCGTGATGATGTGCAGCTCCTGCGTGAGGATTCTGTGGGCAGACGTCATGTCATTCATCTGGATCTTACAGCAGCCGACATCTCTCTCTCTCCTTATTATTATCTTCAGCAAAATGATGTGGTTTATGTAAAGCCCACTAAAGCAAAAGTACGTTCCAATACATTCAGCAATAATTCATCTATTTGGATTAGTTTGTTGAGTTTGGCTACTACTCTTGCTTCTCTAATTGTAGTTATTGTCAAATAAGTATTCTATTAAGATGAAAGAAGAACAATTTAATGAATTCCTTCAGGACGAAGATAAAAAAGTCGATTATAAAACCATTGTTTTTGAATATCTGCTTTATTGGCCTGTTATCCTTGCTTTTCTTGTAGTCACTTTAGCGGGAGCCTATGTATATCTCCGCTACCAAGCACCGGTTTATAGCGTCAGTTCCACGGTTTTGATAAAGCAGGGAGATAAAACGAAGTACAGCGCATCCTCATCCTTGGCTTCCATGCAAGATTTGGGTATGCTTTCTATGGCCAATAATTTTGATAATGAGTTGGAAATACTCCAATCATATACACTGGCACGAAAGGTGGTGGATGCCTTGAATCTCTACATCAGCTATAAGGAAGATGGCAATTTCGGTTACGACCATATTCTTTATAAGACTTCGCCTGTACAGGTATGGATGGCTCCCGATGAAGCGGAAAAACTTCCTTCCGCTCTGCAGGTAAAGTTGGATTGTACGCCCGATGGCAAGGTGGGAGCCACGCTTACTTATTCTGTAAGAGGAGAAGAACGAAGCATAGGCAAATCATTCGATAAACTGCCGGCCGTATTCATTACTCCTGTAGGAACGTTGAATTTCTCTGCTGCTTCGGACAGTGTTGTGGCTCATATATCTACTCCTCGCACACTAACTGCTACAATTATCCCCCCGTCGGTAGCGGCTGATGGATATAAAGGACGTTTGAGTGCGGAACCTACGGGTGAGTATACTTCTATCGTGCGTCTCACTTTCCATGACAGCAGTATCCGTCGCGGTATGGATTATCTCGATATGCTGGTGGCGCTCTATAATAGTGATGCCAACGATGATAAGAATCAGGTGGCAAGCCGCACCGCCCAGTTCATTGACGAGCGCATCCATATCATCAATACGGAACTCGGCACTACGGAAAGCGAGCTGGCGGATTATAAGCAGCGTGCCGGTCTCACCAATCTGAGCGCCGATGCGCAGCTTGCTCTGCAGGGAAGCTCGGAATACGACCAGAAGCGTGCCGAGAACACCAATCAGCTACGCTTGATAAATTTCTTGCGAAGCTATATTGACAATCCGGACAATAAGTATGAAGTAATCCCCGCCAATGTCGGTTTGACAGATGCCGGACTGACTAATGTGATAGCCCAATACAATGAAATGCTCATTGAGCGTAAACGCTTGTTGCGCAGTTCTAATGAGAATAATCCGATGCTCATCAATCTGGACACTTCCATCTCCGCTACCCGCAACACTGTACTCACTACTGTGGAAAGTGTAGAGAAAGGATTGCAGATTACCCGCAACAATCTGGATTTGGAAGCACGTAAGTATCAGACACGTATCAGCAATGCCCCGCAGCAGGAACGTGAACTTATCAGTATCACCCGTCAGCAGGAAATCAAGGCGAATCTTTACCTGATGCTTTTGCAAAAGCGCGAAGAAAATGCTATTACTTTAGCTGCCGTAGCCAATAACGGACGTGTTGTCGAGGAACCCCGGGCTAAAGGATTGGTTGCCCCCAATGGCCGGAACATCTATATGATGGCGCTGGTTTTGGGTTTGGCGTTCCCCATTGGATGCATCTATCTTTCTCGCCTGCTTCGGTTCAAAATAGAGGGACGTGCGGATGTGGAGCGTATCACCAATGTCACGATAGTAGGCGATGTGCCCCAAATCAAATATCCGGAAGGGCAGCCCATTGTAGTAAATGAGAACAAGAACGGGCTGATGGAAGAGGTATTCCGTAGTGTGCGTACCAATATTCAGTACATGTTGCAGGAAGGCCAAAAGGTAATTCTTTTTACCTCTACTACCCCCGGAGAAGGCAAAAGCTTCAATGCGGCAAATCTTGCTGTCAGCTTTGCTCTTATGGATCGTAAAACAGTTATTGTCGGTATGGATATCCGTAAACCGGGACTAAACCGCATGTTTGCCCTATCTCATAAAGAAAGGGGAATTACTCAATATCTGGCATCTCCCAAAGATACGGATTTGTTGTCACTTTGCCAGCAATCTTCCATTTCTCCCAATCTTTATATTTTGCCGGGTGGGTCGATACCGCCTAATCCTACGGAATTGGTGGCGCGCCAATCCCTCGACCAAGCTATTGAGATATTGAAAGAGCATTTCGATTATATCATTCTCGATACGGCTCCTAACGGTATGGTTACCGATACCCGATTGATAGCTCGTGTGGCAGATTTAAGTGTTTATGTCTGCCGTGCCGACTATACGCATAAGAGTGATTATGAACTGATTAATGAACTGAAACATGATGAAAAACTGCCTAATTTGTGCACACTGATTAATGGTATCAATATGGATAAGCGCAAGAATGGCTACTATTATGGCTACGGCAAGTATGGCAAATATGGTAAATATGGCTATGGTAAGAAGTATGGTTACGGCTATGGCTATGGTTATGGAAAGGATAATAAATAATAAAAAGTGAAAAATGAAGAAAGTCGCATTAATTACAGGTATTACGGGGCAAGACGGTTCATTTCTTGCCGAGTTTTTGATTGATAAGGGATACGAAGTTCACGGTATTCTCCGTCGTTCTTCTTCTTTCAATACAGGGCGTATCGAGCATCTTTATTTGGATGAATGGGTACGTGATATGAAAAAAGACCGTTTGGTAAACCTGCATTATGGAGATATGACGGATAGCAGTTCTTTGATTCGCATCATTCAACAGATACAACCAGACGAAATATACAATCTGGCAGCACAAAGCCATGTCAAGGTTTCGTTCGATGTTCCCGAATACACGGCGGAAGCCGATGCGGTAGGTACACTCCGTATGTTGGAAGCTGTTCGTATTTTGGGGTTAACTCATAAAACCAAAATCTATCAGGCTTCCACATCCGAACTGTATGGTAAAGTGCAGGAAGTTCCCCAAAAGGAGACTACTCCCTTTTATCCCCGTAGTCCGTATGGTGTGGCAAAACAGTACGGCTTTTGGATAACAAAAAACTATCGCGAGAGCTACGGTATGTTTGCTGTGAATGGCATACTTTTTAATCATGAAAGTGAGCGTCGTGGTGAAACTTTTGTAACAAGAAAAATAACTCTTGCAGCTGCTCGTATCGCACATGGACAGCAGGATAAACTGTATCTTGGTAATCTGGATGCCCGTCGTGATTGGGGATATGCTCGTGACTATGTGGAGTGTATGTGGATGATTCTTCAGCACGATTCTCCGGAAGACTTTGTGATAGCCACAGGTGAGATGCATACAGTTCGTGAATTTGCAACATTAGCTTTTCGTGAAGCGGGTATGGAACTTCGTTGGGAAGGAGAGGGTATTGAGGAAAAAGGTGTTGATGTAAATACTGGTAAAGTATTAGTAGAAGTTGATCCTAAGTATTTCCGTCCTTGCGAGGTAGAGCAGTTATTAGGAGACCCTACGAAGGCTAAAACATTATTGGGTTGGAATCCTACCAAAACAAGTTTTGAGGAATTAGTTCATATTATGGTGGAGCATGATATGAGGTGGGTAGAACGGTATTGCTGTCAGAGTGTTAATTAATGTCAATATTTATAGTTCTAAGAGTGTAGTATCAACAAAGAAAAATTCTTTTCTAATTCATTTGTGTAATGACTAATAAAGACATTTACAAAGATAAGAAACTCTGTAGTGGTTGTGAGGCATGTGTAAATGTATGTGTTCATAATGCTATAACAATGAAGCCGGACTGGCGAGGTTTTTTATATCCCTCTATAGATAATTTGAAATGTACAAATTGTGGTTTGTGCTCTAAGGTTTGCCCAACTAATTTGCCTCAGCGTAATAAATTTGAATTTCCGAAGGCTGCTGTTTATATTGATAAAAATAGGGATTTTTTAAGACAAGCAAGTAGTGGAGGTGCATTTGGTGTTATGGCACGATATGTTCTTTCACAAGGTGGTATTGTATATGGTTGCAATATGGATGAAAATTATGAGGTGAAATTTATTTGTGTTGATTCATTAGGAAGTTTATATAAACTTCACGGCAGCAAGTATGTACAGAGTAAAGTAGGAATGATTTATAGGGATATTCGGAAGTTATTGAAAGCTGGCCGGATGGTTCTTCTATGTGGATGTCCATGTCATATTGGAGCATTAAAAACTTTTTTAGGTAAGGACTATGATAATCTCATAACTATGGATTTAATTTGTCATGGTGTACCTTCTCAATCTTATTTTAAGGCTTATGTATATGATTTGTTATATCGAAAATCTCATATTAATACATTTCGTTTTCGATATAAAAAGGATGTGCATGATGAAAATCAGATAGATAATAATGTATACATTGGCTTTCATAACAACGATTTTTATATGACTCCTTTTTTGTGGGGTAAAGGGTATCGCAGTGCTTGCTATCATTGTTCCTATGCAGGAACAGAGAGAGTAGGTGACTTCACCATTGGTGATTTTTGGAATAATAAAAATGCAAAATTTCCGATTGATGTTTCAAATGGTGCTTCATTGATACTTTTCAATAATTTGAAAGCGAAATCATTGGAAGTTGTCTTTAAAGAAAATTCTCAATATGTAAATTGTCCTACATTGGATTTGGCAATAGGAAAAGATAATCATGGACAATTGGAACACCCTTCTAAAAATGATTTTCGTACAGACTTAGCCTATTTGTTATATAGGATATTTGGAGTAAGCGGTCCTAAAGTTCTATTTGTATTACAAATGAAGATTATGGGTATAGCTAAATGAATATGATGAAAGGTTTTGTATAGCTGTTTAGTACTTCTAAAAATAATTTCAATATATTATGAATAATGATTCTCGTACGTTATATGAACGTAATATTCAAGACCGTAGTACCTTACATTACTTTCTTGGTTTGATAGTACGCTGGAAGCAAAACTTGAAATATCGCAAAGCAGTGAAGGTGGCTCGTCGAAATGGAGCAACTATTGGTGAAGGAGTTATTATTCCTTTCTCATTAGCTAAGCGTGCAAACAAAAATCTAATAATAGGAAACCATGTATCTATTCAGACTGATAAATTAGATCTTCGTTCACCATTGATCATTGGTAACAATGTTATTATTGGGGCAGGTACGGAAATTATTACCACTTCTCATAATATAGATTCCCCCGATTGGGAACATAAAAACTATGGAATTGTCATAGAAGATTATGTTTGGTTACCAATAAATATTCTCATTTTACCTTCATGCCGTAAAATTGGCTGTGGGGCTGTAGTAAGTAGTGGTAGTGTTGTAATAAAAAATATAGAGCCGATGTCTGTAGTTGGTGGTAATCCTGCCAAAGAGTTTAAGAAAAGAAAATGTGTGCATTCTTCATTGGTTGTAGAATCGTTGCTTGGAGGAGATTACAATGAGTATAAAAAGACACGAAAAAATGCAGATTTAATAAAATGAATATTGATAATAATTATACTATAAATTATTGATTTATATGAAAATAGCAATCACGACATGGCATACCGGACCAAATGCCGGTACATTTTTTCAATGTTATGGACTATATTCGTATCTGCAAAGTAGAGGGCATGAGGTGAAAGTAATAGATTATCTTCATCAACAAGAGGATTTTCTTGGTCGTGGTTTCTTTTATTATGCAAGTCAAGCGATTCCTTTACTCCGTAGAAAGTTAGAGAAAAGAAAAGTTTGTAAGCAAGAGATTATTCTGCAACAGCCATTTATAGATCAGATACAAGAGCGTAATAGAAGAATTGATGAGTTTTGGAAAATCATATCATTAACGTCTCCTGTTATCTCAGGAGATGATTTTGAAAAGTTGAATTCCGAATTTGATGCGTTTGTGGTGGGTAGTGACCAGGTTTGGAACGCTACTATGCTTAATCGTAGATACTTTTTGGATTATGTAAACGCAGATAAATTGAAAGTAGCTTACGGCCCAAGCATTGGAGTGGGGAGTGTACTTCCTGCACAGCGTAAGGTTTATAAGCAATATGTTGCTAATTTTACACGAGTTGCTGTACGTGAAAAGTTACTTTGTGATATTCTAAATGAAGAACTTCCTAATTTACAAGCTCAGCATCTCTTAGATCCCTCTATGCTTTGTCCGCGAGAAGAATATTTGAAAATGGCTAAACTACCTCAAGGTGTTGAAACCGTAGGATATGTATTATGTTATTTTGCTCCTAATAATATACATCAAGAAACTGTTGTGAGAAAGTACGCCGAAGAGAGAAAGTTGAAAGTTGTTACGATGGCTATGTTTGGATATTCATGGACTATGAAAGAGGATATGATTGTTTGCCCTGATCAAACAGAGTTTTTAGGTTTAATATTGAATGCAGCTGCGGTATTCACCAGTTCTTTTCATTGTACTATTTTTTCCATATTTTTTCATCGTGATTTATTTGTATTTGAAAGTAAACAGGTGAGTAAGTCTGCTACTACTAATCAACGATATATAGAGCAATTAAATATTTATGGGATAAGCCATCGATATATTCGTTGGAATGAAAATTTGAATGAATCAATATTGAAACCGATTGATTATAATATAGTAGAGAGAATATTTCAAAAGAATTTAAAAGATAGTTATGATTTTCTGAATCAAATATTCTAAATTTGATATATGTAAATGTAATAATTATTTGTGTAAAATGTGGATTCATGTCTATGGGGGTAGTAAGAGGTATATTTAATAACGGAATAGCTAATATCACACAGAAAGTTGTTCGTATATTGGATCAACTTCTTTTAGTTCCTTTCTTCTTAACGGCATGGGGAGCTGAATACTATGGGGAATGGCTCACTTTGAGTATTGTACCCAGTATTTTAGCATTTTCTGATTTAGGATTTGGTTCAGCTGCCTGTAATGGTTTTGTGCTGGCTTATGCTGCTGGTGATAAGCAACAGGCTGCTAATTTTTATAAAAGTGGTTTTTGGATAATATCAGGCAGTGTTCTTTTGGGTATTGTAATTTCTTTTTCTATTGTAATTGTAGGTAATTATGCAGGTTGGTTTGCCAAGGCAGCTATCATAGCATCTGATGCTATTTGGGCAGTTACACTAATGATGGCATCAAAGTTGATAAGTTTTTATACCCAACTTGCTGAAGGTTTTTTTCGTGGAGCGCGGCGGGCTGCAACTGGTAGTTTTTTAAGTTCGGGTAATTGTTTACTTAATATTATTGTAGCTTTTGTGGTACTTTATATGGGTTGTGGGGTAGTAGGATTTGCTTTTTCTCATTTTGCCATTTCTGTATTCTATACAATTTTTTATTGGTTCTTAGGTAGACGAATGATAACTTTTGACGGATTGAAAGGTAAATTTGTGCGTAAGGATATTCATATGATTATGTCTAAAGGGATAGCCTATTTAGCTACTCCAGTCTGGCAGAGCATTTATTTTCAAGGAACAACTTTGGTCGTGCGTATTGTATTAGGAGCTGAGGCAGTTGCTGTATTCAACACGGTACGAACTGTATGTCGTTCAGTCAATCAAATGTTCGGTATCATAAATGCTGCTATCTTTCCAGAACTTCAATTTGAATATGGACGAGGAAATCTCTTATTAGTACAACGCCTTTTTCGAATTGCGGTTTGTTTATCTATATTTATTGGTTTTATAGGGGCAATAGTTCTTTGTATGATTGGTTTACCATTATATTATTGGTGGATACAAAATGCCTTAATGGTAGAACCTATGGTATGGAATATATTTATGATAGGTGTATTTATGA